>JACCED012069241.1_pt1 | contig 33350 bp, 13 predicted proteins | sample 7455021 | NCBI WGS metagenome assembly JACCED01 (sample SAMN15323456, study PRJNA562643) | freshwater metagenome | isolation source: river surface water | place: USA:Blue River Watershed | collected 2017-08-19 | reverse complement strand
GCAGTTCTAAATCTAGTACCATCATAGAATCTTAATTTTTTATTACCGCTATCGTACCAAATTTGTCCAGTAACTGCTTTTGGTGGCGCAGAAGTGTTTGCAAAATTTTCTAAAAGATGTAAGAAATTTTCGTTCTGTACTTCACCGTAACCGGCGTAATTTTTACCTAAAAAGCGGAGATCAGTGGTGGTATCGATAGTTCCGTCATCTACGGATACTAAAAAAGTCCCATTAAATCTATCTACTTGATATGCCATCGATCAACTCCGTTATTGCTATTATTTATCGCAAATAGCATCATTTAAATTCTGCCTACTACTACTTCAATTATGCCGTCTGTACCTTCAAAATCCTGCAATGCTTTACCAATTACTGTTCCAATTGTTGGATTTTGATCTGGGCGGGCAAATCCGTTGCCTGCGCTAACTAGCATATCTCCCTTTTTAATTTTTCCTCTAACTTTACAAGGTACTCGTCCTTGTAATGCTACAGCTACAACATGATTTCCTTCACAGTGAGAATTCATTAAATATGCAGGATCTGTAGAAACTATACCTGCAATAGCTTTAGTACCATCTTGTGCTAGAGTAACTTCAAATTCACCGCCAAATTCTAATACTGTACCAGGTGCATAATCGGTATCTGCAACATAATTTTCAGCTAAGTCGGCATACTGTGCTTGTGTTGCTGTTCCTACAAAAAGGTTTGCATACACATTATTCCACTTTCTTGTAGAGATTCCTAAATTAGATACACCGTCAGTTTTTGGAATCATTGAAGGTGCGCTAGTGCCGCCTAATGTTAACGCTTGAGCAGAGTTTACTAAAGAAACGTCTGTTTTTAAATTGGGCTGACTTATGTCATTAACTTGTAGTTTGAGCGTTCCTGTATTAGATTGTAAAACAGGAGTAACTCCTGTTTCTAAACTTGCTACAAAAGGTGCAGTTGAAACTGTAGGACCACCAATTGTAAATGCTCCTGCGGAACTTACATCTAAATTAACTAATGTAGATAATGTTGTAATAGACGTTTCAACAATATTAGATGCTAAAACAGTACCTGTTATACTAGAACCCGGAACTGGTATATTGATGTTTTCTGTGCCGTCGAACAATACTCCGTTAATTGTTCTTGCTGTTTGAAACTTTGTTGCTGTAAACGCATTACCTGATAATGTTGCTCCAACAAATTCGTTGGCTTGAACAATATTAAATGTGCTTGTTCCTAGAGATGTAACATTACCGGATAAATTTCCAACTAAATTAGCAGTTATTGTACCTGCAGAAAAATCACCTTGACTATCTCTAGCAACTACTTTACCAATTATGTTATCTGAGGTAGCATCAACCGACCATGTTGTTGCGGTTGAGCCGTCAAAATTTAATCCTGTGAGATAAGTTCCTCTAGTTAAAATATTTGTAGTACTAGACTTAATAGTAATATCGTTGGCGCCATCAAAGAAAACACCATTAATGGTTCTGCCAGGACTTAAAATTGAAGCGGAATCTGCATTTCCTACTAGGCTTCCGACTAAATTTTTAAGAGACGATACATTAATACCTGGTTTTAGTTCGTCGTCAAACCCAGGAATGTAATTTAACGGGTTAATAACAAATTGTTCATTAACACAAATAGCTAATGTTGTTCCATTAACTAGTAATTCTAATACTGCATGATTAACATTGTCGCTGTCTAAAAGATTTTTTGCTCTTAAACGTGTTGTGCCGGCACCTTCAACTGCTTCGGGGCCAACTAATCTCCAAAGCCCGTCTTTATAAACAAACAATTGATCTGTTGTACTCTTATACCAAAGACCCCCATCAAATCCTGTAGGTTCTGTTGTGTCTACAATGGCTGTTCCCACAGGAGCCCATTCGTCTCCAGTATAGACATTTAACGAATTTGTGAAAGTATTGAACCAAGTTTGACCCGACAAAGGCCTTGCAGGCGGTGAATCGTTGGCAAAATTTTCCATTAAGAACAGAAAATTTTCGTTTTGAACCTCTCCGTAACCTACATAGTTACGGCCTAACAGACCAATACTAGTGGAGGTGTCTAGTGTTCCGTCTTCTAAGACTACTAATTGTTGGCCACTAAATCTGTTAATTACATATGACATTTATCGCTCCCTACATATTTACTCATTAACTTACAAACACCCAAGCGCCACTAATAATCTGGAACGTTTTAACTGTTCTAGAAATACTAATATTAGGTGCTGCAATAGTGGCTGTTAAAAATCCTACGTTGTTTAAACCAAACGCGGTACCAGTTGGTGTTACAAATTCTGTAGAGCTTGTTGATACCAACGGATTTATGTCTAAATTAGTGGTACTGTTAACAGCAAAGGAACACAATATTCGAGCTATTGTACCATTTCTATATTCAGCAACTGGTGCTATTTGTTCTAACAATCCTGCAATACCAGAGTTAGCAATACCATCAGATATGTCCATGCTAAACACTAAACTTCTAGTTTCAACCGTTTCGTCAACGTATTCTTTTGTTGCGGCATCTTGTGCAGATGTAGGATCAGCAAGATTAGAAATTTTCTTACTACCTAAATTTAAAGTTCCTGTTCCGTCAATATCTAAAATAAGATCTGTATTTGGCGCTGTTACCTGTATGGTAGAATTGTCCATAAACAAATCATCAACTGTAAATTGAGTCTGAGGGCCAAACGATGTTACGCCAGGAATACTAGTAATACCTGCACCTAACGCTGTAGCAGATAATACAGTAACTCCGTTAATTTTAAATTCTTTACCCGATGCTAAGTTAATATGTTCAGAACTTGTCCATGCTTGACTAGCTAGTGCAGGTAAAGCATCGCTATAACCTTCCGATAATGCAGCACCAGAAGATCCAGCAGCAGGTGTACCAGTGTCATGCCATAAAAATACATGACTAGATGCGCCTTGCAAAATCAAGCCGCCGCCTGCTGCTACTGTGTCAGAAGGTGTAACATCTGTTTGTTTAGCAAGAACAAGATTTTTATCTTCAACTACCAAAGTTGCTGCGTTAACAGTTAACACATCACCGTTAACTGTTAAGTTTCCATCAATAGTAACATCGCCGCCAACATTAATTTTACTTGTAGGAAATCCGTCATACAAACTAATTGTTCTAGAAGCTGATTCAATCTTAACAGCTTCTTCAGCAATAACGTCACGTCTAACGTTAAGAATCATATTCTTGTTAGAAGCAATGTTCGCAATAATTAAGTTACCGTCTTGTACCTGGAACTGTCCTTGGTTAGCATCACCGATAATTAAACCTAAATTTGACGAAATAATAATCTGACCGTCAATAATGTTTGAAGTATCGTTTCGAACATACGAACTAGCAGGTTGATTACCTAATTTTTCAGAATTAGTTGCTGTGACATTAAACTTAATCCCTTCTAGTGTTCCTGCATTAAATCCGGGTTGAATACTTCCGCTAAAACCTTCAATAGGTAATTTAGGTGTAAATGTATCTTTTGAAAATATACCTAACAAAACACCGTTAGTATAAAGATATGTAATAACACGGTTTTGGTTCAAAGAGTCTAATATGTTAGCTACTTTTAATCCGCTAAGGCCTTGGCTCACTGAATAATCGGGTCCTAATAAAATTGTGTTAGTACCGTCATAAAAGTATAATTGTTTATCTGTGCTGTTGAACCATAAATCACCTACACCTAAATTAAAAGGTTGAGTTCCTGCTATTGTTGCAGAACTTACTGGAACAAATCCATTGCCGCTATAAACTTTTAATTTAAGTTCATTAACATCAAACCAAATTTGGCCTCTTACAGGATGAACCGGTTCAGAAGTGCTTGAAAAGTTTTCTAGTAGTTTAACAAAATTTTCATTAATTGATTCGCCAAAACCACTATAGTTTTTACCAATCAGTGTTAAATCAGAGGACAGCGTGTCTACTTGTCCGTCTGCTACTGTAGCTAAAATTGTTCCATCAGTTTTATTAATTGTATATGCCATGTCTCTTTACCTTAGAATGCTGCTGGACCAGATCGAATAATGTAATTTAATGTTAAGAAAGGATTCATAACAGAAAAAGGTTGCCCTAAACTTCCGGCTGTTTTAATTCCGCCGGAGCTTGGAATGTATTGGCTTTGACCAACTGTTGTTGGTCCTTTATCGGACAACGAACCAGTATCTGTTGGAATAGCACTGTCAACACGAGTTGCATAATATTGCTGACCGGTTGAACCTTTCATATTGTGTTCGTGATCGGGTAAATTTGAAACTGTTAATGTATTGGCACTTTGTCCGCCACCATCACCTAAGTTGTCAGGTGCTGTACCCGAAACCCTGTCAATATTTCCGCCACCAGCATCAACATATCCGCCTGTAGAGTTTGGAACGGTTCCGCCGTTGTCCATATTGTCCTTGCCTAGTGCAAATCTACCTCTTAAATCTGGTAATCTAAATGTATTAACACCAACTAAAGGAACAGCGCCATTATAAGTTGATCCTATAACGTCAAATAGGTCGCTATATTTTGTTCTTTCAACTTCTGATCCGTCGCATAACAAATATCCATATGGCGCTTCTGATCCTGCATACGGAAGTATAGCACCAATTGGAACTGCCAAGTCAGAAACAAATACATCTCTAGATTCTTTAATTAGGCCTGTTCCTGGTCTAAATACTAAAACAGTATCTGTCTTTGTAGACAAGTTAGGGAACGGTTCGCTTTTACTACTAATAATTCCAGATGTCAATGATGTAGTAAATGTTTTGGTTAATCCACCAACTTGGCCGTCAAACAAAATATTAGGTGCCGTTACGTCACCTTCCATTTTAAAAGTTGTAGTAAACTTTAAGTTTGTAGCTGTTGATGCGTTACCAACAATATTTCCTGTTAGCACACCTTCGATTGTTTCTGCTACTAATGTTTTAGTATGAACAGCATTCCAGCGTTTGATTTCTGTTCCGCAGTCAAATGTATCTGTGGCAGCAGGCTGAATTGTGTCAAATTCAGATTTGTTTAAAACTTTTAATCCGTCACCAATTAATAAGTTTTTGCTAATTGCTGCGCCGCCTGCTGTTCTAAATGTTCCGTTATTGAAGTTAGAACTTGCAGTAGTATCTGTTAAAATGATAGCACCGTTAGTTTTAATATTTCCGTCAACGTGTAATGCTTCGTCGGGCGATGCTACATTGATGCCTACTGTATTTTCAATAACTCTTAAAATTGTAGACGGAATTCCGTCTCTGTTAACTTGCAGGTCAACGCTTGAACCTGGACTCGAATTATAAATCTTAGCTGCTGTTTCACTATTAGTAACGCTAAAAGTTCCGTCAACACCTAGTGTAATACCTTGATTGTTTCTTACGTTAATTCCAAATTCTGTTGTGTTAACTACATCAGATCTTAAAAATTTACTTGCAGCAATTTCTACATCAGACACAATTAATGCTTCTGCTGCTGTAGCTGTTCCCCAAATTTTGGTATTTAGGCCGCCTTCGCCAATATTGTTAGCAGTAATGTTAAGACCAGATTTAATTGTAACGAATCCCGTTACAGATATTTTTGGTGTAAAGCTATCTTTAGAAAATATAATTACAGGAACGTCTTCAATATAAAAAGTTAGAACGACCCTAGATATGTTATCCGAGTCGATAATTTGTTCAACAATAGGACCGCTTCGTAAACCTGTTGAAAAATTTGGTCCTACTAAAATCCAACGTGTACCGGAATAAACATATAATTGCTGGTTAGTTGTATCTACCCAAAGTTCTCCTACCTTACTTTGTTCGGTAGCCGGTTCAACCCCGCCCTTTTGAATATTAGATGCAGCTTTCCAAGTTGTACTATCCCAAAGTTTTAACACCCCGTCGCTGGTGTCAAACCATAGTTGACCTTCTACTGGATTTACTGGCGCGGTTTCTTTTGCAAAATTTTCTAATAATGCTAAAAAGTTTTCTGCAATTGTTTGACCGTATCCTGTTACGTTGCGTCCAGGAAATGTTAAACTAGTATCTGTACTAGATGTGTTGTCATATACCGTAATCGGTAATTTGTTTTCTTTGTCTGTAAAATTAACGATGTATGGCATTTTTATACCTCAGTAAAACCAGTTAAACTCTGAATTCTGATTGTATAATCAATCTGTAATAGCCTATTCAAAGATTTTTGGACAGGGTGAAAAACAACATGTGTTAATAACTTTCCGTCGCCGCTTGGATTGTAACTCTTAAGACCTAGTTCGTCAAACACAAAATTTCCATTCATATCTTGACTGTTATCGAACGCTTCTTGTCCGTCTGGTTCGCCGTAGTCTAATAAACAACTAATTAAAATGTCGCTGTACGTTGCTCCACTAATATGTCGTATTTCCATTTTATTTCTTATAGGATCTGCATTTTCCGATGCATTTTGATCTATAATTTTAGAATAAGTTTGATTGTACAGGCTGGTGTTTATTCCAACTGTGTTTGGTGTTAGATATGTAATTAATCCGGTAGGATCAACTGTTGTTCCGCCGTTGCCAAAAACCATTTGATATAGCGTACCCTGTCCTTGATTAGACATTGCATTTACCATAGCCACTGACATATTTTCGTAGTGGATAGCATTTCTTTTATCGATAAAAACTTCTTTAGTTTCTGGATCGAAAATTTTAATATGCCCTTCAAAATGGAACCCGCCGGTTTCGTTGGGTTTTCTTTCAGGCTGCTGTGCGCTGTTTAAATCTTGATTTTTTGGCATTTTAGTCTCTGGATTAATCATAATATTATATTTATTCGGGCAATTCTGTGGGCTTATCTGCTATGAAATTAGCTATAGGAGTGCTGTTTGCCAACAACGAAATTCCTTTGCTAGCTGAAGATTCGCCTCTTTCGTACCACACTTTACCTAATTTTCTAATAATTGTAATTCTAGTACCTGCAGGAACAGAATCAGTTAATCTTAGATACGGAGTAAATCCATCTACTGAAAATTCTGCTTCTTTAATTTTATCTGCAGACGGACTGCTAGATCCTAAGGATTCATCATATACAGACAACGAATTTTTAATTAAACGTTTTCCTGCTACAAAAACTTCAATTTCGTCGCATGGTCCAAATTCGCTAGGAATAGTAATTCTTTGCCAATTATTTCTATTAGATTTTTTAGGCGTAAAATCTAAAGGTCCAATTAAAATTGTACTTCCGTCGCTGACAAAGTCTGTTCTTTCTTGATTTTCAAGATACGGTAATGTGTCTTTATAACCAATGTCAATTACATAGCTTCCTACTTCGTGTACTGTTTTAATACCTGTACCTAAACTACCTCTTCTTAACTGTCCTAATACATTTCCAACTTTAGAAAAATATTCTATTCTTTCGTTGTTAATAATAACAACGCCTGGAATGTTTCTATCCGGTATAGGCTGAGTTAATTTAGTTGCATCTGTAACTTCTAATGTTGTGTCATAATAATTTAAATCTTTTGATAACTTAATTGTATTATCTTTAGAATATCTCTTATAATGATAATTGTTCAACATGTCCTTATAAATTTCAAATGCCTTAGGCGGTTCATAAACAATATTAGCAAACTGAACAATTCTAATTTGGTCACTAGGTGTAGTGTCGTCAACTAGATAAACAACACCGCGAGGTAAACTTAGAGAATAATCTCTGTCTTTGGTTAATCTATGACCGTTCTTGTAAACCCAAATGTAGTTTGCATCTAAAGGATTACGTGCTAACTGGAATTGAACTTTTCCGCCAGAATATTCATCTGAAATAATATCCATAGTAGGATATTCGCTGAACCATGTTATATGAATAACATCGCCTACTGTTAAAGTTATATTGTTTAAATCAAATAATAAATTGTGATTATCTATAGAATACTGTGTTCTTGTATTAGTTTCAACTCTAATAACATCGCCTATAGATAAGTTTGCTGCTGGAATATTAATTAAGTTTTGATTACCATTGTATGTGTAATCAATAACGAATCTTTGTAATACATTATTAATGTAAACCTTAATAGCACCGGATGTAATAGTACCAATTGCTTCAGCTGGATCTACGCCGACTTCAATATTATTATTTGTACCGTCGTAGGTTACATATGTAGTATCTACTCCTTGTAGTAAAGTTCCGTTTACTTCAACTAACATAGGGGAAATTTCTGATCCTCTTTGTAAGTTTACAAATCTATCTAAGTCAATGCTAGATGTACTACCATCATAGATTACTGTCTGCGTATTAATTCTAACAAACGGAATACCTGTAGAATCTGTTTGACTGCTTTCTCCGAAGCATACAATTTTAACTACTTGTCTGAAAGACGGAGTTATACCAAACTGTACCATTGTTCTGTCTTTGGTATCTATAAAATCTCCGCTGTTAACAAATCCTGTATCTATTGCTTCACCATCTAGAGTTACTAGTACTCGAGCAGTTTGTTGATAAACTGCTTTTGTTAAGAATAAGTTAGTTTCTCCATCAGCAACAAATTCTTGATAATCTAACAATGCTATACCGCCAATGCTAATTGCAATAATTTCTACTACAGAACCTATTGGAGGAGCAGAATTAAATTCAACTGTGTTGTCAACAAAGTTAATTGTGTAATTAATTGTACTGTCGCCAATGTATTCTTGTTTTACCTTGTCAACATATACCATGACAGAATTAGATTCAACAATTCGTAGTCCAATGTCAAATATTTTTGTAACACCGTCGCCAATTACAACTTTAGACTGTAACGCTGCTGATCCAGGGCTAGTTGTTGTGAAAACTTTAATACTTAAACTATCTAATACTTGTCCAGGTAGGTTTTCTTCTGTTGACGGAACTTGATCTGGGCTAATAAATTTATCGCCGTCTATGACAATCTCTTCTGGTGTTAATCCTGTGGCAGAAACGTAAGCACCGCCAATATTAGATAAAGTTCCACCGCTGATTCTTGTATCTAACAAATTCACGTCTGTAATAGTTACAGAGCCGTCACTGTCTAGTTTTCTAAATATTAGAGTATCTCCAGCAGATACATTTACATAGTTTTCGTCTGTGAACGGATTATGTAACTGAACTATGTTTGTAGAACCATCCCCAACAAATGTTGGCATCAGAGCGTTCTCCGGAGGAGTTAATCTACCGTTAGGCTGAGGTGTTGATCCGTCGTAATCTAAGAAATACGGATCGTCAATTCTAACAGGTTTAGTTTCGTTTAATCTTCTTAGGTAGATAGAAATTAATTGTGCAGGCTCTGGGGTGAACGGCAAGATTACAAAAGTTGTACTACCGTCTGCTACATAATAAAAATCAGAATTGCTTTCAACGCTATCCCAATTGTCTGTAAACCATGGCAATGCGTCCCAGCCCCCGGTTACATCAAATGTAGTACCCTGAATTTGAACTCCACCAAAATCTATACCTGTCATTAATTGGTTTAGTTCTTTGCCTTTCATTCCGGATGTAGGAGCATAATATTTGTTAATTCTGTTTACGCTGTCTAACAACTCGTCGTTCTTTTCATAGGTAATAACTATTGTATCGCCTTGTTTTGGTGCTACATAAAATTTAATTTTACCTTTTAATAGTGTATAACCGCCATTAACTACTTTGTAAAGATTAATTTCGTACTCATTACCTAGAACAATTTCTCCATTCTTAATAACTTGTATTTTTGTCTTATCGTTAGTAGGAGCATAATTTAATTCAAAAATTGCACTATATCCTGTAGCAGTGAAAGTTTGAGTTTGTGTAAACGTTTGATATATTCCGTCTTTGCTGATTCGATCAAACTTCATTGATAAATCAAACGTTCTAGCTTTTGAATCTCCTAGCACTGCGGCAGCTTTTGCTATATCTGGATTTGTACCGTTTCCGCCCACCAATGATATTGTTGGGATAGCAGTGTATCCCGTGCCTGGATCATCTACTCTAATACCAGACACTTTGCCGTTGGCTATGAACGCTGTGGCTTTTGCACCAGTACCGTTTCCTTCAATTAAAACTGCTGGAGGATTTTTATAACCCGCTCCAGGATTTGAAACATTAATAGAAACTATCGAATATCCGTTATTGTCAGCCCACCACTTCCATGGATATTCGTTAAATCTATTGTAACTTTGGCTGACCGGCAATATCTTACCGTCACGAACAGAATATGCAGGAGGTAAGTCGAAATCGGTAGTTGCTCCTGAGTAGTTTTCAAACTCAGTATATCTACTTGTGTATTCTCTGATTGTAGTTCTAAAAGGTTTAACTTCTTCAATATAGTTTCTAAATTGATCTAGATTGTCATTTTTATAATTTGGACGTTGATCTAAATCTCCAACATTATGTATTGCGTTTAAAAAACTAGTTTTAAATGCCCAATCAACATATTGTTGTTCTGAGAATGCGTATCTTACAGAACTAAAGAATAATTTATTCCATTCAACCGATAAATCTTCGATGAATATATCTTCTTTAGCTGCTTTAAGAATATATCTTAATTCTGTTATTGGCTGTAGATCGTAAAGCACGGCATCGTACGTTCCAAGATTGTCATAGCCTAACGGATTTGTTAGTGCATTGTATAAAGAATCTTTGATTCTAATAGTTCCGTTTTGTCTACCCACTAGGTTATAGTTAGATAGTAATGTACCTTGGCCTGAATCTGTTTTTTCTAACACAATCCAGCCGCCACTTGAATATTCTTTAATCCTTAACAACGCTCCTGTTTCAAGATTAACTGTTGGTTCTTCATAGAAACTGTTAATTTCTTTTGTTATTCTAGAAATAGGACCAAAGCCGTCAGCCCACCAGTCAATGTATTCCCAATACAATGCTGTGTTGAATCCTTGAGCCTTACTTCTGTAGAATATCCTTCTTTGTTGATCCCAAGCATAGATACTCCAGAAATTTTTATCGCTGGCGTCATTTTTAACTAGAACTGAGAAAGGTCTAATTTTTACTATTGCAGATGTATATTTCTTTCCTCTGTTAGTAACTGTTATAGAATTTACTCTACCCTGATTATCTAAGGTAATTGTTGCTTTTGCACCTTTACCTGTTCCTTCTATTTCGATAAACGGAGGTCTTCTATATCCAAAGCCAGGATCTATAATGTCAATAGTGTCTATTTCACCGTTGATAATATTAGGAGAAAATACTGCCTGTCTTACTTTAACAGTACCTACTTGTTCAAGGTCAATAAAGTTGTCAACTTCTAAATCATATTGATTCAATGCCTGTGACGGCTCTGGATCTGTCTTATTCAAGTTTTCAAAACTAACTGTGTCAACAAACGGTCTTGTTAATAAAATTAAATTAATATTGTCAATTACAATTCTCAAGGCTTTAGCTCTGTCAACAAACATTGTCTGTCTTGGTCTAAAACCTAAACCGTATCGTTGTTTCAGAGACAGCTTTTCATCAGGTACAGTGTTACCAGCTTCGTCAAATCCTACTAGACTGTCAATCCATTTTCTTTCAAGAAACTCTGCTGGAATGTTATCCGCTACTCCTTCAGTTAACAGTTGGTATTCTCTATGAACGGGATTAATATTTTTATTATCCTTGTTATATTCAATGTTTACTAGAGCTGTGTCGCTGCTAACGATTGAAGAGAAATTATAAAACAGGAACTTGTCTTTGTCTATTAACGAGATATAAGGAATACCTGTTCCAACAGGATTGTTAATATATGAAGCTATTGTAGCAGCAGATACTCGTCTATCTTTATTTGCAGGTAAAACAGTTTTATTTTTTACCCAATAATAATATAATGTGCTAGTTGGTTGTCCAGTAGTCGGATTAACAATCACTTTAGTATTATATGCTAAATCGTTAGCATATTTAGGTTGTCCAGAAATTCCTTCTACTAATCCTTCTACTGTATCTGCTAGTATACTCCATTCTGAAGGTAATAGAGGTGTTTCTACCCATTCATAAATGTCAATCGATGAGCCGGTAACTTGTGTATTCCAATTTCCAACTCTATATGAAAGATCGCCTTGTTCATAATTAACAAATTTTGCAGTGCTAAGATTCCACCAAATTTGTCCAACTTGATCTTCAAACCAAGGTTGCGATTCATCCACAGTTTCTTCATCTGTGCCTGTCATATAGATTGCAGGATCATATATTGTTTTGTATTTTATATCTTGTTCTGCAACACTCAATATTTTTAATTTGTAGTGATCAACAACATCAATATCTGCAATTTTAATATTCTTAACATTGTCGTAGAGCTCAACATTTTTAACAGACTCTAAATCAATTTGAGGCTTCTGTTGTCTAATTACTTCGATACTATTGTCTAGAGTTTTTCTAAACAATCTAACTCTACCTGCTTGATTTCCATCAATTTCATAATTAGGAGATCCTACCACTATTACAGAGTTAGTACAATCAACCGATGCTCCGAACGATTCATAATTCTTAAAATCGGCTTCTAATTTTTCTGCTAAGAAATATCCCTGATCTTTTCTTTCAAACACATATGCTTGTCCAGGGAATCCCATAGGGTCGCTGAACGTTGTTCTCTTTCTGTCCCAAGTAGTTCCTAGATCAAAACCCGTAGGAAGATTATATCTAGCATTTTTTGCGCCAACTACAATTCTTTCTGTAGCAGAGCTTATACTAATACTACTACCAAAATACTCGTTAGTGTATGGTTCAAAACTTTGTAGCTTCTGTGTTAATCTAAATTCAACAGTTCCGGCATTGTCAAATTTCTTAAAGACAAATACTGCTCCTTGATTCTGTTTAACAATATCGGCTGTTGGGCTACTTACTACTAGGGTAGTTGCTGAGGAGTCCATATCTAAAGCAAAACCAAAATTATCTCCCGAATCTATAGTCGTGTTAACTCCTAGTTCATTGTAATTTTGTATATTTTGTGCAGTAATTGTCTGAACAAGATTATAGATATTATTTGTTCTTTGGTAAACATAAATCTTACCCGCAGTGGTAAACGAACTATCTCCGACATCTGCCCAAGGCAATCCTGTGTCTGGACTTTCGCCTTTGCTTACGTTGACAGAGTCATCGTTAGGATCTGTATCTAACAACACATGGTAACCACCGTTAAATTTAACAACATCGCCTGCTCTATATTCTTGATACGGAGTCCATAGTCCTCTGTAATTGTTAAAGAATTGTCCGTCACTATTTGGGGTGCCTACTACTAATATAGAGCCGTCTCTAGACATTGATAAACTATGACCAAAGTTGTCTCCATCCTTAACTAGTTCAGCTAGTTGTGTAGGGCTTAATAATCCGGATGCTAGTGTTGAACCGTCATCTTCTATAGATACACTTGATGGTAAAGAACACTGTGTAGAAATAGGATCTAGTTTAGTCCAATCATTAGAATTTAATGTTAGAGAACTGCCGTCACTGGATGTTGTGGCGATTGCTTGATATAGATCTCCTTCGTTCCATACTATTGCACCCGCAGGATAAGTTACTGTTCCTGTTATTTGAGTTAAAGGATTGTTTAAAGGTGGTACTATTGTTGGGGCAGTTGGGGCATTCCAATAATCTACTTGGTACTGTTTAAATTCTGGATTTAGCAGTCTAACAATTTTTGTTCCTACAGGAATTCCTGTTCCAGAAATAGTCATTCCTACTTCGACAGTTCCTTGAATTACTGATGTTATTGTTAATACACTGTTTACAATTGCACCATTAAATGTTGCTCCTGGATTATAAACCCCTGCGTAATTTGTATCTTCTAAATGACTCCACTGGGTGCCGTTGTAATAATAAAGATAAACTCGACCTTTTCCTGTGCTATATCCCACAGCCGGATCACACAAAGATCCTGTAGCGGAAATTGCAAGATAGTACTTGTTGCCAGAAACTCCAAACGATATTGCACTACCAAATCTTTCATCTTGAGCTTGTCTTGGACTTAATAAATTAGTTACATTTGTCCACTGACCGTCGACTAATGTGTACAAAGAAACCATTCCCTGATTTAGATACCCGTCTCCCCTAGCAGTCGTATTAGCTTCTACTAATGTTGCCGGTTCCCAATATTCACTGTCAAAATTTATAGAGCTTCCGTCATATAAAGGTGTGTTTTCTCTAGCTTTCCAAAGTTTTCCGTTGAATAATACAATTTCTCCTGCTAGATAACTTCTATATGTTAGGTTACCCATATAATTACTCGGCACTGCACTGGCCATCGGGCTTCCTACAGCTAGCCATTTGAAGTCAGGACTAATTGATAATACTTCTCCAAATGTTCCTAGAACATTTGACTCTAATCCGTCTGGCGCTGGAATTATTTGTTTTAAACCTAAACTATTATCTAAAGATGTTCTATCTGTGTAGATCATAACATATCCAGATGCCGGCAAGCTGGCTGCTATTTGTTTTAGGTTCTCAATGTATACAACGGCTGTACCAGTTTTTAATGGGCTAGTAATTCCGTAATCCGATAAGTCATAAACTTTGTATTGTTTTTTCTTTTCTACAACTTCCCAGGTACCGTTTTCGTTTTGGTCTACCCATATTCTAGATCCGTTAGCCAACAATGCTGTATTTTTATAATCTAAATCTTGATATGTGTGAACTCTTGCTTCTGTGAATACACCTATAACAGCAGATGTGCTATCTTCTATGGCAGGGACATCTGAGCTTGTACTAGTTACTATAAATGTTGTTGTTCCAACATCTGTAATTTTATAAAATCCAGTTAGTCCAAATACCTGTGTTATACCTACAATGTCTCCTACAGAAAAATTATGTATTCTGTTAGTTGTTACTGTTACATTGTCACCGTCTTTAATTACACCAACTACTCTCACAGACAATGCTTCATTATATCTTAAAACTGTCCATGTATATTTGTCAAATGTAATCCAGAAATGATCATTTTCGTTTACAGCAGAAATGTCGATGTTTAGAATGTCATCTCTAGATTTTAAAGAAAATGCAACATCATCAAGATAAACATATCCTGCTGATCTTGTAGGAGCATCAAATGTTTTTTCTAAATTAACATTAGTAGTAAACACCGAAGGTCTAATTGTAAAGTGTGCGGCATCTATTCTTAAATTTTGATCTGTTATAATAGAAGATTGAGATTCTACTATAATAACAGGCTGTGGATTTATAACTAAAGAATCTTTAGTTATTTCAAATTCTATTTCTCTTAATTGATCGGTTCCACCTAGATCACCAAGTTTAAATGCCCATTCTTCATTTAAAACTACACTGTCATCTTTGGTTCTACTTAACTTGTCAAAAACTTTAACAATAGCATTCCCAGAACCTTTCTCTCGAATAAATCCCTGATATAATCTAAACTGGCTTATTTCATCTTCGGCTAGAGCTTGTAAATATTCTCTTGGTTGGTATCCAATGGCATGCCTTGCTAGGTCTCGTTGACTTGATCCAACACCGTCCGCTTCGACTTCATAGTAATCAGAGAATTGATTAATTCTATAATCGAAGTTTGCCACTAATCCCTTGGTTGGAGTATTGTCTAATTTAGACCAATAGTTGTCGTTGAATTCTTCGGCACCTAATTGGTTTTTGTTGCTTGTCCAGTAATAAGATTTGTAAGCAACAATGTCTCCTAATCGGTAATCAGTAAATGGTTGCCATGTTTGTATGTTAACAGCATCAAACAAGAATCCTGGACTAGTATAATCGCCATCCCAATCAACAGTGCGGAATCCTCGTGCCTTAATTCTTTCTTGACGATATCCCGTTGGCTTATCGTATAGAACATCGTTGAACACTGTTCTATCGTTAAACACAACAACGTGTTCCTTAAGAACAAAATTAGCCCTTAAGAAATAGATACCGGAGTTAGTATTGGTAATAGATACTGTTAATCTTTGATAATCTCTACTTACATTAATAAAATTAGGTTGTAACGGAGTTCCGTCATCTTTTAAAATTTGATAATCGTAAAAACCATCTAAGAAGTTATCTGCTACACCAAGTGCTTTTACTAAGTCTACTTTTTCAGCAGAAGGACTTAATGTTAATAACGAGCCTTCGCTCCAGTTATGTTTACTCCAGAACATAAATTCTTTGCAAGAAGTAAACCAGTCTAAAGAAGTCTGTGTTGCAGTGTCGTATCCGTCAAATACAAATCCTACACTCTTTAGATATTCTTGATAACCTAATAAGAAATCAACAACATCCTGTATGTTAACTAACAATGTTCCGTAATTTAATCTCTTAAGACTTAATTTGTTAAAATTTCTTCTTCTAAATGCTGTAACTGCATTTTTAACTGGTAAGTCTGGTAACTGCTTCCAGAAGGTAGGATCAAAATCCTCTCCGCTGTCGTGGCTTCGTAGACTTCTGTAATAGTTATTGTTGTATCTAACAATTACACCATTACCGTAAAATTTATTAGAGGCCCAGTTTAAAAAGTTTTCGCTTACACCGCCTACTGTAATCAACGGATCGGTTTGAGAAATCACAGGCTGATAATAATTAAAATACGGATCTTTACTATCGTATCCGTTTAATTTCCATCCTTGTTGTGTCTTTTCTAAAATTACTCCGCTGTATGCAACTGTGTATATAGGAGAACTTACATTAAAAATAATGTCGTAATTCTCTTGCGGAATAAAAATGTTACTTGTTGTAGAACTAGGATTTTTACTGTCTAAAATATATTTTTGTTGCTGTTGGTCAACAAAACCAGAAAGTCTATTGGTTAAATTTACATCAATACCTGTTACTTTATCTATTAAATTTTGAACTGGAATTGTTTTGCTTTTTAAATAGTTAACAACATAATTAACTAATCCAGAAACAATTTTAGTTTCAGTGTTAGTATACAAAACATCGGCTATGGTAGAAAATGTTTTTGTATTTTTGTTGATTGTTTGATTGAGCTGATTTAATGTTATTTCAGACTTGTTAAAATTGTCTGTAATATATTCAAACGGCTTTAGTAACGATAATGCCATTAAAACAGCGAACGGCCATTCTGAACTAGATCTCCATGCGTATTCAACCGGAGAAACATCTCCTAGATTAAATGCACCGGCATTGTTAATTAAAGTGAAATTTCCTGCTAGGCCGGAATCTAACGGACTTAACAAATTACCGTCACCGTCAACCGGAATATGAGCCATCAGTGACGGCCTCTTGTATCTATCCCTTGTTCCTGCTCTAGTGCCTTGACGAATAATGCCGTCTCGTAAATCTTCCCAGAGAATTAAGTTGTTTCTAGTATAGGGTGCAGGACCGTATTCTGCTTCCCACCAATCTGGCTGTTCAGAGAATCCTAACATTTCCCAAGGAGAAGTGTGAGGTTTATCTGTGTCATAGAACCATTTATACACTCCCCTCCAATAACCTGGTAAATTTTTAGTACCAGTTGGGTCTGTCATATTTGAATATGTGTATGTGAAACTATTTTGTCTGTCAAAATAGACATTATTCACATAATCAATATTAGTGTCTGCTATCCATTTTAAAAATTCTGGGGATACAACAGCATCGACTTCTTTTTTACCGAATAAAGAGTTTCCGTAATATCCGCCAAGTACTTTATCGATGTCAAATAAATTTTCATCGTATTGCTGTTTAATATTATTGTAAATTCTAAATTCTAATTCTAATAATACATCGTCACGGAAATCTCCGTAAGCAATAGTAATACTACCGTCGTGCCCTTGTATAACTTCTTTAGGTTCAACGTAAGTATTGTCTACAAATTTACGTGGTGTATATTTTTTATATAATCCTAATTTTGTAGGAGTAGGAGGAATAAAATTAGAAGAAGTAGAAATATATTCTCTAATCTGTATCTTGTCGCCTTCATTTAGATTAATTTTTAAATTTACAAATCCAAATGTAGAATTAAATTCGTAATCTCTACCGTGTAATAATTGTTGACTATTATGATAGATATAAACTGCTTTAGAACTTAATGTTTCTAAATCAAACTTTTGCGACAACGCAAAAGTTTTAATGCCAGTGTCTTCTACTTCATAATCAATAGATGTATATGCTCCGCTACCAATCATGTCTGATTCAGAAAATGGTCTAGAAGCATTTTGTGTTTTGCTAATTTCTTCTAGAATTATATCTACATAATCAGCAGGCTCTTGATCGTAAAAAAGTTTATAAGATAAATCAACAAATACGTTTTTAAAATCTGTATATGCCTTTTTAGCATATTGTAAAGACTTAACTATATTGACTTCTTTGTCGCAAAGCAGAACCATTGCTAACGGTGCAATGTTTGAATGCTTTAAAAATCTCTTAGAGATTCTTTGATAGCCCTGAATATCTCTTAAATTGCTAATTCCTGGATATATTCCTGAAAATTCATCTAATAGCTCAATGCCAGTTAATACATGATCAGAAGCTTGTCCTAAAGTAAATGTCTTAATATTTTCGTTAAGAGGATTCTTTTCTAATCCAAGCGGAATTTCATAATAACCTGTTACTGGATCTAAATCAGCAAAAATTTTAATTGTTACTGTATCCCCTACAGAAAAATTAGCACTAAATGTAAATTTATTAACTTCTCTTGTAAAAGTTTTTTTAGACTTTATTCCGTTTACATAAAAAACAATTTTTCTTATACTTTCATCTGAGGTATTTTCCCAATCAATTGCAGACGAAATAATAACGTTGGTTGATTCAGTCATAACAACTGAATCAATTATTGGTTGATTATAATCCTTATCTAAAGTTATCCAACCGTTTTCGTAAGCGTCCAAAGGATTAATTTTATAAAATCCTGTTGAAATATTCTTTGTGAGTGTATCCTGAGAAATTTTATATGTAAAACTATCTGAATCTAAGTCGTACTCAAACTGAATATCTCCAACATTATCGATATTCAAATAAGATAGACTAAATCCTAATTCTGTATCTACAGGACCTGTACCTATTTTATAACTAACTATTTCAGAACCTGCAAACGAACTAACAGGATAAGTTTCTGAGTTAGAAAAACTTACTGCATTTTCGTCAAACAAGTCAAACATTGGGGGTTGATTAATTGCTGTTTTTAATTGGCTCTTAACCCAATTTGTACCTGTGAAATGATACATCAATCCTTTGTTTTTGTTTCCTCGTCTTACAAGTACACATTCTCCTAGTAGAGAATCTCCGTCGGCAGCTTTTTTAAGATTAATCTGCAAATTGCTATTATGTCTTATAAAATTAACAATATAAATTTGATTGTTAGCTAAAGAGTCAGTGTCGGCTGTTATTAATACTCTTGCGCCATCAAAAATCTTTTCGCCATCGATAATATATCCGCTGCTGCCTTCAATTGTACTAAAAACATCTGTAGTAAAATCATCTACATAATCTACGACCTGCTTGGCTACTGCACCGTGATTGAAAAGTTGTATATTTGGTTTAAATTCAATAATAGGTCTTTTAGCTCTAGAAGATTCTAGTGCATCAAAATTACTACCGTTCAATGAATGAGCATAGTCTAATACGCTTCTATGGAACCATCGATTGTATCGACTCCAAGGATTTGAATCTATGCTAGATTTATTAATTGTAATATAATCTTTAGTGGCCGGATATGCTGATGCATCGTCGAACGGCTGTGTATCGAATCCCGAATTGTCAAATAAAACTTCGGGGCTACCAAAGGTTAAATTCTCAGAAACAATTAAATCTGAAACCCTAGTCAGAGTAATTTTGTTTCCTACACCTTCAACGATCCATTTTTCGTTGTTGTCGGCATACTTTGCAGGAGTTACTGAGCCTGCAAAATAAATTACCATTCCGTTTGAAAGTGTTATATTGTTACTTGATGTATATGTTGTCTTGCCAATTATTTCTTTTTCAACATCGATCTTTGTGTTAGATTCTATGTCAGCAATTAAAAATCTACCAAATCGATTAACATCAGTTGTACTTTGATAAAATAAAACATCTGGAGCGTCTAAAGGAACTTCAAATATTAATGCTCCGTTAGATACTCCGTTGTTGGTTATACCTCTATTATAATCTAAAGCAGATGTTTGTGCAACATCGTCTACAAATTCCCAATCGTCTGTGTTTTCGTCAATCGTGCTGCCGTCATTGGTAGTAATGTTAACTTTGGCTTTCCATAGTTTACCATCAAACACTACTAGCTGTCCTGCAGAATAAGGAAGTAATGGATTGTAAGTCAATGTTCCCGTGTCTATCGAAGTCTTAACTGTAAAACCGTGACCGGGTGCGTTAACATTGAATTTATAAGTTTGACCCCTATATAGTGTTATGCTTGGGTTATTAGTTGCACCGTCTGGTGTGAATATGTAAACGCTGCCTACACCTAAACTTACTCTATATGTGCTAGTAATTCCCTGAGCTTGACCTGTAATCTTTATACCAGGTGGGCCTTCAGGAACCCAATAGTATTCTCTGTAATTAACAAACTTATCCCAGTCGATAGGAGGATTCCAAGAATAATGTTCTTGGTCTGTAATTATAGAATCTAATTCTTCTTGATTTCCAAAAAATTTAATCTGATTCTTAAAATCTAAGTAATCGTAAAAGTGATTAATTTTTCCATCTTTTTTAATTGTAACTCCCGGCTCTAATTGATATCTACTTCTTAGAGTTTCGTCTGTGTCAAGATAGACGTCAGAATTTTTAAATGTTTTACCATAACGTCTGCCTATGTATCCTACAGTTTTTTCTAAGACACCGGGTTGGACCAGCGGGTCTAATACTGCTGATAAAAATTTATTATTACCTTCTGTTTGAAAAATCTTAGGTAATAATTCTACAGTTCGTCGAATTGGTAATCCGCTGTTTGGAAAAATTTCGTTTGCCATCTTAGTTAATATTTGTGCTGTTTACAACTGAATCAACGTTAACTCTAATTTCAGAAGCAGAAATTGCTGTAACAATTTCAACATCATCAACTGTTGCTCCGCTGACAAAAATTTCATCTACTCTACTTTGAATTTCGAATAAACTACCAAAGCTCTGTGTAGCCTGTCTTGGTAAAATAACCATATTAGAAATATCTGGTGCTACCGAATTAATTACATAGGTAATTAACTCACTGACGTAGAATCGATCACCGAAGTCCCAATTGTTTACGTCAAAGAATTCATTGATTGCACCAATAATTCTAACTTTTAAATCGTTGTCATTAATTAATTTATTAGGATTTTTAACAACTTTAAATTTTGCCTGCAATCTAACATCAGCAGTTTTTCCAAACAAAACTTTGTATATTACAGGATGATAAATTATTTCATCGCTAACTGCTTTGATTAAATTTAACTTTGAACCAAAACTAATTCTCAAGCTGTCGCTGTTAGGAGACTCTGGTTCTTTAATTAATGCACCTGCTAGATAATTTCTAAAATTAGTATCGTAGCTTCTTGTTAAAATATAGATATCTATAATATTACTTGCACTAGGATCTATTCTTCTATCTACGTTCGCATTATGAACATACTGGAATTTTAAATTTGCTCTTCCAATATTTGCAGAATAAGTTGGCTCTAAAATCAGTGTGTTAGTATTCCTATCTACACGCTTAACTTGATCTTCTGTACTGTCGTAAAAATAAATTAATTGTCCGTTAGCAAAATCATTTACATTGATTAGACTTTCTTTTTGGTAAACTAATACCTCATTATTTGAGTTGTCAATGTATTGCTTGATTTTATTTCCCAATTCATCGTTAACTTCTTTAAAGAACAAATAATTTAAATCTAAATCTGCACCTACTATTTGTTCAAATGCTTCTGGATTGTCTATAACACCGTCATCGTCTGAATCAAAGAAAGCTATTTTAATTTTATCTACACTCTGGTAGCCATCATCAAATCTAATAGTATCGCTGATTTCAAACGATACATCTTTCTTTAATGGAGATATTAATCCGCTATCTGAATTTACGCTCAGGACTTTAATTGTATCTTTGATTACTTTTCCAGTTTTACTGTCGTATGTCTTTGACTTAGAATCAAAGTAGAATCTATTTTGTTCTAAACTTCCAAACACGTAATCTAATCCGCGGATTCTAACAACGTATTCGTCTGCTTCCTTAACAAATGCCAATAACCAACTAGCATCGAGACTACTGTTTGAAGTGTCTCCGGATTTACCTAAACTAAAATTTGAAAGTAAGTTAATGTTAGATGCTGTAATTAATTTCCATTCGCCGTCTACAACACTGTATCTTAAACCAAAATTTAAATTACTAAACATTTGGTTGGCCATTTCTGTTTCTAGTGCTGTAGATAAATTAGTAACAAATTTTGGAACTATTCTTTCTGCAATAGACCCGGAAGGAACATTGTCATTGAACTGAACAGGTCCAAGGCCTGTGTTTAAAACACCGCGGCCTGCGTTAGTTCCGTCTCCAGAAATTTTTATAACTTTAACCCAAATTCTATCTGTTTGCTCCGGGTCTGTCAAGTCTGTTGTAACAAGTTTTCCCTTTTTAAAACTTTTTCCTACAGGCGGAACAAATTTAATCATTGACCCTACGTCAACATATTTTAATGTTCCTGTGGTATACGATCCTACTTTTAAAATTAAGTTTGTATCGATTGCATTTACAAAATAGCCTGTTGAAAGATTTACATCAGACGTTACTTCGTTCCACAGTGTATTTCGGTCGGTAAATATGATCTTGGAATATTTTGTTATAAAATAGTTATAAACATCAACATCGTTGATTACTGGTTCAATTTGATTTCTAATAAAATTTAAAATTTCAATTCTATTTGCATACTTGAAGGATAGCGATCTTTCAATTTCTTCTTTGTAAATTAAACCGTCGTCTGCAAATACATTTATAGAGCTGTACTTTCCGGTAGCATCAATAATTTCAAAATTTCTGCTTATACCACTAGATGTTCTATTAACTGCTTTAATTTTTAAAATGTCTTGTGAAGTTGCTAAAGGAGCAAGATTATAATCTTCTCCTGTAATCATTCTATTTTGTGTATAATACTGAGCAGGAGCGTTTACTCTAATAGAGTCTGTAGATTCGCTGGCAGCAGATGAGCTAACTGTATATTTTAAACTTAGTGTTATAGAAAGTGTATGTGCGATACCTTGCTTGTTGACATATGGAATCGCTATGTTAATACCTCTCATTTCAGATGGGGCAATCTGATAAGATAAACCATTGCTGGTTCTGTAATAAACTCTAAATGCTCCTTGAGGTAAATTACCATAAACACCGTCTGCAAAAGCTAAATCAACTCTGTCATTTTCTTTTGTAATTACAGAATAAATGTTTCTTATATCTGAAGTTATACTGTTGTAAGCAATATTGTTTCCTACCAAAGAAGAAACTTTAGTCCATTCTGCTTGCTGAATTCCAGATGAGCTTAGACCAAATAACCAAACATCATCGTTGTTAATATTATTAGCATCAACAGCAACTAATTCGTTAGTAGACGGAATGTCAATAGAAAAATCAGCTAACTCTAAACTTCCCTGTTTAAACATTAGATAAAAGCCAGTGTTTGCACTAGTGCCGCCACGGCCGTCGTTTCTATAAACAAAGCCTAACTGATTTCCAGGAACTGGGGGCTCTTCATATATTTCTTCTTTTCCTTTGAACGCTGTAGACACTAATTCAAAAGTCATTTGTCTGCCGGCAACAATTTTACTGTAGGTGTAGATAGGAACATCTGTACTGGCAGTTCTAAATCTGTACTGCTCTGTTTGTATTCCTTCGATTGTGCCTGTACCTTGGCTTCTTCCAAATTCGGTGTTATCTGCCATGGCTGCATTTAAAACTGCAACAAATTGTTCTGCCCAATTTTGATTTGTTGGATCGTTCCAAACAATTGTTTGTTGGGCTAGATTTTTACCGTTACTGTCTAATACGCTTTCTGTAGTGCTAACAGTGTCAAATTTTAATAAACCTTTAGAAGGTATATTTCTTTTAGCATTATAGCTTAACATCTTAGCTAAACGCAAAACGCTTTCTTTACGTTCTGCAAGTTCAATAAAGTTTTCTCTAGATGCTAAATCAATTCTAAATGCTAAACTTTGTCCTAAAAATGCTATTGCATCTATTAGTGCTAGGTATTCGCTAGATTCAATATAATCGTTAAAATCTTCAGGATAATTTTCACGGAAATAAGCAATAATGACTCTACGTAAGTTTTCAAAGTCGTAAGATTTGAAGTCAGCATTTTTAAATGTCTGATAAATCCTAGTCCAATCTTCGTTTAAAATTAAATTATTTTGTCTTGAAGTAGCTGTCATGATTCCGTCCTGTACTGTATTTACCCTAAAAAATAATGTGGTCAGTTAATAATATTATTCTTCTTGTCGAAGTCAAACGTCATTCGTTCGTTAATATTAAAAGGCAAATACGTAATATCTGCTTCTATCCTAATTCCCATATCTGTGGAATCTATAACAACACCGTTAATTGCAATTCTAGGATCATAGTTTATAATTTGTTCTACATCTTCTGTAATTAGATTTTTAACTTCTTCAGTAAATGGTTCAAATAATAAATCCCATATAACTGTGCCAAAGTCAGGATTCATTAATTTCTCTCCTTTACGTATATAAAAATGATTAACAATGTCTTGTTTAACTAAATCGATGTCAAAAAGTTTAAACGTTGCAGAAGATTCTTTTGAGCTAAATCCTTTGTATGTAAAAGCAACTTGACTGTCGCTAGTTGTTGCATTTAAGGATGCTACAGATTTTTTGTTATATAACTTTGCCATAATTATGCTTCCCTGTCGGTGTTGCTAGGAGTTAAAACTTCAGGGGCAAAATTTTCGTGCAGTGCCCAAGGCTCATGCATAGGAACTCTTTTAAGAATACTGTTTAAAGGTTCTTTTACTGCATATCTAGTTTTTTCTTCCCATTTTTCTTGTGAACTAGTTTTAATATTATCGTGCGTAGATAGCGGAGAAACTGCTGTTGCTGCTGCTGCCGACGGACCGTTCATATGAATAGTGCCAGCAGTTTCAAAGTGTGTACCGCCACTTAAAATATTTGTGTTTGCGCCAGCTGTAAAATAATTTGTTGAACCTGTGGCAACATTAAGATTTGCTGCTGTTGTAATACTTCCGTTAGCCCCAATTACTAATCTCATGTCTGCGCCGGATTCAAAATGTGTTCTGGCTATAGATTTTATGTTAACGTTTCTTCCTGCTTCTAGATTAATATCTCTGTCGGCACGAATGTTTAAATCATTTTCTGTATGAATACTAATACTATCTTCTGCGTAGATATCTATTTTTCCATTGCTGGTTAATTCTACCCAAGCGGTTCCTCTAGAATTACCTATATAAATTAAATCTTCAGAATTGTGTAATAATATTTGATGCCCGGTTCGTGTGCGAATTCTAAAATATTCATTGTAAGGAATATTAGGATCGCCTTTTTCTTTAGCTTCAGTGTCGGCATATTCTTGGCCGCCTTCGCTGGCATGCTTTTTCCTCTGGTATCTATCTTCGCCGTCGTCCATCACTAACGTTGTTCCGCCTAAACGACCCACAGGCATAGGAACAGGACTCTTACTTTGTTGTTTACCAATGAACTGCTTTTTTGCACCATCTGATCTATCTAAAGGTCCGGGGGTCGAAATTCCAAAAACAGCATTAGGAACATTACGTCTGCTAGTAGATGTAGTTGTTCCGCGAACATCGTCTTCTAACAATCCTTGTTTTAAAAATACATCTGCAATAGGATGAATTGGCTTTTTAATTTTTTCAATGGCTAAACTTTTTTCTTGTGTGTTAGCTTTACGATTATATTCTGCAACAGGCAACGGCTGTGTTGTGTCATATTTTCTTTTTTGTTCTTGTGTAGCTTCAAACTCTGTAGAGCCGCCAATTGCAGGCACCATGTGATTCATAAATCTTCCAGGTACACAAGCAATAAAATATCCCGAATCAGAATCGCCGTTAACAAATGCTACTAGAACAGTTGTTCCTATTTCTACAGTGGGAAACCACATACCATAACTTTTCTGTGTATCCTGAAAATCGCCTTTGTTAAGGCCCATGTATTCGTATCCAGTTACGCCATAAAAAGGACTGGCATATTTTACAGAATATGTTTGATTTAAATCACCGATGGAGTTTCCGTTTTCTCTTAGAAGGGTAACTTCTAAACCTGCCATAAATGCAGGATCTAGATAACTTACTACCTTAGCTAATAATAAGCCTGTGGGTAATTTGCCTTCGCCTTCTTTAACCGGTGATCGTTTTTCTTGAGCCATTATTCTCCTCCGGATCCGTCTTCAGAAGGATCATCTGTAGGACTTGTCTTTTCAGGCTCAACCTTAGTAGTATCGTACATAACTTGATTTCGTTTATTAATTGTTTCCTGACCAACATAGTCAAGTGCTTGATTTACTTGACGTGCTAAATCTAATGTTTGTGTAAATGTTCCGCCGCTAAATTTGTTTTCTACACTTTTAACATGATATATTCCGCTAAAAGGAGTCACTGAACCACCGTCGGGAAAGTTATACAAACCCCCAACTCCCTTAGTACCTAAATTAGGCTCTAAAGGATTTCTCCAAGTAATATAAACAAATATTTGACTGCCTTCCCAATTCATAGATCCGTCTGAATTAATCTGTGAATTTGGTCCATATTCTGCTATAAAATTTGAATTAATACCGCTGTCGCTTAGAAAATAAGGATCTCCTAAAATTTCTATCTTAACAGATGTCATATCCGAACTGGCTTGGAACGATTTATTAAATGCGTCTGCAATTATTTGCTCAACTGTTTTGTCTCCAGAGAATGACGGTGCAGACATTTTAGGATCTGCTTTTACTGGAGGCGATCCGTTTCGACTAGCAGAACTGCTAGGAGCATCTCCTGTTTCAATTTCGGCTTTAGGCGTTTTTTCTGTAGCAGAATTTTGTGTGTCTGAGTTTGCTACGTTATCGTTTTTCTGCGGAGGTCTTGGCATAATGCCTGTATAGAACTGACCATTAAAAGTTAAATCAAATCGAATAATATCGTTGTTCTGACCTGTGTAAAGATAGTCATATCTCTTAGCAATAATTTTTTCTAATTTGTCTTGTCCGGATGCCGGAGCGGTAGGATTTTGGTATGTTGTAGCACTAACTTTAAAAGGTACAACTCTATAAATGTACTTTTTTGCTCTAACGTTTCTAACTCGATCAAAATCTAAAAGTTGAATTTGCACATCAATTCTAAACCAGTCAACCATACCGTCAACTATGTTTTCGCCTTTTAAACTGTTAATACAATATTCTGAAGACGACACTATGTACTTTATAATTTCAGTAACTTTTGTGCCTTGAGGAAATTGAATTTCTCTCTGTTTAGGATCGATAGTCATTTTGTCTCTAACTATTCGTCCTGTCTGTTCGTCAATTATGTCGCCTTCTAATTTAAAGTTGTAGTTACCGCCAGACGTTTCAGAAAATCCCATGCTAGAATAACCAATAAGTCCTTGGCCGAACGTTTCGGCGTCGGCTTCTCTTTTTTGTACTGCAATTCTTTGTGACACTTCTTTCTTAGGATCAGCCATTGCTTTTAAAAGGTCAGTTGATGTGCCGCCTTCAAGTCCAACCTTGTCTGCTGAGTTTATTGGAAATACTACTTCGTATAAGTCTGGTATTTCTGCTTGTCCGTTTTGAACGTTTTCTAATTGTATTTGATTTAATGCGTTACACAAACTTTGAGGTCCGGATATTAAAACTTCGTTAACTTTCATTCCGGTCATTTTTAAATCAGTAGGAATATTATTAACTAAATCACTAAATCCTACATGATGCATCGGTGATGCTTCTACTTTATATTTGCTGCCAGTTTCGTTAACATTAAAATCAACTTTAGTAATTTTAATTGTAAAATATTTTGCCAAAGATTCTGTTGCAGCAAAAATAGCACCGTTATCTTTATAACCTAAAAATTCTAATTTTAAAAGATAAGGACAATCGTTTAGATAAGAAGGATATCCTGCATTTACCGCGGCCGATTGCAAACTTTGTAAAAATAATCCTAAAGAATAAGGTTCGTATACTTCAAAACTAAAACCACTTACGTTTGTATTTCCTGTTTTTGCAGAACCGCCTAACTGCGCCTGCATAATAACATTGTCTATATAATACTCAGGAGTTCCGTATGCTGTTTTAGATCTAGCTGCATCAAATCTTCCGCCGGAAGATATGACTATATTTTTTAATGCTCCAGGATTTCCTCTATAGGTTTTAGGATTGTTAAATTGATTTGGTTCTAGACAACACAATGTCCATAAAGGAGAATATGAAGCAAACTGTTCTAATACATTTTCATAAGGAGGACCGCCAGATGGTTTAGTAAAACCAAAAGTGCTGGCTAAAGTTTTTCCCGGATCGGGTAAAAAGTCATCGCCAGGAAAAACAGTAGCTCTTGCAGACTGTGCTAGTCGACTTGCCTGCGTAGCTGTTCCTTGAGATATGCCAGGAACTACAGGAATGTCAAGAATTGGTTTGCCTGACGGCATTAGAATGTTCCCAACTGCCTGTCCAATGTCTCTAAAAAATGACAACTTATACTCCTATGTATTTTTCTAGATTTGATTTTTTAGGACAATATATGACAGTCCCAGGCTCAAAATCATAGATAGGATCTTTTAAAACTTCCATATTTCGTTGAACAAATACCCACCACAAATTAGCATTACCATAAAGGTCATATGCTAACAAATCCGGTCGATGCTTGTATTGTGTTTCTATAGAATATTGAAAGTCGTCTGCTTCTGCAGGGACCGGACGAATAGTTAATAATTCCAAATACAAATTATTTTCTTTTGTATTATAATATGGAGATGTTTTTTTATATGATGCCATATTATAGATATCCTACTGCATTGCCGTTGGCATAATCTTTTAACGAGAACTGGCGGAGTCTAGTTCTGTTGTATATTGGAGCAACAGTAACAGATATTGTACTCATAATAGGAACCCATGTTGGAGCTCCGCCTGCCGCCGGAGTCCATTTAATATAGTTTACATCGTCTTTAAAATCTACTGAAAAACTTTTAACAATTACAGGTACAGAATTAAAAACTCTTGCGCCATAACCTGTTAGATTACAAATTACTGGAGGACTACCTGCATTCTCTCCTTGGCCAAAAAACATTTTTGTTGCTGTTCTTAAAAATGTAGTTCCTTGAATCCAGTATTCGGCATCTAATTCGCTTTCAACTGAAAATTCTCCGCTAATTTGAATATCGTCAATTTGGCTGTTTTTATATCCGTAGAAAGGTTGTATGTTATGGATAGGATCTATTTGAGTATAGTTTGCCTTTGAGGACAAAGATATTGTAGGCAAGTACGGCCAAACAAAGCCGTTGGTTGCACTTAGTCTTGGAAATGCGTTTCCAAATAATCCAAAGTTACAATTTAATTTTACCCTCCAGTCGTTTTCTGGATTCGATTTTAACTCTACAAATGCACCCTGTTGCTTAAATAACTCTGCGCCGCTGGGTAGATTTTTACCCCTTGCCATGCTAAGAAGGTTGTTTAGCATACCAGCCGCTGATGAAATTTGTCCGGCAATTTGAGCAAGACCGCCACCTAATCCGCCACTGGCTAAACCTAATTTGTTTAAACTAGCACCAATAGCAGCTCCGGCATTACTAACAGCACCAGCAACTCCACCTAAAGAAGCTGCTGCGCCACCTAATGCGCCCTGTGCGTTAGATGCTAAACTTTGTATAGGATTACCAACGCCGCCCATTGCTGTTCTTGCAGACGCTGCTAAATCTGTCGCTCCGGCAGTCATTCCGTTCAATCCAGAGCCGATAGCACCACTTAGTTTTCCTACTGTTGAATCAACATTAGCTTTTAATGATTCAAATCCACTTGAAGGGATTGCGCCCTGTGCGGCCGAAGCAGCAGAGCTAACCTGTGCAGATACAGAGCTGACTAATTTAGCCAAAGGATTAGTAGATAATGCCATTTTGAGTAATTTTTCCTGTTATACTCTATTTATTATTGACAAAATGTGCTATTATATTAACTCATGGAGAACCCTAGATTAATGAGTACAGTACCTAAAATAAAATATCTAACTAACAAGGACCTGTTAAAAGAAATACACCTAAGCAAAAATACATATTGTTCTTTTACAGATCCAAAGTATTCTGACTACGATATTATTCTTCCTAGTTTAGAAAAAATAAACATTAGAACGATTGCAGAAGCTAAAAGGAATAAAGCCGCTAAACTTGCAAAACAAGCACACGAAGCGGCTAATCTTACGGGAAAAAAACAACCAGCTAAGGATTTTGAAGTAGATTACAAAACAATCAAAAAAACCGAAGTGGTGTTCCGTATTATGACATTTGAACATATTCCCCTTGCTCCGGGTCGTAAAAAAACTCTCAAGAATACCGCAGACAGCCACGACAAAGTAAACTTTCCTCCGTTTCAACATTGGAAATTTGACGACAACGACAATTTGATTTGTGTTGGAAAAAGTCATTGGAAAGGCGATTTAAACACAGGACGGTTTGAAAAAGAACATGGACGCATGACTGACAATCTAGCTAGAATGTTTTTAAAACTGTGTGAAAGATATGCAACTCGAGGCAACGTTCGTGGTTACACATATAACGACGAAATGCGAGGTCAAGCAATTTTACAGTTAACGCAGATAGGACTTCAGTTCGATGAAAGTAAATCCGATAATCCTTTTGCCTATTATACTGCTGCTGTCACTAATTCATTCGTGCGAATCATCAATATCGAAAAACGAAATCAAAACATTCGAGACGATATATTAGAAATGAATGGTATGAATCCTAGTTGGACTCGTCAAAACAGTGCAGGGGGTAGTTCTTATTCTGGACCTGTTAGCACCAGTGGCGGCGAAGGCGGCAGTGATTGGGATTGATCTTACAAACTAAAACCTGTAAAATATTCTTTATATGAATCTATTTAAAAAAGTAGCTTGTTTCACAGACATACACTTTGGGCTTAAATCTGGAAGCCGGACACATAATCACGATTGTGAAGAATTTGTAATTTGGTTTTGCGAAGAAGCTAAAAGGCAAGGTTGCGAAACAGCAATATTCTTAGGTGACTGGCATCACAATAGAAGCACCACTGATGTTTCTACTATGAACTATACTCTTTCAAACTTAGAGCGTCTAAGTAACAACTTTGAAAAAGTATATTTTATTCTAGGCAATCACGATTTGTTTTATAAAGACAAACGTGAAATTAACTCTGTTGAGTTTATGCGCCTGTTTCCTAACGTTGTTCCTATTAGAGATCCGTTTAACGAAGGCAATGTTACTATTTTGCCGTGGTTAGTTGCTGACGAATGGAAAAACATTCCTAATATTAAAAGCAAATACATCTTTGGGCATTTAGAACTACCTAGTTTTTATATGAATGCTATGGTACAAATGCCAGACCACGGACAATTACAACGTGGACACTTTCAAAATCAAGATTATGTTTTTACAGGACATTTCCACAAACGTCAGCAAGCTGGAAATATTGTCTACATCGGTAATGCGTTCCCGCACAACTATGCAGATGCCGGAGACGACGAACGAGGAATGATGATTCTCGAATGGGGAGGCAAGCCTGAATATCTTTCTTGGCCGGGTCAACCTGTTTACAGAACATACAAGCTCAGTCAAATTATTGACAATCCAGATAAACTGCTCCGAGAAAAAATGCATTGTCGTGTAACTATCGACTTGCCTATTACATTTGAAGAAGCTAACTTTATTAAAGAGCAGTTTATTCCGCAGTATAATTTGCGTGAATTAATGCTTATTCCAGAAAAAGTTGAAGTAGAGTCTAACGCTACTCCTATTGATTTAGAATTTGAAAGCGTAGACACTATTGTTATGAATCAGATTAATGCTATCGAAAGCGATACCTACGACAAAGGATTGCTGTTGGAGATTTACAAAGAACTATGATTAAAATTAAGAATCTAACGGTACGTAATTTTATGAGTGTGGGTAATCAAACCCAGGCTATTGACTTTGATCGCGGACAATTAACCTTAGTACTCGGTGAAAACTTAGATTTAGGCGGTGACGATAGCGGTGCTCGTAACGGTACCGGTAAAACAACAATTATTAACGGCTTAAGTTATGCTATCTACGGACAGGCTCTAACTAATATTAAGCGAGATAATCTTATTAATAAGATTAACTCTAAAGGAATGTTAGTTACAGTTACATTTGAAAAAGACGGTATAGAATACCACATTGAACGTGGCCGTAAACCCAATCTTTTAAAATTTAGCATCAACGGTCAAGAACAAGACGTTGAAGATCAAGACGAAAGTCAAGGCGATAGTAGAGAAACACAAAGAGAAATTGAATCTGTGTTTGGTATGAGCCACGATATGTTTAAACATTTAGTGGCATTAAACACTTATACCGAACCGTTTCTTTCTATGAAGGCTGCTGATCAAAGAAATATTATTGAACAGCTTTTAGGTATTACACAGCTTTCAGAAAAAGCTGAAAATTTAAAAGAACAAATTAAGTTTACCAAAGAAGCAATTTCTACAGAAAACACAAGAATTGAAACTATAAAGGCATCTAACGATCGCATACAACAAAGCATCGAGTCGTTGGAAAGAAAGCAACGCCTATGGGAAGATACTAAAGAAAAATCTGTAGAAGATCTTAGAAAAGCCATAGATTTACTCAGCACTATTGACATTGATTTAGAAATAGCCAGTCAACGGTCCTTAGTTGAATGGAACAAATGCAAAAAAGAAAAAGACAGCATTAATGTTATTGTTGCTAAACAAACTGCTGCATTAGAAAAAGAACAAAAACTAGTAGAAAAGTTAATTAAAGAATTAAAACTGCTAGAAGAACACAAGTGTCACAGTTGTGGTCAGACTATTCACGACAATCAACATGAAATTATGTTGCAGTCTAAAACAAAACAGATTACAGATTCATCTAAAACTGTCGACGAATACAAAAAAGAACTAGATGATCTTAACGAAGCATTGGGTCTTATCGGTGAATTAGGAGATTGTCCTAAAGTTCACTATGACAATTTAGAAGAAGCACTAAATCACAAGAATACACTTAGCGGATTAGAGCGCGATTTAGAAATTAAAATTGCTGAATCTAATCCTTATGCAGAACAAATTGAAGAATTAAAGAAAACTGCTGTTCAAGAAATCGACTGGAATGGTGTAAACGAATTAACACGTTTGAAAGATCATCAAGAATTCTTATACAAGCTGTTAACTAATAAGGATAGTTTTGTTAGAAAACGAATCATTGACCAAAACTTAGCTTTCTTAAATCAAAGATTAACATACTATCTTGACAAGATTGGTTTACCCCACATTGTGGAATTCCAGAACGATTTGTCTGTGATTATTACTCAGCTTGGACAAGATTTAGACTTTGACAATCTAAGTCGAGGCGAGCGTAACAGACTTATTTTAAGTATGAGCTGGGCATTTAGAGATGTATGGG
>JACCED010707257.1_pt1 | contig 33459 bp, 31 predicted proteins | sample 7455021 | NCBI WGS metagenome assembly JACCED01 (sample SAMN15323456, study PRJNA562643) | freshwater metagenome | isolation source: river surface water | place: USA:Blue River Watershed | collected 2017-08-19 | reverse complement strand
TCATTCGGGCAATATTCAAGCCCTGCTCCGCTTCTGGTGTGGCATTACCTACAATCACATCGTCAATTTGTTCCTTATCCAAATTAGGTACCGATGCTACCAATCCTCTCACTACCTCAGCGGCCAAATCATCGGCACGCATAAAGCGAAAAACACCTTTTGGAGCTTTACCCACCGCGGTGCGGTATCCTGCTATGATATATGCTTCTTGCATGTTTTCAATATTTAGTTTCTCAAAGGCTTGCCTTTGGTTAAAATACTTTGTATACGTTCTAAGGTTTTTTTCTCTCCGCAAAGCGATAAAAAGGCTTCACGTTCCAAGTCGAGCAGGTATTGCTCAGACACGATCGATGGTGCCGATAAATCGCCCCCACACATTACATAACCTAATTTTTCAGAAATCTTTTTATCGTGCTCAGAGATGTAATTTCCGGCAAACATGGAATTGGCTCCAGCGTAAACAATACCTAAACCCGATTTACCTAAAACCTTGATGTCCTTACGACGCACCGGCTGCACGTAACCTGCATCAGCCAATTCTATTGCCTTGACTTTTGCATCAGCCAACAAACGACTGCGATTCATCGTGATATCGAACTTGCCTGCTTGTAGATAACCCAGGTCGGCAGCTTCGGCACCCGAAGTGGAAACTTTGGCCATGGCGATGGTTAGGAAGCGATCTTTCAATACATTTTGATCAATTTGACCATCTTTCAGCTCATCAGATACCCGAAGTGCGAACTCTTTGGTACCGCCACCGCCGGGAATCAAACCTACCCCAAATTCCACCAAACCCATGTAGGTTTCGGCATTGATTTGCACATGATCGGCATGTAAAGCAAATTCGCAACCACCACCCAGGGTCAGGTTATGCGGCGCTAAAACCACCGGAATAGAGGAATAGCGTAAACGCATGGAGGTATTCTGGAAAGTACGAATGGCCAAGTTAATTTCCTCCCATTCTTGTTCGATCGCTGCCATAAAAACCATTCCGATATTGGCTCCGGCAGAGAAATTAGCTCCATCGTTTCCAATGACCAAGCCCCGGTAATCTTTCTCGGCAAGATCTATGGCTTTGTTGATTCCCTGAATCACATCGCCTCCTATGGTATTCATCTTGGTGTGGAATTCGAGGTTGATGATACCATCGCCTAAATCGGTAATGGTAGTTCCGCTGTTCTTCCAAATGGTAGAGGTAGGGCGAATATTGTCCAGAATGATGAATGCATCTGTTCCTGGAACCGCTTTATAAGTTTTGGTAGGGATGTCGTAATATTTTTTGACGCCATTCTCAACTTGGTAGAACGAGGTGTGGCCTGCCGCCAGCATTTCGTGCACCCAATTAGCGGCTTCGTTACCAAGGGCTTTCATTCCCTCTACAGCTTCTTTCACTCCAATGGCATCCCAAACTTCAAATGGGCCGAGCTCCCAGCCAAAGCCGGCACGCATGGCATCATCAATTCTATACAACTCATCCGAAATTTCAGGAATTCGATCTGACACGTATTCAAATAATCCAAAGAAAGAAGTGCGAAAAAATTCTCCTGCACGGTCGGTTCCCTTGGCATAGGCCTTCATCCGGTCACGCAAATTTTCAATCGGCTTCAACATTTCCAGTGTAGCCGATTTAATTTTTTCCTGCGGACGGTATTCCATCGTTTTCAGGTCGAGTGCTAAAATTTCACTTTTCCCATTTTCGGCTTTTACTTTTTTATAAAATCCCTGTTTGGTCTTATCGCCCAACCAGTTGTTTTCTTTCATTTTCTGAACATAGCCTGGCAGCTGAAACAGCTCATGAGCCTTATCATTTGGCAAATTGTGGTATAAACCACCCGCCACGTTGATCATGGTATCCAATCCAACTACATCGGTCGTTCGGAAAGTGGCTGATTTCGGTCTACCTAAAACAGGTCCCGTATATTTATCTACTTCTTCTACCTTCAGGTCCATTTTCTCCACCAAATGCAACAAAGCCATGATGGAGTAAACGCCTACCCGGTTAGCAATAAATGCCGGCGTATCTTTACACAATACGGTGGTTTTACCCAGCAACTGATCGCCATAATGCATCAGAAAATCCACAACCTCCGGGTCAGTATCGGGGGTGGGGATGATTTCTAATAATCGCAAATAGCGTGGGGGATTGAAAAAGTGCGTACCACAGAAGTGCTTTTTAAAATCTTCAGAACGACCTTCGGCCATTAAATGGATGGGAATCCCCGAAGTATTGGAGGTGATCAGCGTGCCCGGTTTACGGAATTGTTCCACTTGATCGTATACCTTCTTTTTAATCTCGAGGTTCTCTACCACCACTTCAATGGTCCAATCGCAGACGGCAATCTCCTTCATGTTATCTTCAAAATTCCCGGTGCTGATCCGAGCAAGCGATTGCTTGGTAAAAATGGGTGAAGGATTGGATTTTACTGCTGTTTGCAAAGCGGTATTCACTATACGGTTGCGCACTGCCGTATGTTCCAGACTCAGACCCTTAGCCTGCTCTTCGGCGTTGAGTTCTTTCGGTGCAATATCTAATAATAATACCTCCAAGCCAATATTGGCGAAGTGGCAGGCAATACGAGAACCCATGATTCCGGAGCCCAATACGGCTACTTTTTTTATTGTTCTTTTCATACCACAGTAACGGGTTTATAGGCAAAAGTTAGTTCGTTAATTCTTTGGAGCAGCACAATCAATTCTTTGCGCTCATTTTGTTGAAGATTTTTATTCAAATACTGATTAAAATCTTTCACCACTTGCTTGGCCAAATGCTTCTTTTCTCTTCCAAAATCAGTGAGGTAAATTTTCACCGACCTTTTATCCTTGGTATCTACCTTTCGATAAATTAACCCGAGTTCTTCCATGTTGTTCAACATTCTCGATAGGCTGGTCGATTTCACCCCCAAAAGGTTGGCAATCTGGCTAACTGCAGTGCCCTCCTCCTGAATGTTGATGAGCGCATAACCCAAAGCTTGAGTGATGCCGAAAGCAGCGGCCAACTGATTATAAGTATTGGCAATGTTCTGCCAAACTACCTTTAAATGAAAGTCTATGGTTTCTTCTGGCTTCATGTTTACTATGCAAGCATAACAAATCTAAGTAATGTATATTTATTATGCAAGCATAGTAAATATTTTCATGAATTTGATCAATCGAAATGATACCTTTGATTTATAAAAGCAGCTTAAATGAAAGAAATAACTGTACAAGAATTAAAAAAGAAGATCGACCAGCAGGAAGATTTCCAATTGATTGATGTAAGAGAGGCTTTCGAATATGAGGTTTCAAATCTGCAAGGTTTACACATTCCGCTTGCCAATATTCTAGTAGATACAGATAAGATTGCAAAGGATAAACCAGTTATTGTACATTGCCGAAGCGGCGCCCGTAGCGCAGCTGCAATTATGCAGTTAGAAAGTCAGGGTTTTAAAGATTTATATAATTTGAAAGGTGGTATTTTGGCCTGGGCAGCCGAAATAGAACCGGGGATGAATGTTTACTAAAATGATCTGGAAAATTTTAGCCAACGTAGGGCTTAATCTTGGTATTTTCAGCATGGGGATGAGCGTCTACTGGGCATTCAAAAACGAGGTTTACGGAATGTTGTCTGCTAGTATTTTCTCCTTGGCACTATTGATCTTTTTGAAGATCAGATTGATTAGAAAGGTTCGTGAAACTGCCCAAAAACAATAATTTTAATATAATTTTTAATAATATTTAGATATGATTCTCCTATTAATTGGTTCAGTATTACTCATTTTTGGCATCCAGGCAGCACGCCAGGAAAGTCCTTTAACCCGTTTGGCTGGCACCATCCGAATTGCAGGAATTGTCTTATTGATAATTGGAGCCTCTTCTTCGATGTTCAAGATCATTGATGCCGGACAGGTTGGTGTTAAAACCTTATTTGGGAAGGTGGAAGATGAGGTATTATACAGCGGCTTGAATGTGATTAATCCGCTGATGGAGGTGACCAATTTTGATGTAAAAACTCAGAATTACACCATGTCTGGCGTTCATGACGAAGGAGATAAATCTGGCGATGATGCGATCCGTGTTTTATCGGCAGATGGTTTGGAGGTGATCATCGACTTATCGGTTCTGTACAAAGTTCAGGCAAATGAAGCGCCTCGAATTTTGAAAGAAATTGGTAAAGACTATACTGATAAGATTGTTCGTCCGGTAAGCCGTACAGCCATCCGCGATAATGCAGTTTATTATGATGCGGTTGCTTTGTATTCTACCAAGCGTCAGGAATTTCAAGATAAAATTTATAAAACTATTAGTGAAAGTTTTGCGAAACGTGGCTTGGTTTTAGAACAATTACTGGTAAGGAATATAACATTACCAGAATCAGTTAAAAAAACGATTGAATCTAAGATCAATGCAGAGCAAGAAGCGCAGAAGATGACCTTCGTTTTGCAAAAAGAGCGTCAGGAAGCTGAACGGAAACGAGTAGAAGCACAGGGTATTGCCGATTACCAGCGAATTTTATCGACCGGCTTGAGTGACAAACAGTTGCAATACGAAGCCATCAAAGCCCAAAAAGAGCTGGCTCAATCGCCTAATGCCAAGATCATTATCATGGGTAATGGTAAAACTGCGCCGATTTTAATCGGAGGGAATTAAGAAATTCCCAAGCCCGCTAAATTATTCAGCACCCATTTCCCATCCTTAAAATCCGGATTAGGGAATGGGTTATTTTTGGTAAGGAAAGGTCCATCCAGATCGGCCCAATCGCAGAGTGGCGCTAATGCCGCAGCCGCTAAGGTAGCGCAGGAAGTTTCGCTCATGCAGCCAATCAAAATTTTCAGATCCAGTTTTCTGGCCATTTGAATCATTTGCCCGGCTTCGTGCATGCCGCCACTTTTCATCAGCTTGATATTGATACCGTGGTAAACACCTTTTGCTTTTTCAACATCAGTCAAGCGCTGGATGGATTCATCGCCCAAAATCGGAATGGGACTTTGTTCGGTGATCCAAGCATTGTCTTCCCAATTATTTTTATCCATGGGCTGTTCAATTAATAGCACACCTTGTTCCTGCAACCAATGGACCCGCTCCAAAGCTTGATTGCGGTCCTTCCAGCCCTGATTGGCATCCACAAATAAGGGCTTATCTGTTACCGAACGGATGGTTTCAATCAGCATTTTGTCGGCCTCTCCACCCAGTTTCACTTTAAGAATATGAGCTGGTTCGGCTTCCTGAACTTTCTTTAAAATTACCTCCCGACTATCCATACCAATGGTAATAGACGTAAGTGGCATCTGCTCAGGGTCTACATCGAAATATTGCCAACAAGGTTGCTGATCGATCTTTCCCTGCAAATCGTGTAGGGCAATGTCGATGGCAGCTTTGATATTGGGATTCCCGGGTGCCAGACCATCTAAATAGTCTCTAAGTTCATCAAAATTGAAGGGTGCTTGAAGCCAGTCGAGTTTTACTTTTGATAGAAATTCCGAAGCAGTGGCCAGATTTTCTCCATGATAAGGCACCATGGATGCTTCCCCAAGACCAATTAAGCCATCTAATTCAATCTCCAAAAGCATCAATGGGGTGCTCTCACGGCTATATCCGGAAATGCTGAACGGATATTTCAACATTAATTCAAAAGGTTTGGCCTGAATTCGGATGCTCATTTTTACACTTGGCTTATATCGCTAATTAAGTGAAAAAATCCGGCAATCGGCTCAATTGTTTACCTTTGGGGTATGGTGGAACCTCTGTATGAACCTTTTAAAAATTTTCAATTCGGTCATCAGCATTGCTTTTTAAGTGGCAAAATATTGCAATCCAGCGAAGATATCATCCACGTTTTTCCGCTGTGGTTCATCAAACGTTTTGGTTTAGAGGAGAAAGCTTTTAAACTACTAGATGAAAGCATTACGACCTATAAGGACATCAAAATTCCGTGCGAAACGGGCATCAATGAGCAATACCTGGAGCCACTCGAATTGGAAATTGAAAATGCTTTTGCTGCAGGTTACAGCGGGTTGAAAACATTGCCCGAGCAAAAACTTTTTCAATGGATTGCCAAATTGGTTTATGGCATCATCCACCATGAGATCAGACAGGGAATGCGTCAACAGGCGGCACAGGGCGAAAGTTTTAACCTATCACAATCGCTACAATTTAAATTCTCTAAGCTGCACCTGATGCTGCAATCTTTGATCAGACCGGTTGTTTTTGAAGGTGTAAATCCTTGGAGCATCTGCCTATTTAAACTCGATCAGGAATCAGACTTTTTCAGCTATCGCGATGAAATTAACACCCTGAGTTTTAGCTTAAGGGCTGGCGATTTTGGGATCATTGCATGCCTGCAGGACAACGGTACTAATAAAGCCTATCACCGCGATATTTTAGAGAAAGTTTCGGATCAGATCCTACATCCGATCCAATTCGAAGAAATTTGCGCTCGTTTTTTCTACTCTGCCTACCTCTTTAATAGACTCCCGGAATACACTGTTTTGCCCACCAATGAAGCTATTTTTGTAGAAGCGATGCCGCTGCAGGGAATCAGTTCGAAACCCATTTTCGACCACTGGGAAAACAAGACTTACGGCCAGGTTTTGGAGAATTTCTGGAATCCCTGGGGATTTGTATTACTTGAAATCATCAAAGATCCCGATCGTCCTATAAGCTTTTTGTTGGACGAGCAGGGAGTATTCAAGCAAAATTTATCGATTTAAATCCTGCTTCCGGTTAATTGACCAATGAAATAAGGCACAATATCCGGATGAAGGATAACCGTGATCAAAATACCGGTTAATGCTCCATAAAAATGGGCATCATGATTGATATGATCACTGGAATGCCGCGAAGAATACCAGCAGTATCCTAAAAATAAAAATCCATATAAAACTGCGGGTATCGGAATTGGGATGGGTAAAATCAGCATTTTGGTTAATGGATAAAACAAAATATAGCTGAAAACCACCGCACAAACTGCTCCTGAGGCGCCCAAACTATGATACCAGAAATGCTCCTTATGTTTTGCAATGGAACTGATATCACTCAGTACCAAACTGAGTAAGTAAATTAATCCAAAATGAAAGTGGCCCCAAGCACTGATGGAGACCAATGTTCTTTCTAGCGGAAAAGCGAAAAAATAGAAAGAAAGCATGTTGAACAACAAATGTGTCCAATCCTTATGAATGAGTCCACTTGTTATGAGTGTATATATTTTATGCCCCCGACTAAGGCTGTAAGGGTGCAACATAAACTTGCCATAAATCTCCTGATTAGAAAATGCATAGATGCTGGTCACTACTGTGAACAGAAAGATGATGCTGGCAACAGGGGTTTGGGTGATGTAGTCTTGCATAATTAGTTTAGTATTCTCCCAACCGGATAACGCATGAAAGTTTTCTCCAAATAATCTGAGTGGCGATAAACCCAATCCAATTGAGCTGAACCACTTTTACTTAAGGTTTCGTTCTTCAATTTTTCTTCTTCCAATTGCTTCTTTAACTCTGGGTTTTGCCTTAGTAAAGCTGCTCCCGTATCTTCAAAAACATAGGCTGAAAAATATTCTTTCTGACCAAGTATCGAATCAAAGAAGTTCCAGGCAAAAAAAGAATCGACACCTTGCGGCTCCAGCGTTTCTACAATGTATCTATTTTGAGGCTGATTTACTTTCACTACATAATCACCCGCATAAAATCGAACCGATTGTTTTACCGGGTTTACCTTTACTTGCGTATGAAGATAGTGCCCTTCATAAGGTCTGGCCGGACTCTTGTAATCGGTGATGTAATACATCTCCACATTCATCAGTGTATCCTTTTTTAACCTTTCGAGCTGTACGCCGTTCAATCTCAACAAATCAATCACTTTTTGCCAAGCTTGCGGAATGACATATGTCACTGGTGCATTTACAGTTAATGTAGATTGGTAATGTTTAAACCAGGCAATTTTTTTCTGGTAAGGTTTCGTTCGATCATAAAATAAACGAGGCTCTCCACTGATCTCGCTCGGCTTGCGACCGGCTTCATAACCCTTAAATTCGAAGCTATCCACCCTGCTCTCATCCAATTTCCAGTTCAATGCAAATTCTTTTTGTTGTTTGGCTGCCTCCAGCGCTTTCTTTCTAACAATTCCTATTTCTACCGCATGCTCCTGAGTATAGTTGATGAAAGTTTGCATGAGGGTATAAGTAGCTTGTACCCTTTGTTTAAAAGGCTTGAGCATGTGCGTTTCGGGCATATATCCCATGGTTTGATGGAGCGCCGCATAACCTGTACTGAAACGGGGGATCTCCAAAAAAGCACGGATTCCTTCATCGGGTGTTTCTTTAATATGATCCACATAAGGTGTCATCTCCAAACCGGCAATTTTCATTTGTTTGAAGATGGCAGGTGTGAGTTTAGTCGACATGAAATCTGCTAAAATGGGGCTCAATTTATCTTGTTGTGTATCAATTAAAGTCATCGCATACTGATAATCGGCACCATTACTGGTATGATTATCGATGAAAATATCCGGCTGCCAGGCATTAAATATTTCCTGAAAAGAACGAGCATTCTTAGAGTCTGTTTTGATAAAATCGCGATTCAAATCAAGATTTTGAGCATTTCCTCTGAACCCATAGGCTTGTGGACCATTCTGGTTAGCCCGGGAGGTGGAAGAACGATTCAGGCTGCCGTCAATATTATAGATAGGGATAAAGCATAATACCACATTGTCGGGCAGGCTGTTGTTTTTAAGCAGATCACGTACCAGCATCATGCTGGCGTCAATACCTTCTGGCTCTCCTGGGTGAATCCCGTTATTGATGAGAATGATCCGTTTATTTTGCTGACGAAGTTTGACTGGATCAAACACTTTATTTTTTGACAAAACCGCCAGGTGCAGCGGCTTACCGCTATCTGTTGGACCACAAGTAATCAGTTTCAATTGATCGAACTTTTCGTCCAATTGCTGATAAAAACCAATGGCTTCTGCATAAGTAGCGGTGGTATTTTGATACTGATCACGTTCGAATGGCGTGATTTGTGCAAACGAATAAAACGATAATAACACCAAAAGATTCAAAAGGGTAAGTTTTTTCATGCTTAAGATATATTTCCTTATAAATGGATAAATAAGCTTATTTCAATAATTTTTGGGTATAACTAAAATCGTTTGATTCTATTTTTAGTACATACCCTCCTTGTGACCAATCTGCAGAGGGAATTTCAATTATCTTCGAATTCTTTTGAATACTTACATTATTTGTATAGATCTGTTGTCCCTGCAAATTATAAATTACAATTCGGGCGTTTGGTGCCAAAAAGTTTCTTAAATAAATTGAAAATTGATTTTGAATAGGGTTCGGATAAACGGAAACCATGTTCAACTCTGGCGCATCATCACTCACCTTTAGGGTGGTATTATTTCCGGTGATGAGCCAATATTCCGGATCTACGATGACCGTATCTGGAATGAACCCAATGCTACTTATAAAACTTTCCCCATTTTTTTTATTGTCGAGTACAACTGTTTTTTCTAGTGATGAATTTTTGAATTTTAAAGCCAAGGGTAGTTCAAAAAAGTCTACCGAAGAATGAGAGGTACTCTGATTTACTTTGATTTTTACGTGATTTTCTCCAATTGGATTCCAAAGAATTTGGTAACTGGGATAGCCTTCTCCCTCATACCAAACTTTGAAAAAATGAGTCAAATTTTTCCCACTTACCTGCTCTAAATTTCTTTTCAAATCTTCAGTTCTTGCATAGCCGAATCTCAACTTGGGATCTTCTGCATATTGCTTCATAGCTTTAAAAAACACTTCATCTTTTAGGATCCACCTGAGCATCATCAGTAAATATGACCCTTTGGCATAGCTAAGTCTACTATCAAATATCCTGGCAACACTGGTTGTATCACTCACCTTGACCGAACCTCCAGGCTGGGAAGTGATTTGATTGACCCTGAGTTTCCTGTTGAAAATCATCGCATCCCTGTTGACCACATCATATTTATTCTCGGTGTAAAACATGGTTAAATAGGTTGCGAATCCTTCATTTAACCAAATATCTTCCCAAGTAGCACAAGTAATCTTATCGCCAAACCATTGGTGAGCTAACTCGTGTGCAACTAAACTTTCACCTGCACCCCCCATAAAACTCGAAGTTTGGTGCTCCATACCTCCACTTTTTCCATACTGTACATGGCCATATTTTTCTTTGATAAAGGGATAATCACCAAAGTATTGATGAAATAGAGCCATAGCAAATAGAGCATTCGTGGTACCTTGCTGAAAACTGGTTAAGCTTTCTGGGTAACAATGTGTTTGGATGGGTAAATAGTATTTGCCAAGCTGTACCTGAGCTGTAAACACTTGATAATTACTTACAGCCATACAAACCAAATAGGACGTAATGGGATAGCGATGCTTCCAATATGTTAAAGTTTTATTTGTTCCTGTAATTGGTCGCTCGAACTGTAAGGTGCCATTTGATGCAGCACGATATTGATTACTGTGAGTAATAAAAACATCCATCGAATCCGCTTTATCGTCTAGCCCATTCTTACATGGCCACCACTCCCTGCTACCATAAGGCTCACTCAATGTCCATAAAGCGGGTACTCCATTATGATAATTTAGCGCAAAGGAGCCCGATCCACTGACAGGCACCCCACTGTAAGAAATAGTAACTGAATCCAAAACTCCTGCGTTCACATTTTGAGTGAAATTAATTTTAAGTACATTGTTTACATGTTCCTTGATTAAAATAGTATTCCGCTGTTTGACTTCTGAAACGATCATATTACTCATTAAATCCAGTGAGATACTTGAAGCCGTAGACAGCAATGTATAATAAACGGTAACGCTACCTTTGATAAACCTGACAGCAGGGTCAACTTCCCATTCACATCGATAATATTTTACATCAAAATTTGTACTACTTGCCGTAAAAGCATTTGCCTGGAGCAGCTGTTGACTATAAGTCTGAAATTTTTCAGCCTCCATGCTTGCTATCTCTTGCATCTGGGTGTTGATAGAATAAGATGTACTTTGAGCGAAGCTTGATAACTTAACCGATAGAACTACCCAAACAAGTAGAATGGCTTTTTTCATAAAATTAATAATTGAGCATTTTAGATTTCATGAATATATAGTATTTGAATTGAAAAATTAAGATATTTTAATGTTAGGATATTAATCTCCTTTGCAGTTCTTTTGAAAAATAAAAAAGATGAGTGCACTAAAAAATTATAACTACACAGCATCAGACAGATTTCTGAAATACGTAAGGATCGATACACAATCGGATCCCTATTCAAATACCTGTCCATCAACCGAAAAACAAAAAGATTTAGGGCGCCTGCTCGTACAAGAATTACTCGAAATGGGCATTGCTGATGCGCATTTAGATGAACATGGCTATGTATATGCCACCCTTCCGGCAAATACCAATAAACCGGTTCCGGTGATCTGTTTGTGTTCTCACCTGGATACTTCACCGGATTGTAGCGGCAAGGATGTGAAACCCATCGTCCACTCTAACTATCAGGGTCAAGATCTCGTGCTGCCCGATGATCCAAGTCAGGTTTTACGTTTGAATGAACACCCAGATCTGCAAGCACAAATTGGCAATGACATCATCACCGCCAGCGGAACCACGCTTTTAGGTGCCGACAATAAGGCCGGATTAGCCGAAATTATGGATGTGGTTAATTTTTTGGTCCAGCATCCCGAAATAAAACACGGCACCTTAAAAATCTTATTCACTCCAGATGAAGAAATTGGAAGAGGCGTAGATAAAGTTGACCTTAAAAAATTAGGCGCTGATTTCGCTTATACCGTAGACGGGGAAACATTGGGTTCGCTCGAAAATGAAACCTTTTCGGCCGATGGCATCTTCATCACCATTCATGGCATCAGCTCACATCCGGGATTTGCCAAAGGGAAAATGGAGAGTGCCTTGAAAATTGCATCCGAAATTATCGCTCAATTGCCCAAAGACAAGCTGAGTCCCGAAAGCACGGAAGCCAAAGAAGGATTTCTACATCCGGTAGCTATCCGCGGTACCGTGGAGGAAGCAACTTTAGAGTTCATTGTTCGCGATTTTACGGAGGAAGGCCTTCAAAATCATGCGTCTTTTTTGGAAGAAATTACCAGAAAGGTGATAAGGACCTACCCTAAAAGTCAGTATGAACTCCAGGTAAAGGAACAATACCGAAACATGAAAAAAATCCTGGATCAGCATCCCGAGGTAGTAGAATTTGGTTTGGAAGCCATTCGCAAAGCCGGACTCGAACCCAAACTGCAAAGCATCCGCGGCGGAACCGATGGTTCCCGCTTATCGTTTATGGGTTTGCCTTGCCCTAATATTTTTGCCGGGGAACATGCTTTTCACAGTAAACTGGAGTGGGTTTCGGCACAAGACATGAATAAAGCAGTAGAAAGCCTCATCCACCTGCTGCTGCTCTGGAAAGAAAAATCTTAATCGCAAAATATACAAGCCATCTGATTCGTTAAAGCCAATAAAGCTTCACGAATTATGGAACACTTGTACAGGGCAAGCTCAAAGGTAGCAGGCGAAGGTTTGTTTACTAAGCACCCCATTCCAGCTAAAAGCATTATTTTTAATTTTACAGGAGAGCTGATTGAGCACGAGTACACCCCCGAATTTGCGCTCCAAGGGGCCAATTGGATCGGGGTGGGCGACCGCAAATGGATCATTCCGGAACCTGAAAGCCCGGTTTTGTACCTCAACCATTCCTGTAGTCCTAATGTATTCATTAGTCCGAAACAGGAAATAGTTAGTGTTAAACCCATAGCTGCACATTCGGAACTGTTTTTAGATTATTCCAGCACAGAGCTGGACCCTTTCTGGCAAATGAAATGCTACTGCGGTTCGACCAAGTGCCGGCATATTATCCGCAATTTCTTCTCCTTATCTTTAGTCAAACAATTACAGTACCGCAACTATATCCCTAAAATATTTTGGGAAAAGGTAGAACAGAATGCCTTAAAGTAAAAAAGGCCATCTCCAAGGACAGCCTTCTATTTAATTTTATTAGAAATTATCTTTCTTCTTCGCTGGCATCCTCGTTTACATGTCCCTCTGCAATTTCGGTGAGTTTCATGTCTGCCGATTTTTCTTCTTCCAGGCTCTCCGTCAACAGATCGATGATTTCATCATCTAACTGCAGCACTGCAGCCAGGGTTTTAAGAGTACCGTAAGTAGCAATCTCGTAATGTTCAATTTTTTGGGCGGTAGAAATCAGGCCAGCGTCACGTGTCAGCGAACCTTCTTCTGTATCCTCCATTTTTTCTTTTCCCTCATCCACAATTCCATCAATGCCCTCACATCGCTTTCCGACGGCTCGTTTATCAATCAACTGAAAAATCTCTTCCAAACGTTCCACTTGCTGCTCTGTTTTTTCTAAATGCTCCATAAAAGCCATTCTTAAATCCTCCGAAGTGGCGGCTTTGGCCATCTTAGGCAAATTTTTCACCAAGTGTTTTTCTGCCCAATAAATATCTTTGAGCTCCGACACAAATAATTCAAACAGTGCCGAATCTTTCATTTCCATTTCTCCCTGAGATGTATTTCCTGTTTTATTTTTCATAGGTATAAAATTGATGGGTTGAAAAAACATCCAGGGAATGAAAGGGTTTGAGAAATCTTAAAAAAAAATTGCGTGGATAATGCTGAATGAATAGGTACTGCGACTACCCACCTTGCAACATACACCCACGCAAAAGTTTTGCGCATCTGCCTGAAGACTTAAGGGTCGCAGTAATTAAGACCTTCTAACAATTGCTTTGTTCAGGAAGCGTTCTAAAAAGGTAAAATTAGTAAAAAAATAGATTTTGGAGAAATAAATTTTCTATTGAATTAATTCGAATTATAGAATGGAATCTCCTAACTTCTTTGGGGAACAGCCACTAAATTACTGGTGGCCACTGCTAATAATTTGGCAGATTGGTTGAATAGTTCCGCCTGTACATAAACGGCAGTCCGTCCATTGCGGATTACTTTTGCTTTGGCAATCACCTCATCGCTAACTCTGGCTCCTTGTACAAAATCGACCGAAAGGTTGATGGAAACAAAGGGCTGCTCTTTATCCAAAGTAGCAACCGTGGTACCAATTACATCATCCAGCATGCCCGATATTACGCCACCATGAAGCATGCCATGGGGATTGGTCATATCGGGTCTAACAGTAAAACGGATGCTCAGCTGGCCGAACTCCACCTCCTCCAAAATACCATCGAGCCAGTGTGCGAATGGCGAAGGGCTGTTTTTGCTAGACTTCCCGATGTGGGCCTTGAGCCAGCTGAGCTTTGGATTATCCATGAAATGCTTATTCGGCTTTTTTTGCCCAATTATCTTTTAAAGTAACCGTACGATTGAATACCAGGTGTTGATTGGTGGTATCAGGATCTAAAGTAAAATAACCCTTTCTGATGAATTGATAGCCTTTTCCTGCTGCTGCAGCTTCCAGATCTGGTTCGATGTAAGCATTTTGGATGATCTGTAAACTATCCGGATTGATGTAATCCTTAAAATCTCCTTCTTCACTCGATGGATCTTCAACCCGGAACAATCTATCGTATAACCTGATCTCGGCAGTTTTTGCATGTGGAACACTCACCCAGTGGATGGTGCCTTTCACGTTGATACCGCTGGTATCGCTGCCCGATTTAGATTCTGGAATATACGTACAATGAATTTCGGTCACATTACCGGAGGCATCCTTCACAAAATCATTGCACTGAATGATGTAAGCATGCTTCAGTCTCACCATCAATCCAGGAGCCAGACGGAAGAATTTTTTTGGTGCTTCTTCCATAAAATCTTCGCGTTCTATCCATAATTCTTTGCTAAATGGAATGCTTCTGGATCCCTCTCCTCCCTCAACTTCTGGATTATTTTCTCCATGCAATAATTCTTCTTGTCCTTCTGGATAATTGGTAATGATCAATTTCACCGGATCGAGTACAGCCATTCGGCGCCACGCGGTTTTATTTAAATCTTCACGTATACAAAACTCGAGCAAACTCATCTCGATCAGGTTTTCGCGTTTAGCTACCTCAATCCGATCGCAAAAATTACGAATACTGGCCGGTGTATATCCCCGGCGACGTAGGCCGCTAATGGTAAACATCCGCGGATCGTCCCAACCATTTACATATTTCTCATTTACCAATTGGAGCAATTTACGTTTGCTCATCACGGCATAATTGATATTTAAACGAGCAAATTCGTATTGTTTGGTTGGGAAAATTTCTAACTGTTCAATAAACCAGTCGTACAGCGGACGATGGGGAATAAACTCAAGAGTGCAAATAGAATGCGTGATTTTTTCGATGGCATCGCTTTGCCCATGTGCGAAATCATACATCGGATAGATACACCATTTATCGCCGGTACGGTGGTGATGTGCATGTTTGATGCGATACATCAGCGGATCGCGTAGGTGCATATTGGGCGAAGCAAGGTCAATTTTGGCACGCAGCACTTTCGCTCCATCGGGATATTTGCCAGCCTTCATTTCCTCAAACAATTTAAGATTTTCAGCTACGGTTCTATCCCGGTAAACGGAAGCTTTGCCAGGTTCGGTGGGCGTTCCTTTTCCTGCTGCAATTTCTTCAGCCGTACTATCATCTACATAAGCTAGGCCTTTTTTAATTAAGGCAATTGCAAAATCATATAACTGATCAAAATAATCGGAAGTGTACAGCTCCTGCGCCCATTTAAAGCCCAACCATTCTATATCTTTTTTAATGCTTTCTACATATTCGGTTTCTTCAGTTACCGGGTTGGTATCATCGAAGCGCAAATTGGTTAAGCCACCATATTTTTGAGCAAGCGTAAAGTTTAAACAAATAGATTTAGCGTGACCTATGTGAAGGTAGCCGTTCGGCTCAGGCGGGAAACGGGTGAGTACCCGGCCTCCATGCTTGGCATTTTTAATATCCTCCTCAATAATCTCTTCTAAAAAATTTAAGGACCGCTCTTCACTCATGGCTTTTATATGGTTTTCTTATCAACTATATGGGAGGTTAAAATTAGTAAAAATACTGTGTTTTTGATTTGATTTTTTGTCGGATGGATTGGCGGCGAGAATCCGTTTTTGTTTTTTTTAAGTATTTTTGAGGCCAAACAAATAATGCTTTGAAAAGACCTGTTCGTGTTTTGGTAGCTAAAGTTGGCCTCGATGGTCACGACCGTGGAGCCCGCATCATTGCAACTTCTCTGCGTGACGCCGGCATGGAAGTCATTTACACCGGTTTGCGACAGACCCCCGAAATGGTAGTAAATACCGCTTTGCAAGAAGATGTAGATGCCATTGGAGTATCCATACTCTCAGGAGCGCACATGACCGTATTCCCCAAGTTGATAGAATTGATGAAAACCAAGGGCCTGGACGACGTTTTGCTGACCGGTGGCGGCATTATTCCTGATAGCGACATGAAAAATTTACAGGAGATGGGTGTGGGAAAGTTATTCCCTCCGGGAACACCTACAGCAGATATTGTTGCATACATCAGCTCCTGGACTGCAGAAAAGCGTCAATTTTAACCTTAAATCTTCCTGACAATGACCTACGAAAATATCCTCCCCGAAAAGAAAGAGCGCATTTTATATCTGACCATCAATCGCGAAAGCAAATTAAATGCATTGAATAAAGCCACCCTCGCAGAATTACATTTTGCCATTACTGATGCATTTCGCGATGAAGAGGTGGGCGGCATCATCATTACCGGATCGGGCTCAAAAGCATTCGTAGCTGGCGCCGATATTGCTGAGTTTGCAGACTTGAGTGAGGATGAGGGACGTATTTTCGCACAGGAAGGACATCATAAGATATTCGATATCATCCACGGAAGTGAAAAACCAATCATTGCTGCAATTAATGGCTTTGCACTGGGTGGTGGTTTGGAACTGGCCATGGCCTGCCACATCCGCATTGCGGCCGAAACAGCCAAATTGGGTTTACCGGAAGTTACTTTGGGTTTGATCCCTGGTTATGGCGGCACGCAACGTTTAACTCAACTGGTTGGCAGAGGCCGGGCACTCGAAATGATCTTAACAGCCGACATGATCGGCGCTGAAACAGCCCTGCAATATGGCCTGGTGAACCAGGTGGTGGCTGCAGAGAGTTTAATGACTGCCGCAACTGAAAAAATGCTGAAAATCTTGAGCCGTGCTCCACTTGCACTGGGGGCAGCCATTCAAGCCGTAAACGCCTCCCTACAAGATGGCGTAAATGGCTTTGAAGCTGAAATTGATCAATTTGCCCGTTGTTTTGATACCGAAGATTTTAAGGAAGGCGTAGCTGCATTTCTGGAGAAAAGAAAAGCCAATTTCAAAGGCCAGTAAATTTTTTTCTGCATTTTTTACTCTTTTAAAGGCTATTTAGATACCACTAAATTTTTAGTATATTTACTAAAAGACCTAGGTCTTTTTAGATTTTGCTCCCGCAAGATATCATCTACTAAACCTGCCTATCATGAAAAAGATCCTAATCATCGACGATGAAGTAAGCATCGGCCAATTACTTTCCAAATTTTTAAGTCGCAATGGTTTTGTGGTAGAAACTGCCAACAGTGGTGCCACCGCCATGGAATTTCTCAAGAAAGATTTTTTTAACCTCGTGCTCTGCGATTTCAGATTGAAAGACACCGACGGAAGAGAAATGCTGAAAGAGATCAAAACACTCTATCCCGCTACCGGAGTCATCATCATTACGGCTTATTCAGACATCCGCCTGGCGGTAGAGCTGATTAAAATGGGCGCTTACGATTACATCAGCAAACCGCTTTATCCAAATGAAATTTTAAACACGATTAACAAGGCTTTGTCTACACAAGAGGCTTTAGCAGAAAAGCCAGCCCTCACCAACCCTGGTCAGCAATCGGTAAAAAAACAAGGTCAAAATTCTGGTCTTCCCGAAGATTTTATCGTGGGAGATAGCGCTGTTTCTAAAGAGCTGATGCGACAAATTGAATTGGTTGCACCCACCAATTACAGTGTGATATTATATGGAGAAAGTGGCACGGGTAAAGAAGCTGTGGCCAAAAGCATCCATTTAAAGAGTCAAAGAAAACACCAGCCATTTGTGGCGCTCGATTGCGGCTCTCTCACTAAAGAATTAGCCGCCAGCGAGTTTTTTGGACATGAAAAAGGGGCATTTACTGGCGCCTTGAGCACCAAGATCGGTCATTTTGAGATGGCTAATGGAGGTACCTTGTTTTTAGATGAGATAGGCAACCTGAGTTATGAAAGTCAGGTGGCCTTACTCCGGACGGTCCAGGAGCGTAAAGTAAGAAAAATTGGCAGCACCAAGGAACTCGAATTGGATGTAAGGATTATTGTAGCCACCAACGAAAACCTGCCTCAGGCCATTAAAGAGGGCCGTTTCAGAGAAGACCTTTATTATCGTTTCAATGAATTCATGATCCCCCTGCCGGCATTGAGAGAACGCGGCGATGACCTGATGCTTTTTGCCCATCATTTCTTGATAGCAGCGAAAGAAGAATTACATAAAGAAGTAAAGGGATTTTCTGAAGAAGTAATTGAACAATTTAAAGCTTACAACTGGCCGGGCAACATCCGGGAGCTCAAAAATGTGGTACGTAGAGCAGCCTTGCTGAGCCAAGGCGAGCTGGTACAAGTCAAAGATCTCCCACTCGAAATTTCAGCTGCTGCACAGAATTTACGCACACCTGAACCAAAACTATCAGCCAATTCATCTCATGCAACTGCCGATTTAAAAAACATTGCTCATGAAGCAGAGTACGAGACCATCATGAATGTTTTGAAAGAAGTGAGGTTCAATAAAACCAAAGCAGCCGAAATTCTGAAGATTGACCGAAAAACCCTTTACAACAAGATGAAAGCTTTCAGCATCAGCTAAACCCGCACAATAAAAATCTTTTTTTTTCGTACTAGGTTAAGAATAGTTTTTTACCTAAAAAATATTGATACCTATGAAAAAAATAAGATTAACGCTGTTATTGACATTTTTTTTGGCCTTTGCCTTGAGCTTGGCTGCACAAGAAAAACCAACAGACAGCCTTGCTAAAATACGGCACAAACCTGCATTCACTTTATTTAAAGGTCAAAAACCTTACCGAACCTGGTCTGTAGGCCTGCATGCCGGCGCCCTGGCCCCGGTGGTATTTGCACCCAGTAATTACGATTTTTCTAATTGGGATGTAAACCTGGGATACGGGCTCAGTGTTCGGAAACAATTGGCTCACTCTTTCGGATTAGAATTTAATGTAACTGCAGGTAAAATATCAGGCAGTAATAAAGACTTGGCTGGCGGAGTCGGTTTCGGGTTAAAATCTTACGAAACCACCATTTATACCAGTAGCCTGATGGGAGTGGTAAATGTGGCCACCCTCGATTTCATGCGAAAAGAGAACTGGATCAATTTCATCGTAAAAGCCGGATGGGGACAATCTGCTTTCTCATACATCAAAACTGATGAATTTGATGTAACCACCGATTATAAAGGCAAATATGGCTTGAGTGGTACAGAAACCTACCGTTACGAATCATTTGTGCCGGTTGGAGTAGCTGTGAAATTCAAAATTTCTGATCGGATGCATTTCGATTTGGGTTATACCATGAATTTTTCAGGAAGCGATTTCCTGGATGGGTTGAAAATCAATCGAACACCTGCAGACCGGTTCTCTTATGCCTATAGTGGCCTGGAATTCTCATTGGGCAAAAAGAAACAACCTGCCCTGGACTGGGTGAACCCTGTCTCTATGATGTACGATGATTTGTACCTGAGGAATGATTCTGCAGAGTTAGCAGCATTGAGAAAACGAGTGAAAGTTTTGGAAAAAGATGTAGAAGAGCTGAAGTGCGATACCGACTCAGATGGCATTGGCGATTTATTTGACAAATGCCCAGGTACGCCCCGTGGTGTAGTGGTAAGCGGCTGGGGATGTCCATTAGATACAGACCAGGACAGTGTTTATGATTATTTGGATAAATGCCCATTGGTAAAAGGTGCCAAAAATAATAATGGTTGCCCTGAAGTAGCCAAAGCGACAGTCATTAGCCGACCTGCCATTCAGCTGAGTGCCGAAGAACAGAAAATTCTGCAGGATGTATTTGAAAACCTGGAATTTGCTACCGGGAAATGGATCATCAAGACGGTTTCATATCCTTCTCTCAATAAACTGGCAACTTTATTAATCACGAAGCCGAATTATAGCTTAAAAATAAGTGGACACACCGATGCGGTGGGCTCAGAAAAAGCCAATCAAACATTATCCGTTAACAGGGCAAATGCCGTAAAAAGCTACCTGGTAAAACGGGGGGTTTCAAAAAATAAAGTTGAAGCCAGGGGTTTTGGCGAATCGCAGCCTATTGCCGATAATGAGACAGAAGAGGGCAGACAACGGAACCGAAGAGTAGAATTTAATATTTTCTGATGTAGCCTTACTCCTGAAAAATCCTATCTCCGAACGGAGATAGGATTTTTTTATGCAGAAACCTTGATTAACTTTAAGTGTTCTTGAGAAATGTTAAAACGTTTATTTCAAACCCATGTCGATTTATAATTTAAAACAGCGCAATACGATTATTTTATGCCTACTCCTCGTCTTGGGGGGGTTCATTTTGTATTCGCTCAGGATCATTGCAGGAGCTTTGCTAAGCACCTTGGTGCTTTATACCATTTTCAGGCCCGTTTATTTATTGTTTACAGATAAATGGAAAATCAATAAGATTTTAACAACTATTGGGATCATCCTGGTTTCTTTACTAATGATCGTTTTCCCCTTTCTGGCACTCAGCATGATGGTGATCAATAAAATCTCTTCTTTCCAACAAGATCCTGAAGCAATTAAAACAATCATTAAAGGAATTGAAGATTACATAGGATCTACTTTCAATATACCCCATTCCTTAGATCTGGTGATTAGTAAACTGGATGATTTTGCTGCTAATTTGTTCCCGGCGGTTATTGGCGGGGCGGCCGATATTTTTATTGGGGTGCTGATCATGTATTTTTTACTCTATTTTATGTTTACCCAGCATCAAAGTTTTGAAAAAGGACTGCTTAAATACGCCCCATTTAAAGAACCAGATGCCATTAAGTTTGCTACTGAACTTCGCGATACGACCTACTCCAATGTTTTGGGCCAAGGATTCATCGCTATTGTACAGGGAAGTTTGGTGAGTGTGGGATTCATCATTTTTGGAATACCCGATGCTGTTTTCTGGGGAGTGATCTCCACTTTTTTATCCTTTTTACCTGTGGTTGGCGCCCCTTTTGTATTTATTCCGGCGGCATTGATTCAACTTTCTCATGGGAACGAAACAGCTGGCTGGGGACTTTTACTATGGGGCTTCATCCTGATCATTAATATTGATAACGTGATCCGCCTGATCATTGCAAAACAAGTGGCCAATATGCATCCCATCATTACCGTAATTGGTGTGGTAATCGGCATCCCGGTATTTGGTATCCTCGGACTGGTGTTTGGGCCATTATTGCTTTCTTACTTCATTCTCACTTTTAAAATTTATGAGAGAAGTTACCATGCTGCCCAAAAAGAAGAAGCTGCAAAACAAGCATTAGAAGAACGCCTTTAAATAATTTCTAAACACTTTGAAAACTGGCTTGTTGAAGAGAAGAAAGTTTAAATTAAAAAAGAAAACAAGATGAGCGATAATTCAAAAATTGTAGTGGCACTGCTGACCGGTGTGGCAGTTGGTGCTGCATTAGGAATTCTTTTTGCGCCCGAAAGCGGCTCGGAAACACGTGATAAATTAAGCAAAGCGCTGAAGGATTTGGGTGAGCGGATCCAGGACCTTACAGAAGAAGGGATGGACGATCTAAGCGAAACCGCCGAAAAAGTAGGAAGTGCGGTAAAATCGAAAATGAAGAAAACACAGGATACGTTTAATGAAGCCGGCAACCAAGCCGGGGTTTAAAATCCAGGAATATGGAAGAGCAGAAACCTGATCAAGAAAATCTGATTGAAAAAATTAAAGTATACATCGGACTCAAAAGCCGGCTGGCAGTGCTGAGCACAGTAGAAAAGGTGGCCGAGTTTTATGCCGCTGCGGTAAGTAATATCCTATTAACGCTTTGTCTGTTAATGATGTTGATCTTTGCTAGTTTGGGAACCGCCTTTTGGCTTAATGAAGTGTTGAATAGCACTTGGCTTGGATTTTTTTGGGTGGCAGGTGTTTATCTGCTCTTCTTTATCGTCTTGATTTTTATCAAATCTAAATGGATAGAAGAACCCCTCATGGACCGCTTGGTGAGAAAAATGCTGGCAGAAAAAATTGAAGAAAAAGATGGCGAATAATCGAATCAACAGCATGGGCGATTTACGCTCCGAGATCATCCGCTTACGGACTGAGACGACAATGAGAGAAGCTGAACTGAAAGCAGAATTTCAGCAAATTTCTGAAAAGATTCATGCGCCCTTCAGAATGATGCAAGAATTGGGGAATTGGTTAGGCATCGGTGGAAAAAACGAAGAAAAAAGTAGCGATTGGCTTACTGCAATTGCCCAATTAGGCGTTCCTTACTTGTTAAATTCACTGATTTTTAAACGATCCGGCTTTCTTCTAAAAGCACTCATTGCGCTGGTTTCACAGAAAGCTGTAGCGGGGATCAATATGGATAAAATGACAGGTTGGATTGAAAAAATCAGCCAATGGATCCAGAAACAAAGCAAACAAAAAAAAGCAGCAGCCACTGAAGATCAGACAGATAGCGGGTGTTAGATCTTACCACTCTCCAGATCTTGGTAGATACTTTCGATTAGATCTTTATTGCGTTCGTAAATCACTTTTCGTTTTAAACTCAATTTCGGTGTGAGTTCACTGGCATCAATGGTCCATTCTTTGGGTAATAAGCGGAACATTTTCACTTGCTCCCAACGACCAAAACCAGCATTGTATCGATCAATTTCTCTTTGGTATTTATCAATAACCTCCTCATGCTCAATCATTGCTACTGGGGTAGTATTAGTGATCCCTTTCTTTTCGCACCAGGCCGCCAAGGCCTGAAAATTAGGAACGATTAAAGCAGATGGGAATTTTCTGTTTTCTCCCACCACCATCACCTGTTCAATGAGCGGTGATTCTTTGAATTTATTTTCGATGAGTTGAGGGGCGATGTACTTGCCCCCGGCTGTTTTAAATATTTCCTTCTTACGATCAGTGATGCGTAGAAAGCCCCCCTCCACAATTTCGCCAATATCACCGGTATGGAACCAGCCATCAGCATCAATTACTTCGGCAGTTAAGTCGGGACGATTGTAATAGCCTTTCATGATGTTCGGCCCTTTGCATAAAATCTCCCCGTCTTCGGCAATTTTAACGGCTACATTCGGGATGGTTTTACCCACACTGCCAAAACAAGCTTGGTGCGGATCTAAACGGTTCAAGCTAATAACCGGCGAAGTTTCTGTTAAACCATATCCCTCAAGCACCGGAATTTGGGCAGCCCAAAACACCCTCGCCAATCGGGGTTGTAAGGCAGCTCCACCTGACATCAGGGTTCTGACTTCACCACCCAAAGCTTCACGCCATTTAGAGAAAATTAATTTATTCGCGATGGCAAGCTGAAACTCATACCATGGACCATTTTTCCCATCCAGTTCATATTTGAGACCTAAATCTAATGCCCAAAAGAATAGTTTCTTTTTGATACCCGTAAGTGCCCTACCCTTTTCTACAATGCGGTCATAAATTTTTTCGAGCACACGGGGGACAGTGGTAAAGCCATTTGGTTTAACTTCCTGAATATCGGCCATCACCGTCTCAATGCTTTCAGCATAATACACGCTCACCAAGGCATAGCAGTTCATGTAAAAAACAACTCTTTCAAAAATGTGAGAAAGCGGTAAAAAGCTGATCACTCTTTCCAATCCTTTCGGATAGGCGCTGAGGGTATCCGTGAGGTTAGTGACCACATTATGATGCGTAAGCATGACCCCTTTCGGTGTACCGGTGGTGCCTGAAGTATAAATAAGGGTCACCAAGTCTTCAGGCTGTACCTGATCACGGTAAGGCTTTAAATCAATAGCAGATTGCGCTGCTCCTAATGCTTTCAATTCAGTCCATAAAGGTGCGGATTTACACTCTGCAAAAGCATAAATTTTTAAGTCTAAACCCAATTCAGATTTAATGGCTTGTAATTTCTCTACCAATTCTACCGAACCGGCAAATACCACCTTGATTTGCGCATCCTGTAAAATAAATCGAATATCATTACTCGAAAGTGTAGGATACATGGGCACCTGAGTCGCACCTATCTGCATGATGGCGAAATCGCAAATATTCCATTCGGGTCTGTTGGCAGACATGATGGCCACCTTGTCATCTTTCTTAATCCCCAAGGCAATCAATCCCTTACTGGTCTCATCAATCGATTGAATAAACTGTTCTGGGCTATAAGTAATCCACTTCCCCTTAAGTTTACCGGCAACCAAAACTTCACGAGGAAAATTCTTCAGAACATGTGGGAGGAGATCATGAACTCGGGTTAAAACGGACATAGGTTGATCTAGTGATATTAAAGGTTACACCACCAATATAGCTAAAAATTGAACAAATAGTTACATAGGAGTTCAAAAAGGTACAATTTTACGATTTATAGATAATTTTATAAAGAGATATAAGGTGGTAACAATGGCATTAAATTTGATAGGATAAACGGAAAAAACCATATGAAGAAAACACTTTTATTCAGCCTATTACTCATCACTTCTAGTTTAATGAGTCAAATTGCAAATGCTCAGTATAAACACGCAATTGGTGGTCGGTTTGGAACCGCAAATGGGATCAGCTTCAAAACTTTTAACCACAATTATGACCGGGCAATTGATTTGATCTTGAATTTCCAGTCGAAAAACGATTATTCTTATTTCCGTTTTACGGGACTGTATGAAATCCATCAAGATATCAAAAATGCGGACGGTTTACGCTGGTATTATGGGTTTGGTGGTACGTTGGGATCTAGAAATTATAAACCAACGGATGACAATGAACTTTTATTAGGAATTGATGGAGTGATTGGTTTGGACTATAAATTCAATGGTGCACCCATCAATCTGTCTTTGGATTGGAAACCTACACTAGAAGTTGCTCCCAATACCGGTCTGAATGCCGAAGGTTTAGGGCTTTCGTTTAGATTTACTTTTTAAGCCATAAAAAAACCCTCCGGATGGAGGGTTTTTTTTATTAAAGTTTAAGCCATTTTTTTCGAAGTGCCAATTGTTTTTCCGTCGGCTGCTCAAAGCTGACAATCCGATATTTCACAGCTGGATTACGCATCAATTTAACCGACAATTGCTGCTCCATTCCATCCCTGAAAACACCCAGTTTAACCTCATCGCCCAACTGCTTGGTTGCAAAAAACTTCTCAGCATCACGAGGGCCAAAGCTTGGTTTCTCAGCATCAATGGTTCTCAGTTCGTCGTTTACATTGAGGCCGTATTTCCATGCCGGACTATCTCTAAGTACACTTGTCACTATTAATTTGCCATCCCGCGACACAAAAGTGGCACCCAGGTAGGCTTCATTTTTTTGAGCATTTTCATCAATTACATCGTATCCGGCGTAAGCAAAATATTTTTTATAATTGACTGGTGCGACTCCATATACAAAATCATCGTAAAAACGATCGAAGGATATTCCCGCAACTTTTTCAACCATCGCTTTGAACTCGGCATCGGTGTAGCCTCGGTCTAATTTTTCATAATATTGGTCATAAACAGCCTTCATTGCCTGATCCAGACCACTTTGTGCGTTGGTAGCATTCAAGATTTCTAAATCCATCAGCATGGCGATCAAAGCGCCCTTATCGTAATAAGAAATGGTCGAGTTTCTTGAATTTTCATTAGGTCGATAATATTTAATCCATGCATCAAAGCTAGCCTCACTTGCCGACTGCACCTTACTTCCTGGTTGATTATCGATGAGATTCATGCCTGAGGCCAAAATCTGCAAATAATTTTCAGGTTTATAAAAACCCGCTCTTCTCACAAACAGGTTATCATAATACGCCGTAAAACCTTCCGAAATCCAAAGATTGCTGGTATAATTTTCAGCATCATAATTAAATGGACCCAAAGCGGCAGGTCGCATTCTTTTTACATTCCAAAGATGGAAATACTCATGACCCACCAAACTCAGGAAACCCAGATAGGTATTTTCGTTGGTATACCCCATCCTGCTGGCTCCCAAAACGGTAGAGTTAAGATGCTCTAAACCACCACCACCATTGGCATAATTGTGAACGATAAAGGCATAATACTTATTTGGATTGACCCCAAAAACCGAAGTACACTCCTCTACTATGCGGGCCATGTCTTTCTTCAAGCGTTCCTTGTCATAATTACCTCCGCCATACATGGCTACTTCGTGCCGTACACCGGAAGCAGTAAATTCGAAAATATCCTGATTACCAACCTCAATGGGCGAATCAAAAAGCACATCAAAGTTGGGAGCCTGGTAAGTAAATGCTTTTCCTGTAACAGCTGCCAAACCAGTAGTAACCTTAGACCAGGTCTCAAAAGGTTTGATAGTTACCGTTGAAGATTGATTGAGTGCACCATCGGGATACATAAAAATTCCTGTTGGCGATAAAAAAGCATGTGAAGCATCCACAATACTTGTCCTGACCGAAATTTCGAAAGCGTAGACCCTGTAATTGATACGAATCTGGTCTTTCTTATCCGCTTGAATCCGCCAGGTATTTTTATTGATCTTTTCAGCATGTAAAGGCTGTCCCTTGGCATCTATTGCCTTGAAACCTTCTACATTTTTTGCGAATTCTCTCACCAGATAAGAGCCAGGCGCCCAAACGGGCATTTTTACATCAACATATGATTGCTTGTTTCCAGCAATTTGCATTTGCACATCGGCATAATGTGCCTGTGGTTCAGTAAAAGAAACTTCGAAAGCAATGCGGCTTTGCGCTGAAGTGATACCAGGTGATATTCGCATCATTAGGAGCGAGATTTGGAGTCCGAATTTTAATAATTTTTTCATGAAATATGCTTTAAAACAAAAGTAGTTTTTATATCGAAAATCAAAAATTATCGCTTTGAAATTGCTGTAATTTATTGGATACAAATCGATTATTTAATACAAATAAAGTACTTTTGTGCTCCAAAAAACAATATTCCATCGAAATCTTAGTCTTCAAATGAAAAAAAGAAATATCATTTACCTGTTCCTGGCTATTACGCTCGTTTCTGCCATCATTTACAGAATCATTAAAAACCAAGAAAATGGTGGAGGTAAACAAGCTGGAGGTAAATCAGGCGGCAAAAACGGAGCTCCGATGCCTCCTACAAAAGTGAGCGGCATAGTGGTAGCTTACAGCGAATTTACCGATCAGTTATCGGTAATTGGCACGGTGGAAGCCAACGAGCAGATTGATATCAGAGCGGAAATTGCCGGTTTGGTGAAAGGAATTTATTTTCAGGAAGGTACTGCCGTAAACAAGGGGCAACTCTTGATAAAAATCAACGATACAGAACTACAAGCTCAACTCAAACAGGCCTTAAGTAAGGAGAAACTGGCGGCCGAGACAGAATCGAGAGCTAAACAGCTGCTAAAAAAAGAAGCCATCAGCCAGGAAGAATATGAGGTAGCTTTTGCCGAATTGACCAGTTTAAAAGCTCAAACAGAGCTCATCAGAGCGCAATTGTCTAAAACCGCTATTCGTGCCCCCTTCAGTGGGAAAATCGGATTAAGAGCCATCTCTGTTGGAGAATATGTGACACCTTCGACTAACATAGCGAAATTGACCAATGCAAATCCGGTAAAGATCAGTTTTTCAATCCCCGAAAAATATGCGAACCAGGTAAAGAAAAATACCAAGATCAGTTTTAGCGCTGCCGGCACTCAAAAGAAATATGAAGCAAGTGTTTTCGCGGTTGAGCCCAGCGTTGAAACGAGTACACGTACCCTTCAGCTTAAGGCGCTGGCCAGCAATGCCAATGGAGAACTGCTACCCGGCACTTTTGCAAAAATCAATTTGAAATTGGAGAGTTTTAAAAATGCCATTCTGATTCCTACCCAATCCATCATCCCAGTTTTAAAAGGCAAAAAAGTATTTGTTAGCGAGAATGGAATGGCCAAAGAAGTGATGGTGGAAACCGGCTCAAGAACGGATAAGCATGTATTAATCCTTTCCGGATTAAAACTTGGAGATACGGTACTGACGAGCGGTATGATGTCCTTAAAAGCAGAAAGTCCGGTTAAAGTAAGCATCGTAAAATAGACATGAGTTTATCCAGCACCAGTATTCAGCGCCCCGTTCTGGCCATTGTGATGAATCTCACCTTGGTTTTGTTCGGTTTAATTGGTTTTCATTTTTTAGGCGTCAGAGAATTTCCGTCAATTGATCCACCAGTGGTATCGGTAAGAACTGCCTACCCGGGTGCAAATGCCGATGTAATTGAGTCACAAATCACCGAGCCTTTAGAAAAAGCGATCAATAGTATTGATGGGGTTAGGAATATTTCCTCATCCAGCAACCAGGGCTCGAGTAACATTACGGTCGAATTTAATTTAGGGAAAGACCTGGAAGAAGCAGCAAATGACGTAAGAGACAAAGTTTCGCAAGCTACCAGATCATTACCCAAAGACATTGATGGGATGCCGGTGGTTTCCAAAGCCGATGCCAATTCGGAGCCGATCATTTCCATGACGCTTGAAAGCGATACCCGTAACCAGTTGGCCATCAGCGATTACGCAGAAAATGTATTGGCGCAACGACTACAAACTATCCCTGGGGTGAGCAACGTGAATATTTGGGGACAAAAACGCATTGCTATGCGTCTGTGGATCGATCCCGCCAGGATGTCGGCTTACCGCATTACCGCCCTGGATGTAAAAAACGCACTCGATAAAGAAAATATTGAATTGCCCTCTGGTAAAATCACCGGTGAGTCTACCGAGCTGACGGTGAGAACCCTCGGAAACCTTTCGAGTGAAGAGGATTTCAATCAACTGATCATCAAAAACGACGGCGTAAATATCATTCGTTTGCGTGATATTGGCTCAGCCGTCATTGCCCCGGAGAATGAAGAAACCATGCTGCGCAAATCAGGCAAGCCGATGATCGCCCTCGCAATAGTTCCTCAACCAGGAGCTAATTTTTTGGATATCTCCACAGAGTTTTACAAAAGATACGAGCAGCTGAAAAAGGATTTACCCAAGGATTTCAAGCTGGATATCGCCATTGATTCCACTTTATTCATTAAACAATCCATCAATGAGGTAGCCGAAACATTGATCTTGTCATTGGTCTTGGTCATCCTGATCATTTATCTGTTCTTCCGCGACTGGAGTATTGCCATCCGTCCGCTGATTGACATCCCTGTTTCGCTCATTGCCACTTTCTTCATCATGTACCTTTTTGGTTATTCCATCAACGTACTGACTTTGTTGGCCGTTGTTTTGGCTACCGGGTTGGTGGTAGATGATGGCATTGTGGTCACAGAAAATATCTTTAAAAAAATAGAAGAAGGTTATTCTCCTATTGAAGCTGCCATCAAAGGATCTAATGAAATTTTCTTTGCTGTGATCTCCATTTCCATTACACTGGCAGCTGTTTTCCTGCCGGTAATATTTTTAGAAGGATTTGTAGGACGGCTTTTCCGAGAGTTTGGGGTGACTATAGGCGCAGCAGTACTCATTTCTGCATTCGTTTCATTGACACTTACCCCAATGCTGAATGCCTACCTGATGAAAGGGCATCAGAAGAAAAGTAAATTTTATGACCTAACGGAGCCTTATTTTGTCAAAATGACGAATGCCTACCAGCAATCGCTCGAAAAATTTCTGCTACGCCCTCGACGTGCCTTCTTAATTTTAATTGGCTGTGTAGGAATGATCGCACTGTTCTGGGTCTTATTACAAAAAGAAACGGCTCCTTACGATGATCGTGCTGCTATTAACATGCAGATCTCTGCTCCCGAGGGTGCTTCTTACGAGTACACCGATAATTTTGTACTCAAGCTGTCGCAAATGATTGAAGATTCCATCCCGGAAAAAAGGATCAATTTAACTGTGACCTCTCCCGGGTTTTCGGGAAGTGGAGCGGCCAACACCGGCTTCATCAGATTGCGTTTGTTTGAAAAAGAAGATAGAGAGCGTTCTCAATCTGAAATTACAGACTACCTCAGCAAAGTTACCAAGGGATATGCTGAGGCAAAAACCTTTGTGGTGCAACAACCCACTATTTCTGTAAACCGCCGTGGCGGTTTGCCGGTAAACTACATCATTCAGGCTCCTAATTTTGAGAGTTTGAGAGAGAAATTGCCTCAATTCATGGAATCGGTTTCTCAGGATCCAACTTTTACCGTAAGTGATGCCAATTTAAAATTCAATAAACCCGAGATTAACCTTTCTATAGATCGAGAGAAAGCAAAAAATTTGGGTGTGTCGGTTTTAGATATTGCTCAAACGCTTCAATTTGCCCTCAGTGGTCAGCGTTTTGCGTATTTCATTATGAATGGGAAGCAGTATCAGGTAATTGGGCAATATGAACGAGGTGATCGAAATGAACCAACCGATCTGACTACCATTTTTGTAAGAAACAACCAGGGAGAACTCATTCAATTAGACAATTTAGTAAAAATGGAGGAACTGAGCAGCCCTCCCCAACTGTATCATAATAATCGATTTATTTCAGCTACCGTATCTGCCGGACTTGCTCCAGGTAAAAGTATTGGTGACGGTATCGATGCGATGGACCGTATTGCTGAGAAAGTTTTGGATGATCGTTTTTCGACCGACTTAGGCGGAGAATCCAGAGATTTCAAGGAAAGTTCATCGAACACCCTGTTTGCCTTCGGATTGGCTCTTTTATTGATTTATTTGATCCTTTCCGCTCAATTTGAAAGTTTCATCGACCCGGTAATTATCATTTTAACGGTTCCGATGGCGGTTGCCGGTGCCTTTTTCTCACTTTGGTTATTTGGCCAAACCTGGAATATTTTTAGCCAGATCGGGACCATCATGCTCATTGGTTTGGTAACAAAAAATGGAATTCTGATCGTAGAATTTGCCAACCAACTGAAAGAGCAGGGCATGAGTGTGCCGGATGCCATCAGAAAAGCTGCTGAAACCCGGCTTCGCCCTATTTTAATGACCAGCCTTGCCATTGCATTGGGTGCATTACCAATTGCATTGGCGATTGGAGCTGCAGCAAAAAGCAGGATGGGAATGGGAATTGTTGTAATTGGTGGAACATTGTTCTCTCTGGCGCTCACCCTCTACGTGATCCCGGCTATTTATCAATTATGGTCGAGGGCACCTAAAAATACTAGCTCATGAAAAAACTATACTCCATTTTTTTCCTGTTATCGATCTTCATTTTTGCGCAAACCGATGATGCATGGGCACAAGAAAAACTTAGTCTGGAAGATGCCATTCAAACTGCATTGAAGAACAATTATGATATTTTACTGAGCAGTAATCAGGTAAAAGTTTCAAAAAATAATGTAAGCCTGGCCAATGCCGGAATGCTTCCAACGCTCAACGCAAACTTTTCCAATAACCGTAGTATTCAAGACAGCAAGCAAACGTTGGCCAATGGCACCCAACAAGAACGGGATGGAGCAAAGAATACGAATACCGTTTACGGCTTTAGCTTGAACTGGAGAATTTTTGATGGGATGAGCATGTTTGCCAATTACGAGCGTTTACAAAAACTGAATAAATCGGATGAACTAAGCTTCCGTATGACAGTTGAAAACACCATCGCAAATGTGATCAATACCTACTTCGACTTGGTAAAACAATCTCAACAGATCAATACCCTCAAAACTGCAGTCGAAATTTCTCAACTTCGACTTAACAATTCCAATAACCGATATAAAATTGGGAAGGCTTCTAAATTAGAAGTATTGGCAGCCAAGGTAGATTTAAACACGGATACAACGAATCTATTACGTCAATTAGATAATTACAAACGAACACAAATCCAATTGAATGAATTGTTGGGCAGAGAAATACACATTTCATTTACTACAGAATCAGAAATTAACATTGCAGATAACCTCAACTTTTCTGAATTAAAAAATCTCGCTGAAAGCAAGAATCCGGCTTTACTGCAAGCCAGCATTGATCAACAATTGGCCCGTCTAAACCAGAAACAGGTTAGAGCCAGTCGCCTACCATTAATTAACTTTAATACCGGATACAACTTTAATAATTCTACTTCGGCCCTAGGCTTTGCCCGCGAAGCAAGCGGCCAAGGAATCAACATGGGCATTACCGCTACCATCCCAATTTTCAATGGATTCTTGCAGAACCGGAATGAGAAAAACGCAAGTATTGTAATTGATAATGCAGCTTTGCAATACAAGCAAACTCAACAAAGAATGAATGCTCAGCTGGAAATGGCCTATCAAATGTATCTGACCAATTTAGCATTGGTAAAAATGGAAAAAGAAAACCAGGAAATTGCTAAGCAGAATCTGGATATTTCCATCGAAAAGTTACGCTTGGGTAGTTTGAGCACCGTCGAATTTAGAGAAGCTCAATTAAATTACCTGAATGCGTTTACCCGTTACACCGATGCGCAATTCCAAGCAAAACAGGCCGAAATTGGATTGAAACAAGTAGCCGGCATTCTTTCTTTATGATTAAATATTTTATCTTAGATATAATATTGGTCATGATTGAGGATGGAACCCGATTATAAATATGAGCGTGTTATTTTAGTTGATGACAACCACATCGATAACATCATACATGAGAAAATCATCCTAAGTAGTAACTATGCAAAGCAGGTCATCAGTTTTGAATCAGCTATTAAAGCGATAGATTTTCTAAAAAAGGTAGACCTATCCAATCAGGATGAACCAGTAATCATTTTCTTAGATCTTCGAATGCCCGAAATGGATGGCTACGGTTTCCTGCATCAATTAAAAACACTCCAAAATCTCCCTCCTGCCAAATTAAAAATACATGTGCTTTCCTCTTCTTTAGATCCATTAGACCGTAGAAAAATAGAGAAAAGTCAGTTGACCGAAAGCTTTATAAGTAAACCACTTACGGCAGAAATTCTCAAACAATTGTAAAGTTTGCAGTTGGAACGATTCCTATAGAACTTATTTGTCAAATCGTTTAAAGTTTTAACAATTAAATCTTTAAATTGTTGGCTGATTTCCAAATAAAACGAATCATATCAAATTATATTTACGGCCATGCGTATTGGATACCAAATTAGATTTATTTGCACTTGTTTGTTGATTTTTTCTACGGTCAGTTCTCTTGCCCAAGAAATTGAAAGGAACCAAGTTGAGCTTAAAAAATTGGCAAAGTTATATACCGAGCGTTCGGAACTTTCTCGCAAAAGAGCATTTGAATTAGCCAAAAAGAATAATTGGATCACCTTTAAAGAATTTGAAGATGGGACCATCATGTCGCTTCAGGGTGTAGATGGATTTGGATTACCTCAATACTTGATCACAGAAAATAATTCAACTGCTGCAAATACAACCAG
>JACCED010191769.1_pt1 | contig 33536 bp, 51 predicted proteins | sample 7455021 | NCBI WGS metagenome assembly JACCED01 (sample SAMN15323456, study PRJNA562643) | freshwater metagenome | isolation source: river surface water | place: USA:Blue River Watershed | collected 2017-08-19 | reverse complement strand
TGCCATTTTTTTAAGTACTCTTTAAATTCCGGTGTTAGCTGTTGGGTACCATTTGTTTCAAATGTGATTTCTGTCAAGCCCGCCATCTTAGGATGATCTAATAAGTCAGGATAAGCACGTTGCCAGCCCAACAAAGGCTCGCCACCTGTAATTACTAAGTGCTCATCTCGCCACTCGCCGTGCGGAATAATTTCTGTAATACGATCTGCAATAGCGTCTGTAGTCAACATTGGACTTAAATCTTTAAAGCGAGGATCCCAACTTGCGTAACTATCACAACCAGTTGACACAAGTGGGAGCTCTTTATAATCTTTAAATTCTGTGATACGTGCCGCAATAGATTCGACTTCTTGGCTCATTTCGCCTCTCGGCATGCCAAATCCTTGGCACTTAAAGTTACAACCAAATGTACGTAAGAAAACAGAAGGTACGCCCATATAGCGTCCTTCTCCCTGAATGCTGTAAAACAGCTCTGCGATTTTAATTTTACTCATAAATTTTTGACCATACTTTTAATTTTTCTGCTTTACGATCCTTTGCTTGGTGTAACTCTTGTTCTGTAAAAATTCCTTGTTCTATTAACAAGTCTATCATTAGCATAACATCACCGGCTTCTTGAGTCAAGTGCTCTCGTTGAGAACCGCCATTTTTATATCTGTTGTCTAAGCCAAATCTCTTAACTTTGCTAATTGCAACAACAAGTTCACCGCATTCTTCCTGTAGAATATCAAATGTTTCGTTAGTCTTGGGGTTCATTTTCTTTTTCTCTTTTAAACTCGTGATAAGCATTTGAAACTTCGTCCCAAACTGCCCATTTAAACAGCCATGATAGCAAAGATGTTAATCCTAATACTAACAGTAACGCACCAATAATACCGGGCAATAGGAATCCAATAACAACTGATGCCATAGCAATAAAGTAAACCCGCTGCCAAGGTTTCCATTTATTCCATTGCCATACTGCAAAGTCGATAAGATTTTTCATCCTCTGTACTGCTCCAAATTAATAATTTTAGCTACACGTTCGCCTAAATCTTCCCCTGTGGGAATAACGTAGGTTTGTTGTTCATATGAATCTCTGCGAGGATCATTTCTACGTACAGTAAGAATCTTACCTCCAACTGCCGAACTAAGTTCAAATCGAATTGTACCTTCACCTTCGACGGCGCCCTTTTCAATTGCCATTCCTGAGCTCAATTGTAATCCCCTTTGTGCTTTTGCTGTTACTTTGTTAGTATAAACTTCTTCTTCTTCGAAGCTGTCTCTATTGTTCCATGCCCATTTAGCTTTCTTATAAAACCATCGATCAAACCACTTCATTTTATTCCTCCGGTCTCGGATTATCTACACTCCACGGCCAACTGGTTCTTGGATCGGGCCTGGATTCTAATTTTACATTTTCTTCTACTACATCGCCGTTTTCATCACAAAGATCTACTTTGTAAGGACCAATGATAGCAACGTGGTCGTCTTCGACTTCCCAATTATGGTCACCGTCGTAAATCCAAGCAGTGCCCCATCGTCCATCTTCGTCTTCTTGTTCTCCACGAAGTACAGCTTCGATATATGTCTTTTCTTCTTCAGTAAATCCGTCGCTGAAGCTTACATGCACAGCACAGAGGTCGTCAAGTTCACATCCCCAGCCTTCTTGAGGGTTACAAAAAACTGGATCCTCTTCCTCCATAACAGGATTGTCTTCTTCTCGCCAACCCTGTCCCCACCGCCATGTCTCAGTAACATCAAACCCGCGGATAGTACCATCTGGTAGACGTTCATAAACATCTACAAAATATTCGATACTTTTCTTTTCTAAAGGAGTAATACGATATAGTTTTTCCATTTTTAAGCCCCGTAGTAAATATTTTTGTCTTCGTTGGAAAGTTTAGGGTCGTTCCAGACATTACGGTTTTGCCATTCTTTTATCTTTGATAAACGCTCGTCCTCGGTCATTTCGTAACATCTTGGTAATTGATCAGGCTGGCGCATCAATGGATATTTGTGATCTACAACAAATTTCGATAATAGTTTTTTAATCATCGTGGTGCGAACTCTTGTTGCAGTTTGATGTTGTCAAAGAATTCTTTCTTAGTGTTGCCGTCTTCTTTGAAGGCACCCTTAAGAACAGTAGTCTGCGTCAAAGAGCTATGTGCCATAATACCACGATTTTCACAGCATCCGTGTACTGCTTGAATGTAGACACCTAAGTCTTTTGCGCCGGTTGCTTTTTCGATTTCCCGAGCAATGTCATTACAAAGTTCCTCCTGGAGAGTACCTCGTCGGGCACACCACTGAGCGATACGTGTGTACTTTGAAAGTCCAATGAGTTTTTCAGCAGCCAGTAAGCCAATATAAGCAACACCAACCACGGGTTGATGATGATGGCTACACATACTGCGAAGCTCACTACGAACAACCAGCATACCTTCGTAACGGTCCTGCGAGTCGTTGGGAAATGCTGTTGCGTCTGGTGATGGTTCATATCTGCCTGCCATAATTTCGTTAAAGTACATTTTAGCCAATCGGCGAGCAGTACCTTTACTGTTAGGATCATTTTCTCGATCAATGAGCAAACGATCAAGTACTAATTCAAATGCTTCTGTTGCTTCGTCGATGAGTTTCTGTTTCATTTCTTCATCAACATATTCGCTAATGTTGTCGCCTGCCCAGAAACGTTTATTGTCACGCTTCATCTTAAAGCGAAGTACATCTGCAAGGTATGCTTCCTCATATCCCTTGTCGCTCATATCTTCGCCTGCTTTAACATACACCTGTTTGTTTAAAGGTGTATATTCGTCTTTTTTAAACGGCAGTCTTTGATCGCCATTTAGTATAGGGTCTGGTTTAAATTCTTGAGTCAATTATTATTCTCCGAGTTTTTGTCGAGGATGACATTATATGTTACACGATTATTTAGGTTTTTGCAACCTCAATAGGCTATTTTTCTTAACAGCTTCGTTCAATACATTAAGAACAACTCCTTGAGATTTTGCATATTCTAAAATAGCATTTGTATCTTTTGGAAAACACATTCCGCCAAATCCGAAACTTTGATCTGGCCCTGGAACTTTTGTATGTGAAGATCCTATTCTTGTATCTAAAAATAGCAATTTTCGAATAACGTCCCAATTAGTATTGTTTGCCTTTGAAAGCTGATACATTTCATTCATAAATACAACCTTTGTTGCAAGAAATGAATTGACAATGTACTTTGTCATAGATGCTTCTTCGATTGAACAAAACTCAACGGTTGCATCGGGTTTCGTGTACTTAATTATTCTTTCAGCTTCTCGTTGATAGGCATAAATGCCTCCTCCGATAATTGCAAAATTTTCTTTGGCATAATCTGTTATCGAATTAGCCGCAGTTAAAAACTCTGGAATATAGACTAAGTTTGGATATAAGTTTTGTAATTCTGAATATCTATCTGGTGGTGCAGTTACTTTTGAAATAATTACACCTTTGTAATCTTTTAAATTAGACAAAACAGATTCTAAAATTGTTGTATTACAAGTCCCATCCTGTGATCTTGGTGAAGGGACACAAATAAAAATTCCTTCTGCTTTTTTAATATCTTCGTAGGTATCAGTATACCCCTTTGAAATATCATTGTCTATCATAATTAGACTAAATGAGTCGTAATTAGCTTTAATAGCCTCGCCGACAAATCCAAGACCAATAATACCAATTTTAGGCATATACTCAAACATATTCACACCAATCCTCTTTTTCGTAATCCCAGTGCCTGTTATCATAAACAGTAAATGTTACTTTATAGCCAATTAGGCCAAAATCAATCCTTAACCCTGCATGGTCTTGTTTTGTAGTCCACGAAAATTCAATACAGAATAGTTCGCAGTCTTTCATTAACTGAACTTCCCAGTACTTATTTTTAAAAGGCGTTGAACCACCCTTGCACCAAATATTGCTAAATCGATCCTTCCATAACGGATTTCGTAGATTAATATTAAAATAAATCATGTAGTTGTCGCTGGAGTATATTCTTTAAAACGTTTACGACAGGCTTCTTTAACCTCAGGAGGAATATCAGGATGCCATTCTGCCATGCCACAATCGTAAACTCGCTCTCCACTATCTTCGCAAGTAGAGAGGATTAATACGAGTATTAATAGCACGACTGCCAGAACTGCTTGTTTCATCTTTCTAAATCTCCCTCACACCGAGGTATCATATGTATATGTGGATACAGGCCGTTCTGGCCTGCAACATCTCCGACACTTTGTAATATGTTAAATCCTTCCCATTTGCCTAACGAGATTCCTTCATAACCCCATTTGTATGCGGCTTTGTAGGTATCGAAAAGGCACTCCATTGTTTTTTCGGTAGGAACAAAGCACAAATAGTCTTCGCACGGTGCTTCTCGATCTCTAAATATCCAGAAGTTTTTACTTCTGAACTCAATTTCTTTCCAAGGAGCACTCCCATCATCTAACGCCTTTTCTAAATCAGTTCTCATAAATTAGGATACAAGACCCTTTGCCAAAACTTTCAATTCTTCGTCGGTCATAAAAAATTGATAAGTTGAGCTAAAGTCTACTTCGCCGTCTTTGTTTTTACATTCTTGTGTAAATTCGACAGCATTCAAATCATTAGGAGAAAGGCATTTCCAGCTTTTAACTCGAAGCCTAAATGCAGTTGTATCTTTTACGGTAAATTCTTTCATTGTAAATTCCTTTTAGGTGGGCTGACATCGTCGTCTAAAAATATCCTGGCAATTTGCTCTTGAACTTCTTCCGGCAACTCGTCAAAATCTTCTTCGGTCAATTCTCGACTTTTTTCAGCAATTTCTCCGCTGGTAATCATATTTTTAATTTCGGCAATTAATTCAGCAAGTTCTTCTTGACTGCCTTCAAAGCCGTCGAAGCAACCGGGAGCAAATTCAATTTTGAGTTCTTTAAACTCTTCAGTGGTAAGATCTTCTAATTTCTTTTCATTCATGTTCGTTGCCTTTAATGGATTCCCACATTCTGTATTTAGAAAGTGCCTTAATGTACTCGTCATATTTTTGTTTAAGACTGGGGTACTTAGCCTCCATTGTAGCATCTCTTTCTGGAATCATCAAGACTTTTTCGATTGTGTTTAGCCGTTCTTCTAAATCTAAACCGTTTATAACTACTTTGCCTTTGACTTCTAAAGCGGCACCTTTTTCCAAAACAACCTTTTCTTCCCCATGGGGGATAGTCATAATGGTTTTATTGTTACTGCTATTAAAGTTAGTAGCCGGTGACACTGTTGACATAGTTGCCCAAGTTGTTCCGTTAGAACCGCTATAGGTTAATATTTGTCCTGGCGTTGCTCCATTAGGTGTTAACTTTGGAAATAATGTGTTTACGCTCTTGTAAGTAGTCATTGTGATTGATCCATTTATTCTTTACGAGAAATCCCCATTCTCTCTTTTGCGGTCCCGGCATAAACAGTGTCCATGCTGTAACATTTGGGTCTAACTCAATACGATGATAACTATTGGCACTACAGGTACGAAAGTGTCCTGGACCTCTCCAGGTGCAGGTTTCAGCAATCATGTTACCTTTACCATCGAATACAGGTGTCCATTCATAGTATCCACCTTTAAGTATCAGAGTAGCGTAAGGCCATGGGTGATCATGCACATCATCGGGGTCTGACTTAAGAAACTTGTGTAGGAACACATTAAATGGAAACCATGTTCTGTCTTTAAGGAAAACATAGTACCGTTCAAGGTACGGTTCATTGTCCACACGGTCCATAATAATTCTTTTACGGTCATGTTTTTCCAAGAATTTAAAAAATTTATTTTTTAGGAGTTGGGTTATCATAATCATCCTTACACATTTCGTAAAACACTTTGAAGTTATCAAAGGCAACTTTCAATCCAGGATATTTTTTACACATATCTTGTACTCTATCCCAATTAGGGAATGCATCTCTCCATTCTTCAGGAAAGTTAAATGAGTACTGTCCGTCACTACCAATTGCTCCAATAGTAATTGTATCTGCAGACGATCCGATAGTAAATGTAGATTGAGCACCAACGCTGTTAGTTAAAGTTACATTTGATGACGAATAAATGACAGGACTAATGTATACATCGTTCATCGATGCACCAGTGCCTCCTAAATCAATTGTACAATTTTTTAAAATTTCTTCAATTGATGTATCATTAATTGTCAAATAGTTTGATGAATCCTGTGGCTGAGAAGAATCGCTCATGTAGCACCTCCGCTTGTTGTTTGAGCTGAGGAAGTCTTGTGTTGTAATAGTCCATGTGCGACATGATTGCTCTGCACAAATCTGGTCTATAAACATTATAAGCATCCCAGCTTTCTGTCCACTTGCTTTGATATTTAAACATATCAAAATACATTTCTGTGTAACTGAGTCTGTCCGGCACCATAGGAATAGCATCTACGACAGCACCTTCGTAACAGCTAATACCTAATGTTTCTTGTAAGTTAGCACTGAATACAAGTTTTGCTTCGCCAAGTAATGTATGATACTCGTGCTTAGTAAGTTGTTGGTCTTGACAAACAACAAACTCGTATTGCGGTAAGTGAGTCTTAAGATCTCTAAAAATCTCAACTTGCTTTTCTGGTGCAATACGGTGCGGAAACAAAATTAAATCTCGTTTCTTCAAGCCTTTATAAGGAGCAAGGGTATCCTGCATATATTCCATAGGCCAACCAGTACGAACAACTTTACCGCTGTTTAACAGGTCTTTGAAATCTTCTTCGTGCCAGGGATTCTCTTCTTTGTAGCCATCTTCTAACAAGTTGTCTACAAACATTTGAATATGGAAGTCTGTAGCAAAGTAATTACGATCGATGGCATGAAAGAATGATTTTTCAGCATGACGTACCCACTTGGCACGACCTATAAGACGTCCGAGGAAGTCTTGAGGATCATAACTGCCAGCATGCCATAATGCATGAATAGTCACAGGGATCTGCAACAATTCACTCATGTATTTTAAGTTTATGATACCCGGGTGCCAAGCATCAGTAAAAAGAAAATGATCGCCAGGCTTAATTGATCCGGATGTAAATAAACGACTAAATTCTTCAACTTGGCGAGACTTATAGATATTAGTGCCGCCAAAATTGAGAAAGGCACCAGGAGTAGTGGCAGCAGGAATATCTTCAGGGCCAGAGATAACTTGAACCTGATGTCCTGCCCCTTTAAGAAGTTTAGGGACATGATTTTTCCATTGTGCTGTATAACGAGTTTCTACAGCTTCTAAATCAACGATATATATCATTAATTTTGAAACCTATTATTGCCGCCGCGATTGTAATCGCCACGGGGCTTACGATCACCATTCCATGGCTTCTTAGGGCGTTGCGAATGGTAGTAGTTATTCCAAATCTGACTATTCCTATTGTATAGGTTAGCCTCGTTAAATTCGCACATCTCGAAACGACAAAAATCGTGAAACTTTTCTAAGTCGTCAAAGATCTTAACAATATCGGGACGATTTTCAAAGTAGTTAACGTCTTTGTAATTATTCTTAGCCATACTATATTTCCTTTAGTATTTGATAAATGAACCATTTTCTCCGTCTTCGGAGACCTCAATCCAAACCTCACGGTCGGGATACTTTGCAATAATCTGAGCGTGAAGTTCGTCGCTCATCATTTCGCAACTCTTATAGTCTAATGTCAATGTGCTCTCATTGTAAAGTTTTTCGAGCCACCGCTTAAACTGAATAAACTCAATATCCCTGTCGTTGTGGACTACATTAATCCAAACACGGAAATGGAAGATATGACGATGTGGATAGCCAAGGAAGCTAACATCGTATTCATTACCGGTTGCTAAATTAGGATCATTTAGTGCAGCCGGATATTTATGAATACCTTCTTTGCGAAAAGTAACCCAAATCATTTTATTTGGGCGAACGTCTTGTTTAATAATCATTTAACGATCTCGTCGTTTTTATATTGTGACCAGTCTGTAAACTTACTACGATCCATTAGTGTATGTAGACTGTGGGACCATACACCGGGATTAGTTGCCTTAAAATCCTTGTCATCGATTTTAAGCATTGTATTATAATTCCACAATTTAATATACGGGATAGGCACCCGAATTTGCGGAATAAAATTATCGTGCTCGCAGAGCCCGCCCTCGTGAAATTCTTCTACTTGATTAAGTGGAATATCTAAACTACAAAGGTAATCTTTTTCTAAAAAGTGTAAGATCATATCTTCCCACGCTTTATGTTCTTCATAACTGCCGGGATTAAAACTATGATTAGCACCAAAGAAAATATGTCCAATGTGCTTTGACGTGTCTTCGTAACTGTTAAAGTCATCTAACCAATCTTGAATCTCTGTGATTGGCTGAACATCTGTTACAAATAAAGTACGCATACCAAATGCGGGAGTATGCTCTACTTCGTTGCCGACAAAAAAGTTAACACTGTCGGCAGTGCCGGATGTATAATCACGATTCATTTTTATTTTGCTCGTATTGTTTGAATAAACGAGTTACAGGCTCCATGCGTTCTTGGAACACATGGGGTGATGCGTCAGCGGCCTGTTGTAAATCCCACTCACTGGGGAAATGTCTTAGAATGCTGTAAGCTTCTCCTCGAACTTTTTTCGGTACACGAGGATAGTCTTTAGTATTGTGAGCAAGATCTTGTAAGAATCTCTTAGCCCACATTACAGAACGATATCGTTCGTCTGGCAATGTCATAGTTCGTTTACCTGTGATTCGAGCTGGTTTAATTTGATTTCTTCCTCTTCGGTGAATTCATCACCGTGTTCAGATTGTACTACAGTATTATCCACTTCGTCAAACAAATTGGCAAACATAGTTGAAGCATTAACTGTTTTCTTACCGGTAGCACCCCGAGTTCCAATAATACTCATCCAAAAACGACTGTATTCTTCTACTACTGCATCAGCAACGGCACGATCACTTGTAGAAAAGATAGCATCTACTACATCTTTAAAGTACAATCTATCAAATTTTTCTTGAACTAACATGGCTGGTACCTTACCAGAATCATATTGTCTGTTAGCTTCTTGTACAGCGTTAATGTGACTCCAAACATTATGGCCCATTTGAATAGCATAACTGAAACTATCCCAAGACGTTCTACCCTCTTTGCCAATTTTATTTAGATCGCCTGGTTTATAGATGCAAATATCTTTGATGGTTGCTTGATCAATTATTGGACTTGATTCAAAGTTTTTAAAGATTCCGTCTTGGATGACTGCGTCTTTGAACAGTCTTGTGTCTGTGGCATATTTTTTGTCATCAGCAGACGGCACCATCCTGTAGACCCATTTGGTTCTGTCTTCGGTTTCTGTTTGGATGTAGATTTGTCCATTTGCTGTTGCCAAAAAAGGTGAGGCGCAGTCAAAAGATATGGTAAAGTTTTCATTATGATATTTCCTTACAGCTCGTTGAATGTCAGTTAGCAAGGTAGCCCACTCTAATTTTGATGTACCTAAGAAGTGCATCCAATCATGTTGACCCTTTTCAAGGAGTCCGTCAAATCGTAACGCTACTAATCTCTTTAACACAAGGTGAATGTCACACATGTTCTGTCCACCCATTGACCAACCATTGAATGCACGATCACCGTACTGCTTTGGATCGCAATACTTCTTCATACGTTGGTACCAATCTTCTGCATCAGTGTGATTTTCACCTTGAAGAACGTTTAAAAACTTACAGTTGCCATTTCGATTGTTAACAAAATAATCGTTATTAATGTAAGTACCTTGAACAGCTTCTGCGTAGGTAGTAATACCTGTAGCTTTTTGACCTGCAGGACTACGAGCCACCCAGGCTGGGATATCAAGAATCATACCATAGTCCATTAGTGTATCCATCCACGTTAGGACCTGACTACGTTTCTTAGCAGCCTTTGGACAATTAGGATCTTTCCAGTCAGCTTCCCATACACCTTTACCGATCTGGAATCCGCCGGAGTCACCTAATACCCAACTGGTTCCTCTATTACGATTGCGAAACATATCTTCGCTTTCGTCATGCTTATTAAGATCGAGATTAGCATGTCCTGCACTATACAAACACCATTGATAATAGAACAACCCTTTATCCGGATCAAGATAGTTAAGACTTTCTACACCGTTAGTAAAACTTTGAGGTAGTCTTGCAGGGTCTACATAGTTACTGTAGCGTTGTTTACCTATAAAAGTTGCATAAAATCCCGATGTTGCAGGAAGAAATACAGCATAGTCATTTTGCGTTGCTGTTAGATTTTTATTCATCATGTAAGTAATTATTATGTTCTATTATTCGCCATAAAGATAACCCTTGTTTAACATCATTAGTTTTATTAGAATCAATATAGCTAATTCTTACTTCAACATTTAGGTCTTCAAGTTCAGATAGACAGCTATTGACCTGTGAAATAAGATCTTTAAGCTGTCTAACCTTTGACATTATATTGTCGTCTTTCATTTACTTTGTGCTGGCAAAATATAATCGTATACAGCAAGTCCGCTATCAACAGTGATCATCATAGCACCTTGATCACTAATTTTCATAGTCTTATCACCGCTTAGGTTTAAAATTTGCATTACCTGTACGACAGGCCAAGCCCAAGTACTTTTTAGTTTTCCGCCGGATGCAGTATGGAAAACAAAATTACCGGCATGTGTGCTGGCATCGCCGAAACTAAAAATAAGATTACCGTTGTCAGTTTTAACTTGGAAAACAGTTTCTTCAGTGTGAGCACTGGCTTGAAATTTAAGTTTCTGAATACTGGTAACAGAAGGTTCGAACTCAATGTCCCAAGCAGCCCCTTTAAACTTAACTGTCTTGAGTTTTTCGTTGATAATTTCGCTACTCATAAATCGATAGTCGTTGACAAAGTCGCCAGCGGCATTTTCAAAGTGAATAGTAGTTGGAATTTCTTGTCCGTTACGCTGAGCCTTGATAACTTCAATCTTGGCATTTTCTTTATATTCTGGACACTTAAGATGAGTGTTAAGTTTATCTAAGTTAGGCATACCGAATGTGCCTTCAAACTCGGATACAACAGCATGAGTCTTTGCGCTTAGAATAACACTTCGATCTTCAGCCATTGATTCAATAGTAGTATCGCTGCCAGTTCCTGTAATTTTTACAATAGGTAAAAATCCTAAGGCATGTGTATGTGTAACGATGTCTTGTAAAATATCTTTCATAATAGATTCCTTTGTATTAGTATATAGGTTTTTTTGTTAAAAGTCAAACAATTTGTTGAATGTATTTGTTTGTTCGGTTGACCTGATGTCCCAGTTTAGAACACCAATCAAATTTTCTAACTTACTGTCAATAATGGCTGTTTCCATTTCTTCGTGATTAAAAGGTAAATCTTTAAACCACTGTGGCAGTCTCAACTCGTCTACCGGGTATGCAACTGATGTAAAGCCCATTGGATTTTCTTTTAATTTACAGACGATAACTTTTGCACCGTCAGTAATTCCCATCGAATACTTGTCATCAAACATTCTTTTGAGTGTATTCCAATTGATGCTGGCACGAACGTGCCCGGGCATGTTTGCTTTACCTTGCTTACTTTCTTTATTCTGATATTCAGTAATGTTGTTGGCACGTTTGGGACTACCTTTTTCCCAACCAGGCCTTACTTTAAATTCAGTTCTAAAATTGCTAATAAAGTTAAGCACATCATTTTCTTGACTGCCGGTTAGAACCATTTCAAGTACATCACTTAAGAAGTTTTGAATAAATTCCGGAGTATCACTGCGCTTTAGATCTAAGCCCATGGCTTTAATCTTACCTGGCTTGCCTTCAACGTCTTGACGTTTACCTTCTTTGTCATAATACAGAACAGCATAACGCTTCTTGGTAATGAACAGACCCTTTGACGCAACGATTTCACGACCAGCTTTGATAACTTCACCTCTGCTCTTTGGACAGTGGAAGGCATCTAACATAAACTGAGGAAACGTTGAATTAACTTCTGATCCAATTTGATCATATAACTGAATTACTGTTTCTTTTGTCCACGGAATCGATCCCGAATCGATTTCCTTTTTAAGCGTCTTATAAGCAGAAAAATAACAGCTATCAGTATCACCGTAGATAATAGCTTTTCCAACATGATTAAATTCTCCAGTGACAATTTCATTTACCTTTGACGCCATATGTTTGGCAATTTGACGACCAGTAAGAGTAGTAGACTGACCAATACGCTTATCGAAAAATCTACAATGAGGGTTAAGAATAGCTCCATATAAACTATTTAGGTTAATCTTTTTAACTAATTGTCGTTTGTCCCAATACTCTTCTTCAATTTTATTACCTGCGGCAATTGATTCTTTTAGTTTGGCCTGCATTTCCTTACGTTCAGCATACCAACGCTTTAGCAATCCAGGAATAATACCTTCCTTCTCGTAAGTAAAGATAGTTCCGTTAGCACTGATCATTAGACTTTGATTGCTGTCAAAGATTAGTTTATATACTTCGGCAGCACTAAGGATGTCGTTTTCCCCTGTTTCCCAATCAATGGTAATTTCGGTACCTATTTCTTTATTCATTACAGCAGTATATTCGAGACTGCCAAAGATACCTTCCCATGCTGCCGCAAAGCTCTTGCCTTTTGATACTTGAGATGCGATATGATCGTCGGTCATAGTTTGACGCAATTGCCCGACAATAGTTTCAGGTCCCATGTTCAGGGCACGAATTGCTGACGGATATAGCGAATTAATGTCCAATGAACCAATCCATTCGTGAATACCTTCTTTAGGGTAAGCAACATAAGCACCGGCTGCGCCACCATCTTCTTCATCGTCTTTCTTATTTCTGTTAGGCACTTGAAACCCACGTCTATGGCATTCATTAATAATTGCCTGCTCAGTAACAGCTACAGCACCCATTGTGGTTTGTAGTAATACAGTACATTCGTGTGCCAGTGTATTAGCAAGATCAAGAAACTTGAGTTTTTGGTCAAGTTTATTAAGCAAAGCACAGTCTTGCCTGTTATATTCAACGAACTTACGGAAATCGTTGTTATACAGTTGATCAAGTGTGCCTTCGTAAACTGTTTTACTTTCGCCGACTTCCATTTCACCGATGGCGTCTAATCGATAAGTGTGCCGTTCTTCATATGTGTACTTTCTGTACAGTTCTAAACTGTCCATATGAACACGACCTACTAAGTCATAAGTAACAGCAGTCTTTCCGTATTTTTCGTACTCTCTTTTCTTAGGATAATGATCCCATAAGCACAATCTGCGTGTGTCGTCTTTGCTCAACACTTTGGTAATACGATTAACAGTATAGGGCATATCAAAGCCTTCACTGTTCCAACCGCTTAATACATCTGCATCTTCAATTAGATTCAAAAATGTATCTAATAAATCTGCTTCGTTATCAAAGATGTGGGTATTAGGAAAGTCCTTAACAAGCTCTGTTGCTTCTTTAACTGAAAGTCCTTTAGGCGGAATGGCAAGACAGACCAGTGTGTCAAGCCATTGCAGATAAACAGCGATAGCAGTGATAGGCATGAAAGCATCATCGGGCGATGCGTATCCACGTTCGGGATCAAAGTCTACCTCAATATCCCAGAAAGCTACGTTAAGTTTTGGTGCGTCTTGATTTAGATAGTTTTCGCTCAAGCACGATACAACAGGATTGATGTCAGCTTCATATAGCTTTTTTCCGTTGTTGATTTTCATTTCTTTATGAAAATCTTTAGTTGTTTTACAGACAATGCGACTCAGTGGGTCGCCGTAAATACTTTGAAATTTACCTCTTTGATCCTCGTAATAGAAAGTATACTTGGCTTGATATTCTTTAAATTCCCGAATACCTTTTTTATTTCTTTCTACTACTCGAATCATGTCTGCATTTCTGTCAAAATATGCATCTACGTACAAGTTAGTTCTCCTATGCGACTTCCGGCTCGCAAATACCAATGTGACAATTTATGGCTTGTCTAACCTTACTCTTATATACTTATCAGCCTTATTAAGGCAACTGTGTCAATTGCGACTAACAAAAGATAGTTAGCCACCATTCCTGTGCTACGCCTTGTCCATGCCGCCCAACAAAAAATAGCACATTGGGCAATAAACAAAGGATATAATATCAAGAACGGTGGTGTCGGCACAGTTAGGGCCATGGTGACTGAACAGGCAATGCTCATTGCCCACGCAGAGATTTCTAATAAAAACCTTAACGGCCATTCTCGAAAATCTCTACGGGCCCAATCGTATATTCCTGTGATTGTGTTTGTGATCTGATCCATTTAATCCTTGGGCAACCTGTTAGTGACACCAAGGATCATTTCGATTTCATTCCAATCGTTTTCATGATCTTTCCAATTGTCTTTATGGGCAATGGTAATAGCTTTGTTAATAATCGATGGTTTAATCTCCAATTCTTCAGCTACTGCTTTAACCGTTTCTTTAAGACCTTCTTTGAGATCTTCAATTTCACGTAAAACGGTACTACCTTCGTTGATTAATCTTTCCAATTTGGCCTTTTCTTCGGGCCCATACATACGTGTGCTCATTGACACTCCTTCAAAATGATTGTATAATAATAACATACTTAGCCACACAGAGTCAACTATTATGAAAAAAACTTTACTAATTAGTTTACTATTTTGCTCAAATGCCATTGCTCAAACTTTTCAACACTGGGACGACCCCAGTAAGAAATTTCAAATTGACAATGCTAAGTTTGAAACAACTATCATTGCCACAGATCGTGTACAGGCAATTTGTGAGCGCGAAAGCCGTAACAGAGGATTTAGCGGGTTTGGGTATACTGTAAATAGTTGTGCATTTTGGAACGATACAAAAACTCAATGTACTATTGTTGTTCCAAAAAATACCAGTATGCACCTATTAGGTCACGAACTGTTGCATTGTATAAAAGGCAACTGGCATTAAAAAACCGCCCTAAGGGCGGTTTTAGTTTACATACCTGATAGTTCTCTAATACGTTGTATTACGATATCATCGTAGATAGATTCAGCAGCCGGTGTGCTACTTACTTGCCCGCCGCCTGATACAGCCTTACCAGGCAATGCGGCTGGACTTGCCGCCTGGCCGCCCTGCTTGTTTTGCTGTGCCTTCATAATCCTATCGTTCATATATTTTTTATAACCTGCTGGATCTTTTACAGGATCAGGTGCTGCCCCCGCTGCTGGGCTTGCTGCCTGACCGGGTTTTGACGCATTAGCTTGGCCAGGTTTTGATGCATTAGCCTGTGCCATTTGAGCAGCAGTTGGTCCGCCTTGACCACCTCGTCCAGCACCACCTGATTTATCAAGATTGGCCGCTGACGTAACTGCTATTATTGTTTGTGGTCCAATAATACCATCGGACTTTAGACCGTTATCAGTTTGAAACTTCTTAATAGCAGCATCATCTGGTTTACCATTCTTAAGCAATCCAAGTTGAGTTGCTTGTGCAAAGTTAGAAGGACTTAATCTTGAAACCCATGGAGGTACTCCGCCGGCAGCTGGCTTAGCTGGGCTTGCTGCCTGACCGCCAGCGGGTTTGTCACCACCTGCAACTGACATGCCTGGTTCAGGTGCCGCACCTGGTGGTAATTGTAAAGGTCCGCCCGGAGCAGCTGCCTGTGCTGCTGGTTTTTCACCAGTTTCTGGATTAGTACCGTCTGGCATAGTTACGTTTTGACCTTGTGCATTAACACTGCTTGGTCCACTTGCAGGCGGCTTGTTTCCAGGAAGGTTAGGATTTGATCCGGGTTTAATAGCATTACCGTCTGGACCTACAACCATTGTAGTACCATCTGGTTTAGTAATCATTGTGTTACCGTCATCGTCACCTTGTGCTGTAGTTCCTGTAGGAGCAGCTGGCTTAGCTGGACTTGCTGCCTGACCACCTGCTGGCTTGTTCTGAGGAAGATTTGGATTGCTTCCTGGAATGTATGGAGTACCGTCATCGTTGGTTGCTGCAACACCACCGGGTCCTGTAGTAAGTTTACTACCATCGCCCATATCTTGTGTTTTAGTTTGATTTTTAGGAAGGTTGGGATTTGATCCTGGAATATAAGGTGTACCGTCATCATTAGTTGCTGCAACACCGCCAGGTCCTGTAGTAAGTTTACTACCATCGCCCATATCTTGTGTTTTAGTAGCACCTGCTGCCGGAGCAGAACCACTTGCTGTATCTGGTTTTGCAGTGCCACTTGTAACAGGTGCTCCACTACCGCTTGTAACAGGTGCTCCACTACCGCTTGTAACAGGTGCGCCCGCTGCTGGACTTGCTGCCTGACCTGCGGCGCCTGCTGCTGCACCTGCTGCCGCGCCTGCTGCCGGTGCAGCCGCTGCTGGGAATTTCATCTGTTTTGCTAATTGTTGCATTGCTGGATCTTTAAAAAAAGATACAGGAGGCTTAGGGCCTGGCATTCTATTAATAATATACGGATCTTGACGATCAGCACCACCTAACCATTTTTCTTGTTCTGGGCTAAATTTAAATTCACCTGCTTCTTCAAGACCAAATTCTCTTAAAAGTTCTTGTGCAATATGGCTTCTAAAAACAATACCTTCGTCTTTCTTAGAATCTTTTTCAGCTTCCTTGTCGGCTTTACGACTTTGATGTCCTTGGACTTGGGTAGCAGGATGCTTTTTACCACTCTTATCAGTCCACGATGTTTCTTTTTTCTTAGCTGGAATTCGATCGTCAGATTCGATTAAAACCTGCTTCTTTTCTAAATGATCTATCCTTGCAATAAGAGCTTTTAAGTCCATAATAATCCCCAAATTTCTATAGTGTATTTATGCTCACTTCCAGGATTCTGAGTAGCGAATTCAGCCGTCCCGCGCCAGCAGCCGGCGCACACTTATATAACGCAAAGGTCCTAAGGTAGTGTGTTTTTATTGTTCTCCCTTTGGTATAACATAAACGGTACCGTTAGTTAAAATACCAATATAGTTTCCAATTCCTCTTTCTCCCATAACAGCTTGTGGGATAGCAATTTTTTTACCGCTTCTTGGACGTATGCCCCCGGGCGGCAACATAACCATGTTATATTCTTGTCCGCCTACTGTTATTGTTCCTGATTCTTTGTCGGCTTTTTCTGCTTTTTGCAAATTACTGCCGGGTATTGTTGCAGACGGTTCTTGAGTAGCTGCTGGTTTAACTGGAGCATCTGGATCTGCTGGAGTTGGCTTGAAACCTCCAATTGTTTGACCATCAGGCCCAATTGTTACTCTTTCTGAAATTCGTTTCATTATTTTTTTAGAAACTTTTTCTGCAAGTAGCTCAGCCTTATCTTTAGTCTGTTGACGATGTTCTGTAATTTCTTGTTCTACTTTTTTAAAGTATTTTCCAAATATACTTCTTTCGTATACAGGAGTCTGGGGTGCTGCGTCTGTTTTAAGCTGTGCTGCCGCTGCTTGTGCATTTCTTTGCATTACTGGCAGTTGTGCTTTCATGTCCGCTAAAGCATCTACAACACTTTGTTTAGCTTCTGGGTCTAACGTTGCAAATTCTGGTGCCTTCATAGCCTTTTCAAATGCGGCAATTAAGTCTTGTATCATTTTAACCATTTCTGGCATAGCATCGCTAAACATTGTCAACATGTTAGTCAACGTCTTTTCTACGTCGACTGTGCCGTCAGCGTCTGCAATAATCATTTTGTCTACTTGCGCTAATTCTTCCGCTTCGAGTCCGCTGGCAGTTGCAGCTTTTTTAACTGCATCTTTAAAACCGTCAGCGGAATCAAAGGTAACTGCATCAAATTGATCTGGCGCTGGCGTTGGTTCTGATGGTGTTTGATTTAAATCAGCTTCTTTAACTACACGAAGGAATTTTTTCATGTCACTGGAACCTTCTGCAGACTTCTTTGATGAAGAGGCACCATCAACAGCCTGTAGAAATTTTTTCATGTCCATGATTATTTGGCCTTTTTCTTAGCAATAGCAATAGCTGCTTGTTGTTTTAGATTCTTAGCTTTAGCTTCGTACATACCACCACATTCTTTTAATCCGTGTACAGGACACTTTTTACCTGCTGGTGTATGATTGCATTTGCCTTCGCCGAGAGCTGCACTTGATCCTGCCTTCTTTAGATCTTGTTGTGTGGCTCTCATTCCTGGCACAGTAGTTTTAGCAGTGGCAGGAATACCAGATTTTTGTGGAGCACCTGCTACAGCAGTTTCCATTTTCTTACCAAATTTTTCGCCGCCCTTCATACCCCAGGTATTACCTTTGTGCTTGGGTAGTTTAATATCTTTGGATTTATCTGCTTTCTTTTCAGCAGCAGATTTTTGTTTAACTGTGCTTGGTGCTTCGCCGCGCTCATCATCGGAATAATCTGTACGCTTATGAACTACACCAGTTTTAGTTTTAGTCAATTCGCCAGTACGAGTTTTCTTAGTATCGCCTACTTTTTTAAGATCTTCGCTTTCTTCTATATCATTCTTTTCTTTTTCTACATTTGTAGATTTTTTAGCAAGCGGACCCCTTGCTTGACCTGGCTGCATACTTGGAGGTAGTGGTTTATCTAAAGCTCTCTTTACATCTTTTGCCACTACAGCAGCAGCACCTAATGCAGCCACTTCGTTAGTCTTTTTAGTTTTGCCGCCCTTTTCATCTTTGCCAAGACGACCAGCAATAACATCACCGCGTGTAACTTTGTCGTATGGTTTAGCATTGTTAGCTAAATTGCCATCGCCCTTAGTAGCTTCTTTCATGGCAGGATTTGTAGGACCAGGAGTCTTTTCACTCCACTCTTTGCCTTTGTTGGGACCTGATGTTACTTTTGGATAACGTCCTGTCTTAGGATCTTTCTTTGGAGGAGCAGTAGCACCATCTGGATTTTGTGGAACAGCTACACTTTGTTCGTGAACGCTTTTAAGTTTTTCTAACTTATTTCGAGCTTCATTTAATTTTCTCAAGTATTGCTGACGAACTTCTTCAGTATACATATCGCTGTTTTCTAATTTATTTCCGTATTCGCTAAATTTCATTTCGTACTCCATATAGTGATATACAGAAGCAATATAGTCTGCTGCTTTTGTAACTTTAGCTTGTACCCAGCCTTCAAGCTGATCCCCGTCTCTGATCATCTTAAATAATTTAAAACTATAGTTGGCTAATTTGTAAAGATCAGCCCGGGCCATCGCCGCTTCTTTATCGTCGGGATTGGGATTGTTCATCATGTTCATACCTGGCATATTTAACTCCGTTATTCTATTATTTAGCGTCGCTTAATAGCAGCGCCTCCAAATAAGCTGGTTCCTTTTAATTCGTGGGCACCTTTAGCAGTGCCGTCTGGGTTTTTCTTTTGTACAACTTTAGGTTGCGGCGGCGCCTTAGTACCGCTTTGTCCTCCCCACGGATTACCTAAATAGCTTTTTTTACCTCTTGCTTTACCAGGACTAATGTGCGGATTTACTACCGTACCGATATTAGCAGTGCTGGTAGCACCAGCACTGGCATATTCGTTAATTACGTCACGTACTTTCATTATTCACTCTCAAATAAATCTAATGCCTGATTCCAGTGTGCAATACGATCTTCCAATCCTATAGTACCACCGTTAATCTTTTTAGAAAGCAGCACAATATCTCCCTTATCGCAAATAGGATTTAGTTGATTTTTGTGCCAAAACCAGCAGGCTGTTAGTGTAGCGTAAGCTGGCTGACGTAGTAGATCTGGATCTTCTACAAGGCAGTCATCACCGAACAGTTCTCTACTGCAACGTGTGTAGTTATCACGTCCTGTGATTTGAAGTATTCCGCGTCCTCTAAAACGCCATCCATCTCCGCTTTGCTCTGATCCGTTAGCCATACGGTTAGAATAAATCCTGTTAGCAATCATTTCTGGTTTACGCTCGTATTGCTTGGCTAAATCATCAGTTGGAAAGTATTTTCCAAACAGTCCACGTAAACCTTTAGCACCATAGTTTAAATTTTCTTGAAGAATAGTAAAATCTAAACTTTCGTGTTGACACTGTGCTATAAACCCGGCAACTCGTGCCGGTGTGACTATTTCAAATTTTGGCAAATACTCTGTAAAGGCATCGTACCACATTTGAGGATTCTTATTTTTATGAATCAATTGTGCTAATTTTTCTACAGTAAAATCAAATTCAAAACTCATTTCTTTCTCCCGCTTTTCATATTAGCACACCAATGTGCCATTCGTTGTTTTTCCCCAGAGGAATTTTTTGCAATGCTTCGTAATTTACTTACAGGCTGCTTACAATTAACACCACTGCGTTTAGCTAACCCTTTGCGTCCTGGATTTTTACCATCTGCAAAATTTTCAGTGATGTCGTTAAAGATTAACGGCTTAGTGCTTAGATATCGAGAATGTTTCATATTAAAATGACGCATAATGATACCTGCTACTTCATTTGCTTGATTTTCTTCTGGACTGCCAGTGTTTCCACTGTGTATGCCTAACTTGCCTGCTTGATCTTGTTTAAAATGCACTAACTCGTGTGCCAATGTTCTTAATATATCAACGGGATGTCTATTACCAATACCTAATTCAATAACTAATAAGTCGTTAATATATCTGCCAAATGTCGGCTGTTCTTCATCTTCGATAAATTTTTTTAATTTTATTTTAGGTAACTTATCAATATTAAGAACTTCCATTGCAATAGGCAAGAAATCTGCAAACATTTGAGGAATGTCTACAGCATCTTCTTTAGCTATTACTTCTCTAAGATTCATACTGGCTTTTCTCCTGTAAGTTTAGGTAAGCTAAACCACAGTTTAAACCATTCAGGAGTTCCAGGTTTAATGTTATGCTCGCGCATTAGCTGAGCTTTTTCATTGCCAGTTAAACTGATATTACTGCCGCCAAACGGATCTTCAGGCTCATATTTTAAATAGCCTTTAAATTCGTTTATGCCGGCAAGACGTTTTAACTGACTTAATTCATCCATATTATTTTAGTGTTGCTCGTAGCATCCAACTGTGTTTTTTGTGTGCATCAATACGTCCTGCTACAAAATCACTAAATCCGTATTGTTTATTTGCTTCGCTAATTTCAAATAATACCTGTAGCATCTTAATCATCTTTTCGTTATCTTCGAGAAGTTCTATGACCATCTGTTTGCTGTCAAGCATTTCTGTTTCATCTTCAATTTGTGTAAGCATACTAAATCTTTGAAAGCTGGCAGGTGTATATGTGCCCATAGCTCTAATCTGTTCAGCAAATGTATCTATACTGCCGTATACTTCTTCGTAAATTTTACCAAATAGATTGTGTAAAGGTTCAAAAAACATACCTTCTACATTCCAGTGAAAGTTTTGTGCCTTGATTACAAAACTATAAGAGCTGGCAAACGCAATTTTTGATGCCTTATATAACTCGTCCATTATCTATTCCTTACATATTGTGCAGCTGATTTCATTGCAGACTTTTCAACACCTATAGTTGGTGATTGACCTTGTTTTAAATGTCTTGATAGTCTGTTATGGCTTTTGTACATCTCGCCCATTTCGTCTTTGCTATTTTGACTTCTATGCTGTCTATAAGGATCCATGAAGTCTTCTTCCCATGTACCTTCTTTAACAGCCCAAGCAAAATCTATAATTCGTCCCAATCCCCCACCTATTTCACCGAACACATCGTTGAGATGTACCACTTCATTAAATGTAGCACCTGTTCCGTCCATTATTAAACTAATAATCCAATCGGGATTGTCACTGTTATGTTCTTTCTCGTATTTGTCCCAAAGTTTAGGATTTTGCACAATACGCTGACCTAATCTGCCTAATTTTTTAACCAGAGAAAATTCACGATCCATTGGCTCGGCATCTTCTGCCATATCGTTAGTCTGTTCTTTATTCTTTTTTTCAGCTTTGGCTTTTTCTTTTTCAGCTTTGGCTTTTTCTTTTTCAGCTTTGATCCTATCTCGTTCTTGTTTTCTCTTAAGTTCTTGTTCTTCTGCCTGCATATAAGGCAACATGTATTTGCGTACAAGTTCAAAATATGGTCGGCCTGCAATAGGCATATTAGGATCTGTTCCTGAGTATTTTTTAAAATCTGCAGGATTATTTTCTTTTACTGCTTTACGAACCAATGATGCTTCGCTTTTACGTTCAGCTCTTTCCCATTCGATATTTTGAAATTTATAATATCCATGGGGGCCTTCAAGACCATTTTGTTTTTGTATCATTGGAACGTATATGTCTTTGTCTTCTGGATCTGTTACTATTTTTAAAGTAATATTCCCCCCAAGTTCCTTAAAAACTTTTACGGCCAATGTAAACCAGTTTTGCTCTGCAACTAAATGCCCTTCTATTTCCGGGTATAAAGTATTCATTGCTTCGATTTTAATTTCAAAAGGTAAAGGGTCCTTAGGACCTTGAGTACTTTGATTAGTTCCAATATACCAAACAGGAAAATTTGCAGCCACTCTCCATGCATCAACATGACCAAAGTGTGGCGGGTTAAAGCGACCAAACATAATGGCTGCTGTTGTAGGTTTTGCCTCTAATAATTCTCTTAAAAACATTTTTAGTTACTCGTCGTCGTAATGACCGTCATTAATGTTTTGTCTTTCTATTCGATGTAGTTCTTCACAAACTTCTCGGCAAAGTTCTTCAGATAACTCGGATTCAAGGCCTTCAACTTTAAATGTGTCTTTATATTGACTATAGGCTTTCTTTACTATAGATTCAAATGCTTTAGGTCTAACAGATAAGTCAGACTTAATGTATTCTTTAAATTTGTGCATTACTGGAAAGTAAGTTTTTCTATAAAAGGCAGGATCATTCTGCATAAAACAGATAAGATCATCTTTTAAGTCATAACCTAATTCTTTCTTTTGACTGTCAGCGGGAAATATATCGTTTATCTGCATAATTACCAAGCCCTGCAAGACCAATAGCGTGCCTTCCAGCGTGGTCCTGGATTGTCGCAGTTATGACGGGCACGGAAATTTTTTCTGCGCCCCGGAATATGTTTTTTAATACTTAATTTTTTATCGCCAAAGTTAACTTTAACAACTTTGCCGTTAGGTTTGCGTACATATACCTTAGACTTTTTAACATCGCCCTTCATAGGCTTGCCTAACGGTACAGAACGTCCTTGATATTCTGCTTCGGTGATTAGTGTAATATTTGATTCTTTAAGCATCTTAATTGCCTGGCTGTCTAAGGAAATTAAGATGCTATCGTCCCAACTTTCAATAACAGTTGTTTCGATAACAGTATCTTCGCCGATCTCAATCTCAAAACCGTCTCCAGGATGTATCTGAGACTCAAATTGTTCTGATAAGGATTCAACTAATTCAATATAATCGCCTAAAGTTTTAACGGTCATAAGAAATCCCCTATTTCTTTATATTTATCGAAATAGGGGATGGAACTTATGCTTTAATTACATTGTCGATTTTAGCTATATCGCTGCCTAAAAACAGCTTTACCATAGTTAATGTTTGTTCGCCTTTAACATAAAAGTAACTGCCGCCCCAGCTTCTATCTTTTATTAAATGCGATTTTACAGTGGGCGTTAGTCTAACTTTTTTATTTCCCTCTGCCCAAGTTACAAAATCTCGATAATTTTTACGTGTTCTGCCCATAAAAATTTTATAATCAAAGTCCAGTTTTTTTACAATAACTGACTGCGGAGATAGCTCGGGGTTATTTTTGTTGGGTATGCTTATATATTTTATTCTGTTAGGATCTAAATTACAAAGTTTTTCAACATAACTGCTTTCGTTAGTGTAAAAATTAATAAATGGCTGTTCAACCCTTATATCGTATCCTTGATCAAACGAAGATACAATATCATGAATTCCTTTGGTAAAGTTAACATCGTCGGGCAACTTTACTTTAGCCCAGCTGGGAACTATGCCTTTATCAGTTAGTTCAGTTAATTTTGCACTAACATTAGCAAGATCATTACCTCTAAACCAGCTGGCTAAAGGACAAACAAGAACAACTTTATATTTGTACTTGTTTGAAAATAAACTAACAGTATCCTTAATTAATATCGACTTGGGTATTTTCACTCAACGCAATCCTTGGAATTTTAGGTTTGGCAACTAACGCAATGTTGTCATTGTCAACAGTAATAGTTAAATTACCACCATTCTTTAGCTCACCGAACAACATCATACGAGCTAACGGTCTCTTAACTTCTTTGTCAATTACACGCTGTAACGGTCTTGCCCCCATCTTGCTATCAAAGCCCTTTTCAATGAGCCAGTCGATAGCTTCGTCAGTAATTTTTATCTTGACGTCTTTTTCTTTAATTTGCTCTTTAAGTTCGAGAACAAATTTACCAACAATCTTAATCATTGTTTCTTTTGTAAGTTTACCAAAGGTAACAATTGCATCAAGTCTATTACGGAATTCTGGTGCAAAAAACTTGTTTAAATCTTTATTGCTGTATTCTTTTTCTTGCTTGCCAAAGCCGATGGCATTTTTATCTGCCTCTTGCGCTCCTGCGTTTGTAGTAAGAATAAGAATTAAATTGCGGCAGTCTGCCTTTTTACCGTTGCTGCCTGTGACAAATCCATTATCCATCATCTGCAACAGAATAGTTGAAACGTCAGGATGACTCTTTTCAATTTCGTCAAACAGTAAAATACAGTTTGGACTTTCTTGAATTTGTGTAATTAGCAAACCGGCATTTTCTTCAAAGCCCACATAGCCCGGAGGACTACCGATAAGTTTACTTACACTGTGCTTTTCTTGATATTCACTCATGTCAAAACGTAACAGCTTAACACCAAGATGCTTGGCTAATGATTTAGCAGTTTCGGTTTTACCTGTGCCCGTTGGCCCCATAAACACAAAACTACCAACTGGCTTATTCTCGGGCTTAAGACCTGCACGAGCAACAAGAATCTTGTCAACAACTTCTGTAATAGCAGAGTCTTGTCCGTAAACTTCGAACTTCAATTGATCTTCAAGGACAGCAAGATTGCTACTTTCCTGTTCAGCAATTTGTTCTGCTGGCATCTGAATCATCTTAGATAGCTCGAACTGAATATTGGATTCAGTAACTACTTTATCATCCGATAGTTTTAAATTGAATCGTGAACAGGCACAGTCAATTAAATCGATAGCTTTGTCGGGTAATTTTTTATCACTTTGATATTTCACGGACAGTTTAATTGCTGCCTTGAGTGCATCTTCTTTAATCTTAACTCCGTGGAATTGTTCGTAATACTTCTTGATACCTTTAAGGATCTGCAAAGTCATTTCTTGTGTAGGCTCATCAACTGTAATGCGTTGGAAACGACGCATTAACGCACGATCCTTTTCAAAGTGCTTGCGATATTCTTCCCATGTAGTACTTGCTACAACCTTAACATTACCTTTGCTTAATGCAGGCTTCATCATGTTGGCAAGATCGTTAGCATTGTTATTTGCACTGCCAGCACCGCTAATCATATGAGCTTCGTCAATGAATAGCACAGTCTTGCCTTTTTTGCTTAGACCTTTTAATACAGCTTTAAATCTTTCTTCAAAGTCTCCGCGATATTTTGATCCAGCTAACATAGCACTAATATCAAGATTATAAACTGTGTAATCTTTTAAGAAGTCAGGAACAGCACCGTTAACAATATTGTAAGCAAGACCTTCAGCAATAGCAGTCTTACCAACACCTGGGTCACCGACAAGAATTACGTTGTTTTTACTGCGTCGACCCATGGCCAGTGCAATGTTTTCAAGTTCTTCAACGCGACCGATAACAGGATCAATTTTATTTTTCTTAACAGAATCGTTAAGGTTAGTAGTAAATGCTTTTAGAGCACGGTCACCTTGATTGTCTCGGGGATTTTCTTCTTCTTCGGAAGTTTCTACTTCGCTGTTGATATAGTCGGCGAATTTTTCTTTATCGATATTAGCCTGTTGAATATAGTAGTTACTCCAGCTACGCTTTTCACTCATCATGGCAATAAAGACATCTGTTGGTTCAATGCGTTGGCGACCATTAAACAAAACTTGAGTAAATGCACGATTAAGCACACGTTCAACTGTTTGAGTCTTACGAGGCTTTGTAACATCTTGAGAGCTTACAATCTCGTCACATTTGTTTTTAAGATAGTGCTCAAGATTCTTTTTAATATATTCTGGATCTGCTCCGTAGCCTTGAATACAATTAGTAAAAGACTCGTCGCACAGCATGGCAAACAACAGATGTTCTATTGTCAAGTATTCATGCTTTAATTTTTTTGCTACGTCAATTGCCTTTTCAAATACCAATTGCAGTTCATCACTTGGTTCTACCATTACGTTTCCTTTGTTTCTTAATTGCTAAATCGAGTTTAAGTTTACTAACTTTTGAAGTAAAACAGATTCCATTCAAATGATCAAGCTCGTGTAAAAAACAGCGAGCATCGATGCCGTCAAATCTTATTATACACTTATTATTATCTCTGTCAAAGAATTCGGCTACTATATGTTCTGGGCGTTTAACATGAAAGAATAATCCCGGAAAACTTAAACAACCTTCTTCTCCTTGATCGATGCCATCGCTAACTGCAATAACTTTAGGGTTAAAAACTGCAAAAGGTTCAGTAACTCCTTGCAGATTACGTGTCATAATAGTAAAGACTCTTGCATTAATTCCTACTTGACTGGCAGCTAATCCAATACCATTATTTTCCCACATTAGTTTGACCATGTCTTCTTCTAATGTATAAGGGTCTATAATTGGATTACTAAAGTCAAATTCTGTTAATTCTTGATCAAGTATTGGATTTGGATGTGTTATTAATTTCAGCATTTATGGCTTCTAATTTTAATTTAATATCTGAGTCTACTACTTCGGGAATATCTATCTTTACATGAATAATTAAGTTACCTTTGTATCGAGAATTAACATCAGTAAATCCTAAACCTCTATGTAAAAATTCTGCACCGTGCTGAACACCAGGCCTTAAATTTATTTTAAGAACTGTATCATCTAATGTGATAATATTTTTAACACAGCCTATCATAGCCTCGATGGGATTAATTTTTAAAAATGTCACAAGGTCATGACCACGACGATCATATTCCTCAACTGCCTGTACCATAATCGTTACATTCAGATCTCCTCTTGGGAAATTTGGATTAGTGTCGTCGCCCATGCCGCTGTATCGTATTACCTGCCCGCTTTCTATACCGGCAGGAACTTTAATAACAACAGTTTGACTTTTTCCTGAAGGCAAGTTATAGCTGGCTTCGAGTTCAGTTCCCGTATATGATTGTTTAAAAGATATAGTACATCGTATGTTCAAATCTCTATTCTTTAATCTCTGCCCCCTGGCCTGATTAAAAAATTGATCAAAAGGACTGCGTCCTCCGAACATTTGACTAAACGGATCAAACGGATTGCCTGTAGTAAAGTGGAACTGTGTTCCACCCATTCTCATACCGTTACGTTCAGCATCGTAGTCAGCCCTCTTAGATTGATCCCCGAGGGTGTCGTATGCTTGGCTTATTTCTTGAAATTTCTTGGTATCACCGCCGCGGTCAGGATGATATTTCATGGCCAATTTTTTATAGGCCTTTTTAATATCATCCTGAGTAGCTGTTTCGGTTACACCTAATATTGAATAGTAGTCCATACACTATTATATAGCATAGAGACTAATTTGTCAATTAATCTCTTGGCGGCATGTAATCGCTGTCAACCGGTCCAATATTGGCAGGTTTACCTACTGCTGGAAGGGGTTTACTCATTTGTGGTGCTGAGCTAAAACCCGTTGTAGGTGCGCCTCCAAAGCCGCTTCCGCCAAAGCCACTTGTGGCGTTTGTTGCTGAGAAACTTGTCTGAGCTGGTGCACCGAAACCGCCTGTTGACGGAGAGCTAAATGTTGTTGGGCTGCTTGGTGCCATTGATTGTAAACCGCCATTGTTCGCTCCTCCAAGTTTTTCTTGTGTACGACCCCATGCTGCCAAACCAAGTACAGCACCCATAGCAATGTGGAATAAGCCAGCACCTTGCAGTGTTAATGGTTGCCATTGTGTAATTGGTTGCTTAGTCATAGTCTGCAATAGACTCCACAGCACAGGGAATATTACCATGTCCATAGTACAAACAACCATGTACATCCAACCCATCATTGGACGCCATTTGCTATTCATCCAATCTTCTTTTTTCTTTTCGCTTTCGCTTTTAACTTCTTCGCTCATTGTTCGCTCCTAAATTTATATTACCAGAATAGGAATAAGCCATTAGCACTTAATACTAATCCTATTGCTGCTACTGCAAAACTTCCCCAGAACATCGGCATGCTAACTGCAAGAATACTTGCCGATAGGACAACAATTGCTAATTGATATGCTGTAGAAGCATAACCAATCCATGGACTTGATTTTTTAGCTAATTCTCTATCAGCTTCCATCTTACGAGCTTGTACAGCAAGTTCTTTTTTATCAGCATCCATGCGCTCTTTTTCTGCTTGGAATTCAGCTTTTACCTTAGGATCGTTTGTAGTTTTAGCTGCAATCTCATAACTAACGCCTCGACCGTTCTTAGCCTGATACTGTGCCCAAGTGTTATTAGCCCCAAGAGTATTTGTTAATACTGAACCGGATAGTTTTCCAGCATACCAGCTGTTTATAGCTAAGAACAACGCAAACACACTAATTACCATACCTGCCTTATCTTTAATCTTTGCTTCACGCTCGCTTCGACTGCCAACTGGCGGTTTAGGTGCATCTGGATCTTTTGGTTCTTTATTGATTAACTTTAAAACTGAATCTACTACGCTCATTGTTCGCTCCTTAAAAATTGAATAAGCTCTTCTTTTCTTTTTCGTTTATAAATTTATCTGCAATTTCTGCAGCCTTAGCTCTAATTATTGGATCAGGGCTGGTTAACATTTCATTTATTAATGCTATCTTTGCCATTTTATCCATAGTTTTATCTCTTGAAAGAGATTTTTCTAATTCGGGATTAGTTGTAGCACAACCTGCTAATAATAATACCAAAGATAATGTTATTAATTTCATTTGACGCTTTCGTATATTTTCTTTTGCGTTTCGTACCACTCGTTCCAACCTTCAACCTTAGTTGAGCACTCATGATATAGTGTATAGTTGTGTATAACAACTTTTAGCATTTCTGTTATAGCAACTTTATCGCCTTCAATTTTTTTAAGATTTTCGCAACGTTCTTTTAACACTGCTGGTGCTTCGGGCCATTTAGGCTTTACTGGTACAGGTGTTGAGCAGCCTACTAACAGTGCAGTAGTAATCACAAGAAAAAGCTTCATTTCTTGCCCTCCGCTGCTTTGTTTAATTCTGTAGCTTGATTATGTAAGTCAATAATTTCTTTAGGTACAGGGCACATTTCAATGTACTTGATGATTTCTTCTTTCTTGACTACTTCTCGATCGACATATTTAATTATGTCTTTGCCTTTTTCTCTAACTACTTTTGTTTTTTCTACAACTTGAGTTTGTATTTCTACGTTTTTAGTTTGTGATTGTTCTTCTGCTAATTTAACCTTAGACTCCATGTCGGCAACTTTAGCACGCCACGCCATTTCTACATCATAGCCGCCACGTAACCATACGCCTAACACTAACAATAATACTCCGATTGGTTTTAATATCTTAGCGTATTGCCCATAAAACGGAATCCATTTGCCTAACCATCCTGCAAGTACGCCTGTTATACCTGCGGCAATAATTGCCCAGTAGATCAAACTTAAAATATGATCGGGAATTAAATTAATCATCCATTGGAATTGCCACATTATAGTTTCTCCAATGCTAAGGCATAACCTTCATTTTCTAAAACAAATGTTGATCCAATCTTAGTAACATTATAGTTACCTAAGTACTTGGTTATATACAACACTTCAGCAACATCTCTACTTTCAAACATTAACGGTCCTTGAATTTTTTCATAGACTTGTTCTTTAGTTCCAAAGTCTTTGATTTTCATACGTAGTGGTTCACTATACTTACGTTGAAAATTAATGTCTTCGTCGCTGATACTAATTGATTCAAGATAGCTTTTATTAAAGAAATTAGAAAAATTATTCATTCTGCTTTCTTTAATTTTCATTTCATATTCGTCAGCAGTTCCTGGAACAACTTCAGTGATTGTGTCTGCGTCAACTGGTACTGAGTTAAACCCTTTATGGTATCTAAATTTAAACTGTTCTATACCAGTTAGTTTTTCTACACCATCTAATAATTCCATTATCTGCTCACCGATGCGCCTGTTTCTTTCAATTTCAACAAACACTTTGTATTTGCCGTCTTTTAATTCTCCGGGAGTAGCATCTGCATCGAGAATAAAGTTATAACCTCTTTCAACAAAGTTGACAAGATCTTTTGCTGGCATTTCTTCTTCAACAGTAAAACTTAGTACAACAACGTCTTTGTCGCTGCCCATCTTAGAAGCATAGCTGTCAATTTCAAAAATATTATCTACGAGATTGTGTAAATCACGCTCTCGTAATTCTTCATTAAGCTGCTGGTACACTTGCTGCTCCTCCTGCAGGCGCTGCTGCTCCCCCTGCTGCTTCAGCTGGTGCTGCTCCTGCATTATCTGCAGGTTCAGCTGGCGCTGGTTGAGCACCTTCTGTTCTACCGATGCCCATGCTTTCTCTCATCTTGCTCATGTAACCGTTAAATGTGTCTTCGACTAATTTCTTAGGCATCAGGATCTCAACAACCCATATTGGTCTGCGATCTAATTTACCTTTCTTTGTACCGGGGCGTAGATCTTCTTCTTTTTCTACTTTTCTTGGTTCTATAAGAAAGGACTTTTTATAGCGAACTTTGCAGCCATAGTCCAGCAATCTTTTAGCAGCCATAGGATCGGGCATCTTGTCCTTTTCCCAAAGGAAGCTGGCTTTTACCCAGTGTCTTTCTACAACAGGGCCTTCGCATAGCTCACCGTTTTCCCAATTTTTATACACGTACATATCCATCTCATCTAAGACTCGTTCAAAGTCTTTGAGTACAGATAGAGAGCTATTTGTGCTGTAAATTGATTCTACATTCTTAATAACGTCTAAAATATCAAGCATTTTTAGTTCCAGAGTTTTCTATACTTATTTAGCTGGCTTTAAATCATATCATATGTTATTACTTTTGAGCTTTATTGTTAAATAAAAATGTAGGACCTCTGTAGTTATCAAAGGCGGTCGCTACATGTCCTGCTTTCATAAGTGGGAGATAACTTTAATGAGTAAAAGAGTGAAAAAACGCTTTACTTCAAATGTAAACGTGATTGATTTTCAAACATATGCCCCTCAAAAGAAGCATAGAGTAACACTGTTGCCTCGCAATAAAAACCAAGAAACTTACCTCAAAACGTTGCAAGACGAAAGTAAAAACATTGTTTTTGCTATCGGTCCAGCGGGCACGGGTAAAACGATCATGGCGGTCATGCACGGCATCAAACTACTTCAAGAAGGCATAATTGATAAAATCATAGTTACAAGACCCGCCGTTTCAGTAGATGAAGATTTAGGATTTTTACCGGGTACGCTAAATGAAAAGATGGCACCCTGGACAAGACCTATCTTTGACGTATTAGGAGAATACTATCAACAAAAGGATATTGAAAGTATGTTGTACGAAGGTACGATAGAAATAAGCCCACTTGCATATATGCGAGGCAGGACATTTAAAGATGCGTATATTATCGCAGACGAAATGCAAAATGCCACGCAGAATCAAATGAAGATGTTATTGACCCGCTTAGGAGAAAATTCTAAGATGGTAGTTACAGGAGATTTGAACCAAGCAGATAGATTAAAAGACAACGGTCTTATTGATTTTATTGGAAAGGTTAATGGCCATAGGCATGAGCATATTAACGTAGTTCAATTTGATCATAAAGACATTGAACGACACAAAGCAGTAGCCGAAGTTCTTAAGATCTACGGCGATATGTAAAAAAGGGCGCATTATGCGCCCTTTATACATGATGAAGAAACTCAGCTTGAGATAATATCTGTCTCAGCTGGGGTATGATTTTTGCGTCTAAATTTAATGCTAAACCTTTATGTTTTCCTTGATTAAGTTTAATTAAAAGACGACCGTCTTCTACAATTACAAAGGCGTATACACTACCATCTGGTTTAGTTATTTCTCTCAATTTGTTTTACCTCTACTCCTGATTTTTCCAGGAACTTTGTCCCCGCATCATCTCTGTAATCCTCAGCATAAAATACGCGGCGAATGCCAGACTGATAGATAAGTTTACTGCACTCCATACAAGGGCTATGAGTGACAAACAAGTCAGCACCAAGGCCACTATTTGTAGACTTTGCCAGTTTTGCAATAGCGTTTGATTCAGCATGTAGCACCTCTGGTTTAGTTTTTAATTTATACCGACCCTTCATCACGTTTCCGTCTGCGTCGGTATATTCACCTTCGTAAGGCCAGCCTTCTTCAATTTCTTCCGGACTTAGCCAACCACCTGCAGAGCACCATTCTACATCTTCGCAGTTATTATCCCAGCCAGCCGGCATACCGTTATACCCGTAGCTAATCACAGTGTCGTCTTTGACAATGACAGCACCTACATGAAGTCTGCGAGCATGACTGAGCTCGGCACATCGCCGAGCCCAGTCCATATATAAATCGACAAACTTTTGTTTCATAGCCTTGCTAATCTAATAAGTGTAGCAGACAGATTAATCTCTGCATCACTAATCAAGGCATGATCCACAAGACCTTGCTTAATGATAAGGGTAGCACTGTCTTGAGTTTGTTCGTCTTTACCAAACAGATTAATATTGTCATACATCCATCTGTAAATTTCTTCCATCTCTTCTGGACGGGCTTGTCCGCATAACAGCTTTCTTGCTTCGTTGATTTTGCCCTTCTTAAACAGTTCAACCATTTCAATGCGATAGTCAACACTTGAGTCAGCAGCTTCGGGCGAATGTAACTTGCCTTCGAGACTGTTCATTTGCACATTGTTGATACATTTACGCAAATCGGGATAAGTTGCTTTTACAAACGTGTCAAGTGTGTCGAGATCAAAATTGATATTTTCTTCAACAAGTATAGTTGCTACTCTTGCAGTGAATTCGTTAATGTCAGTTTTTTCAATATGAATCTGTTGACAACGACTATGTAGTGCTGGAATAATACGATTGGGATAGTTACAGGTAAGAATAAATCTTACACTATGACTGTACTCCTCCATTAGGTTACGCAAGGCGGGCTGTACTGACTGGGCATTTAAATAATCTGCCTCGTCAAGAATAACAACCTTAAAATCTCCAAAGGGCATAGTTTGACAAAAGCCGGTCAGCTTTTCGTTAAGCCATTCAATTCTACGACCTTCTTTAGATGCGTTAGCAAGTAATATATCAGTGCCTTGTACATCAAGCTCGTTAACCAGAATCTTTGCCAGAGTGGTTTTTCCTGTGCCCGCATTTCCACTGAACAGTAAATGTGGAATAGTGCCGTCAGTGATCCATTGTTTAATTTGATTTTTTTGTCGATCGTCTGTAAAGACGTACCCGTCAAGGGTATTTGGCCTGTATTTCTCTACCCATAGTTCTTTCATACTAATTCCTCAACAATTCCCAACACTTCTGCTAAAATTAGGCAAACGCCAGCCATTAATAAATTTCCTGTCATTAACCAGCAGCCTGCTCCTATACGAATAAAACT
>JACCED010273136.1_pt1 | contig 33562 bp, 33 predicted proteins | sample 7455021 | NCBI WGS metagenome assembly JACCED01 (sample SAMN15323456, study PRJNA562643) | freshwater metagenome | isolation source: river surface water | place: USA:Blue River Watershed | collected 2017-08-19 | reverse complement strand
GGCCACTGAGTTCATACCGCAACCGCCCGCGATGGTCAGGGCGTCGCAGCCTGCACGGGCGTGGAGGTGGTTGAGGATGTGGAAGAAGGCCCGCTCATACATTGCTTGCGCCGAGTGGGCCATGTCAATGTGTCGCTGCTCCAGAGGCTGATCCTTCGCGCGGGCCGGGCCCAACAGGTCTGCCATGCGGGTCGAAAACAGAGCTCCAACCCGGGGCGATCCGCCGTCCCACTCATATTCAACTTTTTCCGAGTGGTGTCGGAAAAAAGGCAGCTCAAGCTCGAACGCACCCGTCGGGAGCAATCGAACCAGACGCTCCATCTGGGGGCGGTAGGCGTCTCTCCCGTAGGGGGCGAGGCCCATCACCTTGTACTCGTCGCCGTAATTGGGGAAGCCGATGAATTGGGTAATAGCCTGGTAAAAAATGCCCAGTGAGTGAGGGAAGAAGACCCTGCCCTGAATGTCGATCGTGCAGCCCTGCCCGATACCCCATGCTGTGCTGGAGAAATCACCAAAGCCGTCAACGGACACAACAGCCGCGGCATTGAAGGGCGATGCAAAGAAGGCAGATGCCAGGTGAGCTCGGTGGTGCTCGATCTGATGGATCTCGCCTCGAAAACAACTGCCATCAATTTCCTGGGAGAGAAGCTCTGGCAATGCCATGCGACGGGACTTGTTTTTAAACCGGTCGGCGATGAGGCGAAGACTTGGTCGGCGGCGGATTGCATAGCTGATCTTACGAATGAGATGAGCGCGCGGATCCTGATTGATCGCCACGTGGTCAACGCCGGATAATTTGACTCCGGCCTCGCGCAGGCAATAGGCGATGCTCTCAGTGGGGAAGCCTGCCCAGTGCTTAATTCGGCGAAAGCGTTCTTCTTCGACCGCGGCGACTAGGACTCCGTCACGCAGAAGGCAAGCACTGGAGTCGCCATGGAAGGCATTGATCCCAAGGACAATGGTCATGAAGTTGGCGAATTAGGTTATTTCGATTCGAGGCGACGCTCATGGGCCTCAAGCAGCTGCCGGACTTCTGTCACGAGTGTCCCGGCACCAGTAGCCCTCGGGGCCGCCGAACGGCCCTGGGCCCTTGCAACTGCACCGAGCAATTGTCCGACTTCTTCGACCAGCTCGATGCGGCCTGTTTGAGCCAGCTGCTTGGCAAAGTCCAACTGGTGGTCGTTGACATGTTCACCATGCCGCTTCAAGCGGGGAACGATGACAGGAACATGGCCGGCCTCAATGGCATGCATCACCGATCCAGCACCGCCATGCAAGATAAGGACACGGGCGTCGCGAATTTGGGCAGCGTAGCGTGCGGGTTCTAGAAACTCAACCGCCTCGCATCCGTCTGCCTCGAACGGGGTATTTCCGTGCTGGACGACAACGGGCTGTGGTAATTCCGGGTAGATGCGGGCTACCTCCTCCAGCAAGCGCGTGAAAGCTTGCCTGGCATTGCCAACGCTTACAAAAGTGCTCAAATCAGAGTCCTGACAAATCGTCCCTTAGGGAAAAAGCGACGCAATCCTTCCCATTGGTAGAGGAAGTCGTGCGCTAGCCGATACATAAGGCGTCCGGTCATGGAGGGTCTAATCACACTGGCGATTGTCTCAATGTAGATGATGCGGCACCCGAAAGCCCAGCGCCCGACCAGAGCGAACGGAACGGCAGGACCTGCCCCTGTAGACAGAATTACTTGCGGGCGTTGGCGGCGCAGCAGACACCAGGCCTCCCACAGATTGAGAAAGAACTTCCAGTCCCGCTCCGAATGGGCAATGAAGTACGTCCGCCCTAGCATATCGACGGGCAGTATCGCCTTGTCATTGAGGACATAGAAGAGGTCATGACCCCTGAAGGCAGGAAGGAGACTGCGCAGCTCGGTCAGGTGACCGCCGCAGGATGATACGAGACAGATTTTCAACGTCGAACTCCGGAGCAGATCCGCTCATAGACGGACTCCATCTGGCGAGCTACCGCGGGCCATGCGTAAGTCTGCTCGACCCACCGCCTACCGAGGGCGCCCATGGCGTCCAAAGCAGCAGCATCTGCCAGCATGGCGGCTAGCGCTTGGCCCATGGCACGCGGCTCGCCAGGGATGACACGCCCGACCCCAGCAGCCTGCACCGCCTCGGCCAATCCGACTTCAGCGGTCACCGCTACTGGGCGCCCACAAGCGAGAGCTTCAAGAACGACGTTACCGAAATTCTCGTTGTAGGAGGGCAGAACGAGGAGCGAGGCAGCTCGCAGTGCGTCTTCTTTCGCCTCACCGGAGAGGGCCCCCATGAAGTGGACGCGGTCAGCAACCCCTCGCTCACGCGCCATCTGCTCTAGTGATGGCCGCAGGCCCTCTTCATCATTACCCGCTATTTGCAATTGGACGCCAACAAGCCAAGGTAGCGCCTCAATAAGACGATCTAGACCCTTTTTCCAGCTGACACGGCCAAGGAACAGGATATGAGGCGGCCGCGAGGGAGATCGATCAACGACCGCTGGCACTCGGACCCCGTTAGGCACGACCTCGATCAGCGGGAGTGAGTAGCCGAACGCGCGGATCGCCTCGGCCTCAGCTTCGCTAGTGGCGTGCAATGCGGACGCTCCACGTAAAGTTCTACGCTCCACCAACTCAAGCCACGCCGTCTTTTGCAGGCGCCCTTTCATTCGCACCAACTCCTTCACCAGCATACCTCTAGGCGCTACCAGGTAGGGAATGCCAGAGGCCTCCGCGATTCTTGCAGCCGCCGAAGTCGGCCAAAGAAATATGGAGTGCAGATGGACGACATCAAAGGAGGGGATCGCCTCTACCAACGCGCGCCGAAGCGGAGGAGACCAGTAAAGGCGACGCATCCAGATTGATGGGAAGTAGCTGACTTTGACTTGGTCGACCATCGTTGGACGGCATAAGGGGACATCAAGGTCCCCAGGACCATCGACAGAAGTGGTATAGACGTGCACATCATGACCAGCAGCAGCCATCGCATTGCATAGTCCATGAACCGAATGGATAGGTCCACCGTAACGGATGGCTGGAAAATAGGTCGGGACGACGTGCAGGATCTTCAAGCGGCGCCGCCTTGCGCTAGCACCTGACTCGGCTTCCGAATAAAGCGGGGTAGCCAAGCGATTGCAGCGATTAACAGAATGCACAGGAATGTGGCCTGAAGCGCCCGCGCCATGGACAAAAAGAACCAGTCTTCCATGCCATGAACCAGAACTGGCAACAGGCTGGCATAGAGCAGCACCACTGATTGGCTAGGCCGCCCTCGCACCAAAGCCGAGAGGGCTCCGTAAATAAGGCCAACCCCAACCATCCCGACAGCAATCCCCAAGAAGCCGCCCTTCAGGTAAAAGTCGCCGACAAACGTCGGACCAACGCCGGTCGAAAATTCATAGCGTCCTAGAACAGAAAAGGCCTTGCCAAGATCGTTGCCGTCGAGGTAGCGGAGTGGTTGACTCAGCAGAGCATTGAAAAAATCTTGCCACCCATACAGACCCAAAGGTCCCAGGGCCCATTGCTCAAGGATGGCACCCACGATCTGGTGTTGGGAGATGCGTGCGAAGACAGCATCGTAAACGAAGGGCAAAAAGCCCAAGGCTCCCCAATCCTCCGCCGCCAGATGGTCGGCATATTTGATCCAGCTCTTGCCCAGGAAAGCAGGCACAGCGGCCAGAAGGAGCAGGAGCAAGGGCCATCTCAAGGAGTGCCCCCCTCTGTACCAGAGGACGGCGCAAAGGCTCACAAATGAGGCAACCAATTCGAACCGACCTGCGCCCGCAACGACACTCCAGGAAAGATACGCAACCAAGCAAAAGCTCAATGCCCAGTACCGTCTGCGCCCGTGCGATGCCAGGATCGCGAGGAGTACCACACAGATGGCAATCCTGTGTAACAGGTTGGGTGCCCAGGTCGCAGAGCCCGCTAAGGCACAGACAATCTCACGCAATCCATGGACCTCACAGTGGCGTAGCTTGAGAAGGAAGCCCCCTGTGAATGCCCCAATCCCGACCATCAGAGCAGCCCGGGAATTCCAAGCGTTCGGAGCATTCCTCCAGCAGTGAACGAGCCCTCCGCCACAGCGAATGCCGACATGTGAGCCTGCTGAAAAACACAAGAGGGCGATCGATACCCCCGTCAGGTAAAGGGCCCAGCCAGGCATGGCATCACCGGGCCTGACAAGGCCCGGTGCAAACTGGAGCAGCAGGAAAAAAAACGCCAAAAGGGGCAGGGAGAACAGATCCGCCTGAGAGCCTTTCGCCACCATGCCAAGCAGGGCGCGAACCGGCCACGACCTCACTTTCCCGCACCCCTTGCGAACGGATTCAACCCCAGCTTTTCCCTTGAAAAAATATCACCCTCCATTGCGGCTGACCAATAGAGTGACAGCGCGCGCCGTGGATCGGACTCGCCCCCCACACCATGCTCTAGCGCAATAGCCAGATTGCGCCGGCCGGGGACACTTCCCGCCTCCGCGGCTCGCACATGGAGCTTTTTCGCGAGAGCTACATCTGACTTCACACCCCGACCTAGCTCGTAAAACAATCCAATATTGGCTATAGCATCTGCGTTTCCAGAATCCGCAACACGGACAAAGAGCGCCAGGCTACGCGCGTCATCACGGAGCCTGAGGGGGCCTGTCGCCAACAAGGCGCCTTGCGCGCATATGCCCAGCAGATCACCCATCCTAGCAGCCTTGTCGTACCAGATCTGGGCCTGCACGAGATCGGGAGGGGTGACTCCCTCCATCGCGATCCTTCCTCGTGCACGGGCGGCGACCGGATCGGTACCGTTTGCCAACGCCTCTAGCCGTTGATAGAAAACGGCCCTTTCAATGGAGCCCATGTGCCAGGTCACAGCCGCCGCTTGGCGGGCCGACCACGCGTCTCCTCTCCTTGCGGCGGCATCGAAATGGCGCCGCGCTCGATTGAGATCTTTTCCCAAAATCATCCCAAGGCCATAGCCTACACCCAGGCAACGGTCGCCAGAAGAACGACAGTCGGGCATTGGACAGTGAGACAAACGCGCATGGCATACCTCGATCAAGGCGCGTTCTGTGCGCCTAAGAATCAGATTACCAGCCGGCCTTTGTAGCGACGCGAATTCAAGCTGATGTGTCGCACCTAGGTCAGGCTCAATGAAGTCGTCGCAACGGTCAGGCGCCCGCATCCATTCAAGGAACATGGAAGGCCGCATGGGTAACGCCTCAGCTGGAAACGCTGCGCCAGGCCACAAACAGGCAAGCACAAGCAAGATCCACTGCCACTTCCTAAATCCGCACGATGCACCGATCATTTCGAGAAGCTCAAAAAATTTGCCACATGGGACCCTGGCCAGATAGACAGGGAAATTGAATAAGAGGTGGCGTTCCCGATGCAGATGCACTTTGGGGCCGGGCGCTGACTTCCAACGGTTCAGCCCAACCGTTTTCGAAGCAATCGCCCAGCTAGATAGAGTGAGCCGAAACTGGCAGCAATGAATGGCTTCCACCATGCGAGTGCGGCTAGAGCCACAATGAATCCACACTCGATCGCTAGCCTCTTCGGTTGGATGCCGATATCTTCTTTTCCAAGGAGCCACGCGTAGATGAGGCAGGCTGGCACCGCCTCGGCCACGACCAAGCCAAGCACGCCCCCGGCTACGCCGTTCTGCATGATCCCGAACGAGAAGGCCAGGAGGGCTACCCCCGAGATGAGTAACTGCCAACTGGCAAGCGCATGGTGCCGATTGGTCGCCATTAGCACATTGGAGGTGAGAGTTGCGAACAGCGCCAATAGGATGTAAACGCTGAAATGATGGACGACTGATGCTGGATACGGGAGACGATCACCAAGCCAAAGGCGCATCATCGCCTCCCCCCCGAGGTCGAGGCACCCGATGGCGAGAAATGCCGCCATCATCGTCAAATGAAGTGTCGCGTAGAACAATGACTGAAGACCTAGGCCGTCGCGACTCGCCTCCTGCCTCGTGAACTCAGGCCAAGCGCTATGAGCAATCAATCCCAGCAGTTGCCGTAAAGAATTTACGACAGTTCGCACGGTCGTGAAAACGACCACTTCAGCCGCTCCCAACAGGCGCCCTACCAGCACTACAGTCCCCTGCTGGAGGATCAGTTGAGTCATCTGTATGGCCATAAATCGAAAGCTCGGCTTGAAAGAGCTCTGTGCCACGGAAACGCTCATTGCGCTGGGCCCAGGCAATTGGAAACCGGGTAGTTGTCGGTGCAAGCGTATGACGGCCCATACACAGACCAGAAGTACGGGGACGAGCTGGGACCAGGCCATGAGGGCAGGCCCTCCACCGCCAAACAAGATTCCGGCCGCAAAAAGCAATTGCAACAAGAGGATGACATTGCCCAGCATGACACTCGTTGCCTGCATCCCGATCGCTCGGTAGACCCCGAGGAGCAAGCCCTGAGGCAAGGAGACCACCATTTGGATGGTGAGGGGTACCAAGATGATTAGCACCTCTCCCTGCCCAAGTCGGGAAAGACCGAGCCACCGATCCAGCGGCACGGCAGAGGCCGTCGCAAGCATTGCCAAGGCAAACAACAAGGGAAGCGTGATGAACAGCCACCACGCGGTAGCAAATGTCCTATCGAACGCGTCTCGCCTGCCCTGTGCCATTTCGGAGGTCATCCTGTTGACGAAATAGACCTGCCCGCCGAAATCGGTCATCGAAAGAAAGGCGACCGCTGAGGAAAGGATCAGCCACTCACCGTAGAGGCCAGCGCCCCAGGCACTTAGAAAAAGGGGTATCAGCAGGACTCGACCGATTATGTTCAAGCCCTGCCCAAGCAGGCCAGCACCTACACCGCGGGCAATCCTGCCACGAGCTGTCATGACCCGTTCGGTCCTTGGCGATCGAGGAAAGCAGCGAGCCGATCGCCATAATCGGACCAAGTAAACCCGGTTCGAACGGTCTGCGCTGCCGCCTCGCCCATTCGCCGGGCTAACTCGGGATTGCCATGTAGCTCTCTCAATCGCTCCGCGATGAGTTGAGGAGAGCGTATGGGCACGACGAAACCGTTCACTCCGTCCCGGACCAAGTCACTGGCACCCACATTCTCGGTGACGATTACAGGAAGGCCACAGGCCATGGCCTGCGGAACGACCATCCCGAAGCCGTCAGCCACTGAGGCCAGCACGAAGACTGAACTGCGTTGGTAGCAGTGACGTAACTGGTCTTGGGGAACCGGCTCAAGAAATTCGATATCTGCCGAAGGCCTTCCCCGCAGCATGCGCTCCAGCCCGGATCCGACGAGGCGCCCACCCACCAAGGTGAGCTTTGAATTCGGCAACCGTGCTTGATAGAAAGCCTCCAGCAGGTCGGGTACGCCCTTGCGCAAGCTGATCGCCCCAACCTGTATGACCCTGAAGGTCGAATCAGTCTTATGCCCTGGCGAAAAAGCTGAGACGTCAACCCCGCAGGAATTGACGAAGATCTTTTCTGGATGAACACCTTCCTGCACAAGTGAGCGCGCAGCAGCGCTGGAGAGAACGAAAACATGGTTCGCCCGCTCGAATTCAAGGTCTTGCTTGTCGATCAGCCACTGCGGGCTCAGGTCAGGGGGGGGATCGACGCCCCATCGAGAGGATTCATCGCGAACCAACTTGCGCTCCAACCGCTGGTGTAGGCTGCCATGATCGACCGCGCACTCGACGCTTCGGTCACGGCAATAAATAATGGCCTCTAGACAGAAGGAGGACAAACCGATGAAGTAGTGCATATCCTCGGGGAGCATGCGCGCGACCCGCTTAGAAAATGCAGAATGAATGATGCGGGCGAAGCTCGGCTGCCAGTGGCGTAGGGGACGAATTCTTTGGATAGCCTGCTTGAACACCCCGTTGAGCAAAAGAGGTTGCACCCGGGTTGCATCGACGCCAAATCGGGCAGGATGACTCCGCGGGTAATCAGTGATCAGGGAATGCAGCAGTCCATGCGCGGCCAGTTCCCGGGCTTGGTCGAACATGTGGAACCTGCCGCAAGCGGCTGTTACGACCCCAGCGTACAGGTCTCGGCGCATCAGGGCCGGCGCCCAATCAGGGTCATCCCACACACCAGAAGATCCCGCAAGGCGTGCTGCTTGAGCAGGCTTGCTCTTAAATTGGGAAAGTGGTCTAGCGCAGCGACCGCTCGGGGATCAACGATCGCCGAGGCAAACAGGCGTTCGAACCCGGCGGACTCCAAATACTGCAAATACTGATCCGTCCGAAGGCGACTGAATAGATCGTGCCGGATCCAGGTACGCCCATCGTGTTCGGAGTGCTCTTGGCCGCTGGCCGCATCCACGTACCGAAGCCATTCCTCATGGGGCAAATGAATGTGATTGAAGCCTGAGCCAATCGCGTCATACCCGGAAACATGGTCACCACCCCAGCCGTACCAGAGCGGACCGAATGTCGCGTACATGATTCCACCAGGCCGGAGTACCCGGTGAAACTCGTTAAGAACAGCAGGGAGGTCCTTCAAATGTTCAAAAACTGCGTCTGATCCGACGACGTCTAGGGATGCGTCGTCCAGCTCCGACAATTGCGCAAGATCTGCCTGCATGAAGCGGACCTCAGTTCCCGGTGTCGTGGCGGCAAAGCGCTCCCGCCAGCAAGCCCACGCCCGATCATAGTTAAACCAATCAGCCGCGAGTACCTTAGCTGGGCTCCAGGCAACCCAGGACGCCAGATCACGCCCAGTCCCACAACCCGCAATCAAAATCCGGGCACCGCGCAGTGGCAAAAAACTGTTGACTCGTCGACGATGCCGCTCATAGTCGTTCCCACGCTGCCCCCACAGCCAAAGGTCCGGTTTGAACGCATCCGACGCATACCGAGCCGCTAGACCATAGTGGTTAATCGCGTTCAAAACAGGATAGGCGAAGCGACGGACTGGGCGCTTGAGCCATTCCAGTCGTTCGGGCAGAGTGATGGCGAACGAAGCGGGCGTGAAATCTCCCTCGGGCAACACGGCTCAACCCCTCGCGCGCCTTGACTCGGCTCGCCTGATTTCCAAGATGGACCGCCATTCACCTACATGGAAGGCTATTTGCTCAATGAGCCACGCCCAGCAAAACGCCGGGATATCTGCGAATCGCCGCGGCGACTCGCGAGCCGCTTTGGCGCAGAGATACACCATAGGGATTAACAGCCCGGTAAATACTGTGGTCCGCACAATCCGCAAACTTGCGCGGAGGATAATTCGCCGCCAAGTCCAGCCGTGCAGGAAGCGTCTTACCTGGGGACTACCACGCCCCCGACCGACGCGAATAGCCCAGTACTCGGGGAGCCGAGCGGGCGCGACATGAGTGACTACCGTTTCCAAATCAATCTTCTTCCGCGCTTTAAGGGCGCGAAGGTTCTCACCAAAGTAGCCGTCCTCGCCAGCACAAATAGGGACGGCAAACCCGACGGGAAAGAGACCGGCACGGATTGCAACTTCGCGACGGCAAGAGAACCCCTCTGTCCATTCCATCCGCTGCGGATCGACTCGATAGTGGTCGACGATGCCCATGCATTCGACGTACCGTGCGAACACGTCGCCCAGATTCGATACCTCGGATTTGACCAAAACATATTCATACCCCTGCGCATACCAATGACTAATCCGCCGTAGGAAGTCTTCAGCGAGGCGAACGTCCGCGTTGAGGATGACTACGACATCCCCTGAGGCCTGAAGGATCCCCAAGTTGCGGGCGCCACACCGTCCCTCCCGGACCGTGGGCTGGATTAAGTGGACTCCGCGCTGGGCATATCCCTTAACAATTTCAGGGGTGGAATCGGTCGAATCGTCGACGACAAGAATTTCGTAATCAGCCCAATCTAGAGCAACGAGGCTGTCCAGCGTACCTCCAATATCGTGCTCTTCGTTATAGGTCGGGATGACAATGCTGAATTTCATGGGCAATCCAGAGCTAGGCGGATCCCCGCTCTGAGCCCGTCAATGTTTTCACGCACGCCCCAGCTAGAAATGCGTTCAAGGCTACGAGCGCCCATAGACTTGAACCGCGCTCCATCGATGGCCGCGGCGAGCGCATGAGAAAGCGCTGGGAGGTCGCGCGGCGGAACGACCCAGCCATTATCTCCGTCCTTTACCAGATCGCGTGCGCACCCCACCTGGTCGGTCACAACGATCGCGCAGCCTGCATTCATCGACTCGTTGACGACGAGCCCCCAAGTCTCATTCACCGAGGGCAACACGAAGACATCGGCAAGCGCATAGAAAGCGGGCAATTCGCCCTGGTTGCGGAAACCCGCAAAGCGAACGCCCGCGAGCGACAGTTCGCTCACCCGGGCCTCAAGCGAAGACCTCAACTCACCATCACCGACGATCACGAGCCAGGGTCGGGGCTGCGGCAACGCCACATAGGCCTCCAGTAGCAAGTCTGCATACTTGCGCCGTGTCAACTTACTCGCGTAGAGGAGAACCGGGTTGTCATCGCTGATCCCCAACTCGGACCGGAGCGCCGCAGGATCCGAACGGGCAGCCTTTTCACGAAAGTGGTTGTTGTCGACGCAATACGGCATCCCCACAATACGCGCAGGCGCGCTGCCACGCGCCAGGTAAAAGTGCCGGTTGTGCTCACCGATAGCGGCAAAGCAATCGACCTGGCGAAATAGCCAATGCAGCACAAGCTCCCGGGCTAACCGCTTGATCCCGGTACTGCCCGCTACATGGTCGGTCGCCTCACACCGCAGAAGCACCTTGAGACCAGCACGCTTGGCCAGCCATGCTGCACGCAAATATCCGTAGTGGTTCCACCCCTGGATCACCACCAGGTCGAAATACTCCCGGGTCAGCAGCCTTTCGAGTTGCGGCACCCGCGGCTGCGTGAATGTGAAAGCTTCTTGCGGCGTCGCCGCGTGGTGAAGTATCTCGTAGCGGAAACCCTCCAGCATGGGGGTATCCCAGGTCACGGCCTGACCGAACTCCTTGTCGTGATACCCCTGAGCAGAAAAATCCGAGAAAAAAATCGCGCGAAGCTCGACCTCGGGCATTCGGGCGATCTCCCGCAAAAGTGGCGCTTGGTATTGAATTGGATGTGTAGCCAGCCAGGCGACGCGGACGCGATGATCAGGCACCTCTGTCCCCCGTATCGCTCATCGCAGCCTCGACCATCTTGCGGACAACATCAGGCATCGCCGCTTTCGCCGCCCAGTTGAGATCTTGACGCGCCCGGCTTGGGTCCGCGCGACTGAACCGGAGATCTGTGGGGCGCAGCAAGGCGGCATCAATGTCGACGTGGTCCCGCCAGTTCAGACCAACTGCGGCGAAGCACTCTTCCACAAATTTTTCGAGAGGGAATGTCTGGCCTGTGGCGATGACGAAGTCGCGTGCTTGCGGCTGCTGGAGCATGGCCCACATCGCCTCCACATACTCCGGCGCCCATCCCCAATCCCGTTGTACGTCAAGATTACCCAGGCGCAACCGACGGCTGCTACCGCGTGCGATTCGGCACGCAGCACGCACGATTTTCTGAGTCACGAAACGCTCGGGACGCAGAGGTGATTCATGATTGAACAGGATACCTGAGCAGGCATAAAGGCCATAGGCCTCCCGGTAATTCGAGACCTCCCAGAACGCAGCCGCCTTGGCCACACCGTAGGGGCTTCGAGGCCGAAATGGCGTCTCCTCATTAGCGGGCAAATTGTTGGTGTCACCAAAGCACTCACTCGACCCGGCATTGTAAAACCGGCTCGATGCGCCCAAAAATCGAAGCCCCTCCAACAGGTTTAGCGTTCCGATCGTAACGCTCTCCAGAGTCTCCACTGGCTGGTCGAACGAGAGACTCACCGAGCTCTGACCCGCTAGGTTGTAGACCTCGTCGGGAGAAACCCGCGCAAGGACCTGAAGGACGCTTCGGAAATCATTGAGGGCCATGGACAAAACCTCAATCTCGTCACGAACCCCAATTTTGGCCAGTGAGTTGAAGCTACTGACCTGAGCGTCGCGTGAGGTGCCAACGATCCGATAGCCCTTCTCCAAAAGAAGGCGGGCGAGGTAGGCGCCGTCCTGCCCTGTGATGCCACAAATAAGCGCTGTCTTCACGACCTCTCCTGGTTCGATGCTAGCCGCGGACCAATCGGCAAATGCGCTCCGACCGCCTGGGCCAGCCGTTGTCCAAATTGATCAAACGAAAAATAGTCGAGCCCAGGTGGGATCCCCCTTGGTCGGGTGAGTGCGGCCAGGAGCCCTTCGCGCAAGGCAATTGGATCGTCCGGGTCGATCGCCAACCCCAGCTCCCCGAACCGCACGGCTTCAAAGCTGCCATCTCGCGTACTCGCAAGCACGGGCGTACCGCATGCCATTGCCTCGAGGAACACGAAGCCAAAGCCCTCCCCGCGACCAGGCATGGCGAATACATCAGCCAGCCGGTAGAGGTCAGCCTTGTCCTCCTCCCCAATGAAGCCAGGGAAATAGACATGGTCCTTGAGGCCCAATTCCGACACGCGACGCTCCAACCTGGGCCGATCGTCGCCATCGCCAGCGACAACATATCGAAGTCCAGGATAAGCGGGGAGTATCGCGGGAAGCACCTCCAGCACCTCGTCAATACCCTTGTACCGCTCAGACGAGGCCAGCCGGCCCAGGGTAAGAATCATGTGGGTTGCATTCCCGCGAAAACGCGCCGCTTTTGCCGCAATGACTTCGCGTGTTCCGTACCGATCGAGACGGATCGCATTTGGGAGTAGCCGGTACCTTGCCGGATCGATCGCAAGCCATTGTCCGGCACGCAGCCGGGTGTACTCGCTGATGCTCCATACGGCATCGACGCGCCTCGCTAACCATCGAGCCAGCCGGCTGCGCGGAGGTTCCCAAACGTCAATGCCATAGGCCATTAGGACGACAGGACAGGAAGACAGCCAGGCCCCAACGACAGCAAATGGCAACAGGTTGATATGGCCGCAGATAACAAGGTCCCAGCGCTCCAGGAATTGGCGCCCAACGGCCCGAAAAAAATTGGAGATGCCCCCAGTTCCCAAAATCTCAAAAGAAATTAATGTTGGAAGGGGTCCGACGCCAAAGTGGAGGTTACGCGCCACAACCCGTACATGGTGGGTTCCAGCCATACCCGACAAGGCCTCGGCCAGATCCCGGTTGTACTGGGCTATGCCGCCACTGCAACCGTACGCATCGCTGGTGATGAGCAAATACCTCATTCGCCTGGCCCTTGGGTGAATTCGCGGTAGACCTGGCGTGCCCAATGGCGCATACCGGCGCCACCGCGATCCGATTGGCCCGTAATCCACTGATGGACGGGGACAGAGAAGCCCGTTTTGGGACGGTCAAAAAGAGACAACGGAAGGCAAGGCGCAGCGGCACGAACTACTTCTGGCTTCGTCAGCGCCGGCTGTGCGGCAATCGCAGGCACGGCCTGCGACAGGAGCTCAGCATCAACCAGCGGCACTCGAATTTCCACTGAATGTGCCATGCCGGCCCAGTCCGCGTCACGCAACAACTGATTGCGCATGTACCAACTCATCTCTAGAGCAGAGATTTCCAATCGCCCTGGCGTCACCCCGTATGTGGATTGCGCCAGAGCAGCACGGGTGTGCAAGCGCTCCCAGCCCGCGCGAGCCATATCCGGGTCCAGGATCGAAGGCAACTCCCAAGGCATAAAGAGCCCACGGCGAAGCAAATAGGCACCGCCGATATCACCACCATACTCAATTAGCCCAGCGAACTTCGGCTTGGCCAGACGTTTGAACATAGGCGCAGTCAAATGTCGAAAGCCAAGCCCTAACCCGGGCACCCTCGACCAGGGTCCGAGTCGAGCCACGATCCGCGGAACATCGCGAAAGGATGGGTACGAGGCCAGAAGTTCATCGCCGCCCAACCCGGACAAGGCAACCTTCAGGCCCTGACGAGCGGCAGCGCGAGCGACAAACCAGGTGTTGACCCCGTCTATGCTGGGCTGATCCATGTCGGCCAGGATTCGCTGCCGCGCCGACAAAAAATCGTCACGCGTGACCCAATGGGTCTGGTGAAAAGTTCCCAGTGAGCGTGCAACTTCCTCTGCCAGAGCGCACTCGTCGCCGGGTGTTGCGCGCAGACTGTCAAAACCAAGGGTTGTCGTTGTGATCGTCGACGAGCATCCGGATGCCAGAGCAGCGATCAGGGTCGAGTCCAATCCGGCTGAAAGAAAGACCCCGACGGGCACATCGGACTCCAGATGCGCCCTTACAGACCCACTCAATGCCTCGCAGATCGATGCCAACGCATCGCCCGCAGACAAGTCTCGAGCGATATCACCACGCAATATCTTGCTGAGTTGAAAAAAAGCCTGCGGCTCTCCAATGCCTTGGCCGCTGACCTCCATCCAGGCCCCCGCTGGCAAGGCATGGATTCCTCGATAGAGCGTCCAGGGCTCTGGTACAGAGCCCCAAAGTAGGAAGCCCGCGTGACCAGCAGGCTCAGGACCGGTATCCACTTGGGCTTGAGCCAAAGCACGGACTTGGGAAGCGAACCGCACCACTCCGCCCTCATTAGCCCAATAAAGTGGCTTGATACCCAGGCCGTCACGCGCGAGCAATAGCCGCCGGTCCCGCGAATCCCACAAAGCCAGGGCGAACATACCTCGAAGACGCGGAAACATGGCAGTGCCGTATTCAGACCACATGGCCAGAAGGACCTCGGTGTCTGAGCCGGACTGGAACCCATGCCCCTTGGACTCAAGCTCCCTTCGGAGCATTCGAAAGTTGTAAATCTCGCCGTTAAACACAATGGCGAGGGGCCCACGAACCATGGGTTGGGCACCGGCGTCCGTGAGATCAAGGATTGACAGCCGGCGATGAGCCAAGGCAACCGAGCCCTGCTCGCCAACCCAAAGCCCCTCACCGTCTGGACCGCGGGTCCGCATGGCATCACGTACGCGTACCAGCTCCTCCTGGTCCACTGCGCCACCAAGGTAGGCGAAAGATCCGGCTATCCCACACATGGCGCTCAGACCTCGCGGGTCGCGACCGCCACGAGATTACGCGTAAAAACGGCTTGACGGCCGGTGTCACCCGTCTCTGCCAGCGACCAGAGGCGAAGACCGATACGGATCAGCTTCCAGAGAGTCAGACGAACCAGACTTTTGACGCCACGTGCAATCGGCGCGGCCTCGTGACACTCGACGCTGGCAAACCCCGAGCACCGCAGGATTTGGTCGAGCGAGGTACGCGTAAACGCCAGTTCGTGAGTGAAATCACCATAGCGGATCGCATTGCCAAAGGGAGATTCACCATTGGGCGCCTGAATCAACCAGCGGCCACCCGGCTTCAGTGCGAGCGCCACAGCGTCCACGATATCGAACAGTTCGTCCTTGGTGAAATGCTCTATCACATCAAGAGCAACGACCATGTCGAGCGACGCAGGCGCGACACCCTGCAATGCCTGCAATAGATCGCCCTGGGTCACGTTTCTCACACCGAGCCGAGCTGCAAGCGCCACCTGCTGTGCTGATACATCGACGCCATGCACGTTGACATAGCCCATGCGGTGAGCGAAGAAAAGCAGCGCTCCGTGGCCGCAACCGAGATCGAGTATGCGAGCTTGACTGTCCGCAGGAAAATGGCGCCGAACGAGGGCCTCCAGAGCTGCACGCCTGCGCTGAAGCCCACCGGTCAGCGTTTGATGCTCTGAGGCAGCGCCTGCCTGGAGGTAGGCTGCGTAGAGTCGAGTGCGCCATCGCGTCATGCCAGTACCCTCGCCCCCATAGCGCCTGACTTCAACAACCCTTCAAAATACTCGATAGTCTTGATCAGCCCCTGCTGGAGTTCAATGCGCGGCTCCCAACCGAGGGCTTGGCGGGCCAGTGCTATGTTGGGCTGACGCTGCTTGGGATCATCTGAGGGCAGCGGTAAAAAACGCAACTCCGACTTGGAGCCCGTGAGCCGGAGTACCGCGTTAGCAAGCTCAAGCATCGTGAACTCGTTTGGGTTGCCAAGATTGACCGGCCCAGTGCATTCGTCCCCTGACGCCATGAGGCGCACAAAGCCCTCAATCAGGTCGTCCATGTAACAAAACGAGCGCGTCTGACTACCATCACCGTAAATCGTGATCGCTTCGCCACGAAGCGCCTGGACGATGAAGTTCGACACCACACGCCCGTCGTTGGGGTGCATGCGTGGGCCGTAGGTGTTGAAAATCCGCGCCACTTTGATGCGCAATTGGTGCTGACGCCAGTAATCGAAAAACAGGGTCTCGGCGCAGCGCTTGCCTTCGTCGTAGCACGAGCGAATGCCGATCGGATTGACGTTGCCCCAGTAGTCCTCGGATTGTGGATGGACGATTGGATCGCCATAGACCTCGCTGGTTGAAGCCTGCAAGATCTTTGCGCCTAGACGCTTGGCCAGACCAAGCATATTGATCGCACCGTGCACGCTGGTCTTCGTTGTCTGAACCGGATCCCGCTGGTAATGAACCGGTGATGCAGGACAGGCAAGGTTATAGATCTCGTCCACTTCGACATAAAGTGGGAAGGTCACATCGTGCCGCAACAGCTCAAATCGGGGGTTTCCCAGCAAGTGCAGAACGTTCTCACGAGTGCCGCTGTAAAAATTATCCGCGCAGAGCACATCATTGCCTTCATTCAGGAGACGCTCACAAAGGTGCGACCCAAGGAACCCGGCACCTCCAGTCACCAGAACTCGTTTCCTATTTGCGACGCGCATGGGCGTTTCCTTTGTGTGTCGGGCCACCTGGGCCGCTCGATCATTCGTGATAGGCCATAGACCGATATCCGTGGCGGGCGATCACCTCGTCCCGCTCGGCAGACTTGAGGTCCTCGCGCACCATCTCGGCAACCAACTCCTCGAACGTGGTGCGGGGCGTCCACCCCAGGCGCTCCTTAGCCTTGCTGGGGTCACCCAGGAGGGTCTCCACTTCAGTGGGCCGGAAGTAACGTGGGTCAACCGCAACGATGACTCGCTCACCGCCAGGCATCTGTGCAATACCCCTCTCATCAACGCCAGATCCTTCCCATCGAATCGCGATTCCGAGTTCACCAGCGGCAGCGTCGACAAACTGGCGGACGCTGTGTTGGCGTCCTGTTGCAATGACAAAGTCTTCGGGCTTGTCCTGCTGAAGCATGAGCCACTGCATCTCAACATAGTCGCGGGCATGCCCCCAATCACGCTTGGCATCCAAGTTCCCCAAGTAAAGGCACTCCTGGAGGCCCAGCTTTATACGGGCCAGCGCCCGGGTGATCTTGCGCGTTACGAAAGTTTCGCCACGCAGAGGTGATTCGTGGTTGAACAAGATGCCATTGCACGCATAGATACCGTACGCCTCGCGGTAATTGACGACGATCCAATAGCCATAGAGCTTGGCTACGGCGTAAGGGCTGCGCGGGTAGAAAGGTGTCGTCTCCTTCTGAGGGATTTCCTGCACCAGACCATAGAGCTCGGACGTACTTGCTTGATAAAGGCGGGCCTTCTTTTCCATGCCGAGTATTCGGATTGCTTCCAGCAAACGCAGCACCCCCAAGGCATCGGAATTGGCCGTGTACTCTGGCTCCTCGAAGGAAACCGCCACATGCGACTGAGCAGCTAGGTTGTAGATTTCGTCAGGCTGGGTCTGCTGAATAATCCGGATCAGACTGGAGGAGTCGGTCATATCCCCGTGATGCAGAAAAAATCGAACGTCGCTTTCGTGCCGGTCCCGGTAAAGGTGGTCAATTCGATCCGTATTGAAAAGGGATGTGCGTCGCTTGACCCCATGGACGATGTATCCCTTGTCCAGAAGGAGCTCTGCGAGATAAGCACCATCTTGGCCGGTTACACCGGTAATCAGTGCGGTTTTATGTCCGCTATTCATGTGAGCCTGGCCTTTCATCCGCGGCGTACCGCATCATTCAAATAATGGTGATATGTCGAGGCTAGCCCCTCAGCCAATCCTATGCTGGGCGTCCAGCCCATCGCCCTCAAGCGGGAGCTGTCCATGAGCTTGCGCGGCGCCCCATCAGGCTTGCTGCTATCGAATACCAACTTCCCTTGGAAGTGCGTCGCTTGGGCTACAAGACGTGCCAGGTCTGCAACGGAGATATCCGATCCGTAGCCGACATTTATATGACTGACCATCGGCTTGGCATACCGCGAATAGTCGTTGCGGTCTCTGTTCATCACATACACACAGGCTCGTGCCATGTCGTCTACGTGAAGGAACTCACGTCGCGGCGTTCCACTGCCCCAGACCGTCACTTCACCCTCGCCGTTCAACCTCGCCTCGTGGAAGCGACGGATTAAACCGGGTATGACGTGGCTGTGCATCGGGTGGTAGTTGTCACCGGGGCCATAAAGATTAGTCGGCATGACGCTCCGATAGTCGACGCCATGACTTGTACCGTATTGCCGGTTAAAGCTCTCGCACAACTTGATGCCCGCAATCTTTGCGACTGCATATGGTTCATTGGTTGGCTCGAGCGTCCCAGTTAGCAAAGCCTCTTCCCGCATCGGTTGCTCTGCCAGCCTCGGGTAAATGCAGCTAGAACCCAGAAAGAGTAACTTGCGCACCCCCGCAAGGAATGCGCCTTCGATCACGTTGGACTGAATGACGAGGTTGTCGATGATGAAGTCCGCCGGCAGACTGTTGTTGGCCTCGATGCCTCCGACACGGGCAGCAGCCAAATAAACCTGATCAGGCCGCCACTCTTTGAAGAAAGAACGAACTGCGGCTTGATCCCTCAAATCAAGTTCAGCCTTAGACCGCAGGAGTATGCGATCTACCGGGTGCCCATCGGCCAGCAACCTGCGCAAGATGGCAGCCCCTACCATGCCGGCGTGGCCAGCCACATAAATGAGCGGCTTGAGTCCCCCCGGTAATTCGCTCATGCATCAACCCTTCGTCGCACGACCGTAACCGTCATCCAAGCGAATGATGTCATCCTCGCCCAAATAGTCGCCCGACTGCACCTCTATCACTTCCAGCTCTGTGGGTCCAGGATTTCGCAAGCGATGGACTGATCCTAGAGGGATGTAGGTCGATTCGTTTTCCTGCAATACCATCGTCTCCACACCCCTGGTCACCTCTGCCGTCCCTTTGACGACGATCCAATGCTCTGCGCGGTGTTGGTGTTTTTGCAGTGAGAGGCTGGCACCAGGATTTACGCCAATTCGCTTCACTTGAAAGCGCTCTCCGGTCTCAAGGCTGTCGTACCACCCCCACGGCCTAGAGACTCGCCTGTGCACCACCGCCTGCGGCAAGTTTGCGGCAGCCAGTAGTGCAACCACGTCCTTTACCTGTTCAGCGCTGTCTCTGTGGGCCACCAACACAGCATCGGGAGTGTCCACCACCAGCAGGTCACTCGTACCCAAAGCCACGACTGGTCGGTGCAGCGCATGCACAAATGTGTTCGAAGCAAGATGTACCACACCCTGACCAACGGTACGATTCCCATCCGAGTCCGGCATGAAAAGATCGGCCACCGCAGTCCAGCTTCCCACATCACTCCAGCGGCCCAACAATGGAACGACCGCCACATCGTCATGCGGTTCCATCACTGCATAGTCGATACTTTGTGATCGGCAAGCTGCAAAGGCTTTCGGATCCGGCCGAACAAAGCGGTACGACGTCATGCCAGGCGGCAGTTCCTGTGTGGCGTTTGTCATTGCCTCGCGACACGCCTGCAAGATATCTGAAGCATGTCGCTCCAGCGCACCGAGCAATGCGTCCGTGCGAGCCAGAAAAATTCCGGCGTTCCAAAGTACCCCTCCCGAAAGCAGCAAGCTCACCGCGCGGGCCGAATCGGGCTTTTCAATGAAGCGCTCGACCTGCGCACTTCTGTCACCGCGTTCCGCACCTTGCTGAATGTAGCCATAAGCCGTACTTGGGAAAGTCGGCACTACGCCGAATGTGACCAAGGCGCCCTTCTGTGCGGCGTGCAGACCTTCCTGTATTGATTTAATAAAGGCCTGTGTATCCGGGATGTGGTGATCCGAGGGGCAGAACAAAGCCAATTGGTCTCGGCGTCCGCAGGCCTCAAGCCACAGCGCTGCAACAGCCATCGCAGCTGCCGTATTGCGAGCTTCAGGCTCTAGCAAAAGAGTACCTGATGCCCCGGCCGCGGCCATCGTGTCCAACACCATAAAGCGGTGCTCCTCGGCCCCGATGGCGAGGACCTCGTCGCCAAGTGGCCGCACGCGCTCAATCGTGGCCTGCAGAAGGCTCTTCCCATCCACAAGGGGCACAAACTGCTTGGGAAAGCTCTTGCGCGACAGAGGCCAAAGACGCGTTCCTGAGCCGCCGCAGAGGACGACGGGTGTAATCATGAATCAGCCATTGCCGTGAAGATCGGGTGGAGAGACCTCGCCGGCTACGTCCATCAGGATGGGGATCACTCGGACTGCGAATAAACAGGCCAGTTCGACCTTGAGTGCTGCGAACACTTCGATAGAGTTCCCCGTCAAATGTGGGCAGGGTACGCGAACGAACTTGCTGTCGCAGGGCATCCAGAAGCCATTGAGGGTCAAAGTTGGCACTATTGTAGTGGTTGAGACGGTCGGGAATGCGTGCATCCGTCAATGGCTTCGCAGGCGCATGAATTGCTGCACCCGAATGCGGATGCGCCCTGTTCTGACACGAAAACTGCTTGAAGTGCTGATTGAGATGCCTTGCTGTGCACGCTGCCAAGCCCAAACCCGCCCAACTGTTTAAGCCTGCCGACATCAGCCCTACTGGCAGCCTCATAATGGGGACACATCAAGACTCCCCTGTGACTTTTGGCCAATCAATCTATGAGCACTGATCCCTACGCGCCACACAAAGCATTGAGTATCGCGCGATCGGCAGTCATAGCGATGCTCGTATTGATCATGGTCTCCCCGCCTCTGGCCAATTTGGCTCAGGCTGTATTGATTGTTCTGGTGCTCGGCGTTCCGGACTTGCGCAGAAGGCTGGTCCAGGCCGCCAAACAACCTATGGTTATGGGGAGTCTGCTTTTCGCTGCCATCCTTGTCGGCGCTGCGATCTATGGCGAGGCGCCTGCCTCGACGAGTCTTGAGTCACTGTCGGGCTGGCGCAAGATCCTACTGCTTCCGATTGTGGCCGCTCTATTCGATGACCATCGCTGGAAGGTACGTCTATTGCACATCTTTATCGTGGCGGCGGTTGTTCTGGCGGTCGTCTCGACTTTGCTGATGGCGTTCGGGGCTAGCGTTCCGGGAAAACCTCCGGGGATCGTCGTTCGCAATCATTCAACGCAAGGGTTGATGTTTGCGCTTGCTGCCTTTTCAGCCTTTATTTTGGCAGACGGATCGGACAGCAAGGCACGGGGCATCACGCTGAGGGCAGCAGCCTTCGTTCTCGTCTTCAACATTGTAGTTGTTACGCCTGGAAAAAGCGGTTATCTAGCGCTGCTGGTTTTTTCCGCGGTGGGGGCACTGTATTTGCTCAGGAATGAAACCCTGTGGCGCCGCGTAGTGATTGGCAGCGGTGCTGTAGCAGTCATGGCATTGTTTTTGGCTTTGTCACCCCAGTCCAGAGCCAAGATCCAACAAGGAATAGACGAAGCACTCGAATACAGGCGGGAGGTTGCAGTGTCCTCAATGGGCCAGCGGGTTTACTTCTGGCGGAACACAATCGAACTTATCCGTCTGCACCCCATTCTCGGTGTGGGAACGGGAGGCTTTGAGGGCGCGTACAGCAATTTCGTCCAAGGCCGAACGGGTATGGACGGAATCGTGACGGGCGACCCACATAATCAATATTTGAAGTTTGCCGCTGAGCAGGGCTTGCTGGGGCTCGCGGTATTTCTCGCTTTTCTGATCAGCGTTTTCCGCCAGCGGGTAGATGCACGCTTTTACGCCCTTGGCATCGGGGCATTGCTTGTCTGGTGTTGTACGAGCCTGGCCAACGCGCATTTCTCAACATTCACGGAAGGTTCCGTGATTTTCGCGTGGCTCGGTGCCATGCTGGCCGATGACGCAGCGGAGACGGGAAGACTCACTTCACCATCGTAGTAGCGGAACAGCCACCGCCTCTTTCTAGGCCTAGTCTAGCCAAGCAAATGACTCACCCTGCCAGCCTGATAGACAAGTTGGTTTGGATCTGAATTTGAGGCAGGCATTTCAATTTCCCAAGCTGCACCAAAGGCAGCTTGGTTAAACGTACTCCTAGACAGCCTTTGTGAATACAGGCATTGGTCGGATCCAAAGACGCATGGTGGAGCGTGACATCGAGGTCATCGCACAGGTCGAGCCGGTATGGAACGAGACGATGGAAGAAGAAGGCCGCCTGGCCTATCGCAGCGTGTTCGGCGGGCGGCTGCGCCACCTCGAAGAGGTAGCGCTCCTGACGTATGCAACGCCGCGCCAGCCAAACCTTGCGCTCTTGCCAGAGTTGGAGGCCTTGAACATCCCGGTGCATCGGGTCGGCGACGCCAAGTGGGCAAGGGAGCCGATGTCAGCCACCGCCGAGGGCTATGCGGTGGGCATGGCGCTTTAGTGTGCACTTCCTCGAGGACGGACCGTGTGGGTTTCATTGACCCACCTTCATATCCCGCCGGGGGCCGATACGACTAGAAGCGCTGCGGACTCGTTAACGAATCCAACGTCGCCATGCCACGAAGAAGGTGCTGGTCTAGCTCGGCCAGCATGGCTTGCAGGTCATCGCCCAGCGCAAGGTCAAGGAACCGCTGGTGGTTTTCCTTGAAGTCGAGTTTGGGGACTCGAGCGACCTGGCAAATGGCAAAACCAAGTTGCAGCTTTTGTGAAAGTTGCTCCCACAGCGAGAGCATCACATGGTTGCCGCAGCGCTCATAAACCAAGCCGTGAAAGCGAAACTCGGCATGAATCTCCTGCGGAAGGTCACCGCTCTCAACCGATGTCATCATGGCATCAAAGCGCTGTTTGAGCTCTTGTCGGAAGGCGGCATCTCGGCGTGGCCACAGGCGGGTGTAGGCCTGCGCCTCCAGAACATGGCGGATTTCGTAGACGTCGCGCAGATCTTCCACGCTCAACTCGGTCACGAACGTGCCCGCGTACGGTCGGTTGATCACCAAGCCAGACTCGATCAACTCGCGCAGGGCCTCGCGCAGCAGCCCTCGACTCACACCCAGTTGGGTGGCCAGTGGCCCCTCGACCAACCGTGTGCCCCCTGGCATTTGCCCGGCCAAAATGGCCTGACGCAAGGTATGGGCGACCTGGTCGCGGCGGGTGCGCGAGGAGACAGGCTGGAAATTGGGCAGGCTACTCATACGGGTGAACAAGCTGTCATTGCGTTCGGGCCACCCGGCCGGGCTCTTGCAAGGCCACGATCTGGATCTGAACGCGCGCAACCGGCGAGCGAATCACCGCCTGCACCACCGTCCGCGGCACCGGGCTGTGCGCAAAATAGTGGTCGAACGCTTTGTTGAAGCCGGCGTAGTCATCCTGAATATCGCGCAAATAGACCGTGGCGTGCAAAGTCCGCGAGAGGCTAGAGCCAGCCGCCTCGAGCACCTCTGACAAAACATCAAGCACGCGTCTTGTCTGAAACTCGATATCCCCCGGCATGATCTCAAGGGTTTCGGTGTCGATCGGGGTGATCCCGAAGGTGTACACGAAACCATTCGCTGCGACGGCAGGCCACTGGGTAAAGCCTTTTTTATTGACGTCCAGGCCGTTACCCACCTGTACCTTGCAAATATCCATGGCGCGGGAATCGGTCATGTGGGCGTGATTTTGGCGTCACGGATCACCTTGCCAATGCGCTGGTGATCGGCCACCAGGGTGGCCTGACATTGTTCAGGCGTCTGCGGCTTCTCGGGCACGACGAAGGCCGACGCCAGGCGTTGACGGACATCCGGCTTGAGCAAGGCCTTGTTCACCGCGGTGTTGATTCGCATGGCGGCCGCCCGCGGCGTAGCGGAGGGCACGCACAGCAGGAACCAGCTTTGAATCACGGCGGACCCGAAGCCCTGCTCGTCGAACGTTGGGACGTCGGGCAGGTCGGGCTGGCGAGTCGGGGTCGAGATGGCGATGGCACGCAGCAGGCCAGACTTCATCAGCGGCTGTGCCAATTGCAGGCTGACCAGGCCAAATTCAACACGCCCTGCCGCCAGATCCTGCACGCCGGGCGGCAGGCCTTTGTAGGGGACACCTTGCATGGAAATGCCAGCCGTCGTCTTGAATACCTCTGAACCAAGGTGCGTGGCACTGCCGTTGCCGGCGTGCATGTAGTTGAGCGCGCCAGGCCGGGCCTTGGCGAGGTTCACGAACTCCAACATATTGGAGACACGAAGGCTCGCGGGCACTACCGCGACCACCACACCACTGCCAATGGATGCCACTGCCGAGAAGTCGTTGATGGGGTGGTACGGGGTGGTCTGCAGGTAAGGCGTCGCCACGTGGCTGATGGTGGCCAGCAGCCACGTGTGGCCGTCCGGGTCGGCCTTGGCAACAACCTGCGTGCCAATGGCTGCGGCAGCACCTGGCAAGGCCTCCACCACCACCGGCTGACCAAGGTCCGCGGCCAGGTCGTCGCTCAGCGCACGCGCCACGATGTCAACAATCCCTGCCGCCGGAAACGGAACGACGAACCGGATCCGCTTGGAGGGAAACTCAGAGGCAAGCGCTGAAAGCGGGGCACCGCAAATTGCGGCAGCGGAGCCCATTCGCAGCAACTGACGGCGTTGGATGATGAGGTCTTGCATAGCTGTTGTCTCCTTGATGAAGGGGGTTCTCGGGTCAACGCGGCACAGGGCGCAAGGCGCGGTACTGATTGCCCAGCGACTTGGAAGGAACCAGGGTGGGAAGGGCATCGGAGGAGAGCAGGTCTTTCACGCGCTGACCTCCCTTGAAAATCACCGGCATCTGCGCGCCCTGGTTCTGCAGGCAGGCAAAGTCCAGCAGCGGATTGCCCTCGACCACGAGCAGGTCTGCCAGGTAGCCCGACTGAATTCGTCCGATGCGGTCGTCCATGCGCATCAACTCGGCTGCGACCGTGGTCGCGCTGCGCAGGATCTGCGCATGAGAGAGCACCTCGGCCCGCACCAAAAATTCCTCGGTCTGAAATTCTTTGGGTGCCTTGAACAGGTCGGTCCCGAAAGCCATCTTCACGCCGGCGCGATGGGCAATCTCCAGCGACCGGGTTCCGCTGTCCAGCACCTGGCGCGCCTTCTCCATGTGCACGGGGGAGGCATCCACCAGATGGCCGTGGCTCACGATACGTCGGTAGACAATCAAAGTCGGCACAAGAAATGTGCCTCGCGCGGCCATCATGGCGGCACACTTTTCGTCCAGGAAGTTGCCGTGCTCCACGCTGCGAACACCGACTTCAACGGCCCGCTCGATCGCTTCGGCCGTGTAGGCATGGGCCATCACGTACTTGTGAGCACGGTGCGCCTCATCCACCGCAGCGACCAGTTCTTCCGTGGAGTACTGCAGGTAATCGATCGGGTCGGCAGGTGAAGAAATGCCGCCAGAGGCCATGATCTTGATCTGGTCGGCGCCTCGGCGAATCTCTTCACGGATGGCCTTGCGCACCTCGGCGACGCCATCGGCGAGCGCGAAGTACGCAGCATGGTCGCGACACGGCGCACAAAAATCCGAGGTCGCGCGGGAGTCGCCGTGCCCTCCGGTCTGACTGATCGGTCGGCCGCTGACCTTCATGCGTGGCCCCAGGAAGAGCCCTTGCTCCACAGCGTCCCGATAGCCAGCATCGGCTCCGCCCGTGTCACGGATGGTGGTGAAACCACGCATCAGTGTGTCGTGCAGCAAGTGGCTGGACTTGGCGACCGCCAAGGCAGGAAACAGCGGCGCCCGGCTGGTCATCGCATCGGCGCAGACATGAACATGGCAGTCGATGAGGCCCGGCATCAGCACCCGGCCACCCAGATCCATGCGACGGGCCGACGGGTCCGAGATGGCACCGCGCACCACCGCGTGGATACGATCACCCCGAATCTCTACCGAGTGCCCACTGAGAAGCGCTCCCTTGTCGACATCCAGCAGGTCGAAATTTTCGAGAATGAGGTGGTTATCGGCCGTCATGAGTCGGGCTGCTGCAGGTAGCGGTTGTACAGAGCGTCCAAGCGCTCGGTCAGGGTGCGGCGTGTGTACGGCCGGCCATCGAGATGCGAGACGGGTGTGATGCCCGCCAGCGTGCCCGTCACAAAGGCTTCATCACCGCCATAGGCCTGGGCCAGCGTGAAATCACCCTCGACCACCTCAATGCCTGCCTCACGCGCCAGCCGGATCACGGTCGCGCGGGTGATGCCGTTGAAGCAAGCGCGCCCGCTAGAGGTCCACAGTTGGTCACCGCGCACCACGAAGAAATTGGTCGAGTTGCAACTGGAGACGAAGCCCTGGGTGTCGAGCATCAGCGCCTCGTCGGCCCCCGCCTGAAGGGCCTGGATCAGGGCCTGAATCAGATTCAGTCGGCTGTGTGAGTTGAGCCGCAGGTCAAATACATCCGGGGTGCTGCATCGGAAGGTGGAGGTAAACAGCTTCAAGCCCCGCTGCTTGGCCTGGGCCGACACGACCTTGCGCTCCGCCACGCAGACCACCGTGGGAGCGCCCAACACCGTGCGCGGATCTTGATTGGGGGTGGTCTTCACGCCGCGGGTCACCATCAAGCGCGCGTGCCCACCATCGTCAATGGCATTGGCCTCGAAGGTGGCGCGGATGACCTCTCGCACTTGATCCCTGGACATTCCAATGTCCATCGCTATAGACCGAGCCCCCTCGAACAGGCGGTCCAGGTGCGCATCCAGCGCAATCACGCGTCCGCGCACGATGCGGACGCCCTCCCACACACCGTCGCCACAAACATAGCCTGCGTCGAACACCGACACCGTCGCCTCAGCGCGCGGAACGAACCGGCCATTGACGTACACCAGTGCGTCCACATTGCGCGCGTCGGGCTCCGTCGCTTGCGCGCCGGCACCTGATGAGGTGTTGATCAATGCCATGGCGACCCATTCTGCAAGCCGACAGTAGGATTGTCAAACAATCGACCGCAGCCTCCGAGTTCCGGTCAAGATCGCCAGGGGAGCGCTGGCAACGGGATCGCCTACCCCAACGATCACACCCCGTTGATCGGAATCTTCAGATAAGAAATTCCATTGCCTTCCTTGGGCGGCATCGCACCCGCGCGAATGTTGATTTGCACCGCGGGCAAGATCAGCACCGGCATGTCCAAGGTGGCGTCGCGCTGGGTGCGCATCTGGACGAACTGCGCCTCACTGATGCCATCATGGACATGAATGTTCTTCGCCCGCTGCTCGGCGACGGTGGTCTCGTAGGCCACCGGGCGATTGTTGGGCGGGTAGTCATGGCACATGAACAAGCGCGTCTGCGCGGGCAAGCTCAATAGCTTGCGGGTTGAGGCGTACAGCGCCTTGGCGTCGCCACCAGGAAAGTCACAGCGCGCGGTTCCCACATCGGGCATGAAGAGCGTGTCGCCTACAAAGACGGCGTCACCCACCTGATAAGCCACGCAGGCCGGGGTGTGGCCCGGCACGGCGAGCACCTTGGCGGTCAAGTCGCCAATGCGGAACTCTTCGTCGTCCTTGAGCAAGGTGTCGAACTGTGAACCGTCTTGCTTGAAATCGGCCTCAAGGTTGAAGACGCCCTTGAACACCCTCTGAATGGCGGTGATCTGGTGACCGATGGCAACCTTGCCTCCTAGCTTTTGCTTGAGATAGGGCGCAGCTGTGATGTGGTCGGCATGGGCGTGGGTTTCAAGAATCCACTCCACGCGCAGTTGGTTCTCTTGAACGTAGGCGACGACCTTGTCAGCCGAGGTGGTGCGGGTGCGGCCCGACTTGGCGTCGTAGTCCAAAACCGAATCAATGATGGCGCAGGCGGTGCCAGGGCCGTGATGAACGATGTAACTCACCGTCCAGGTGCCAGGGTCGAAGATGCCGTGTACCTGAGGGCTCAACGAGGCAGTAGTCATATGACGATCCTTTACTTGATCTTCAAATAGTTTATTGACAAATAGATTGTTTGTCAATATAGTGATGAAAACCCGAGAGATTCAACACCCCGCCCAGCCTCATCCACCATGGCCAAAGACACACTAGATCTCGCTGAAATGCAGTCTGCTGCCGGACGCGCCTGCGAATTGATGAAGGTGCTTGCCAATCCGGATCGCCTACTGATCCTCTGCCAACTATCCCAGCAGGAGATGTGCGTGGGCGAGTTGGAGGCAAGCCTGGGCATCGTCCAGCCCACGCTGTCACAACAGCTCACCGTGCTGCGCAACGCAGAGCTCGTGACCACACGGCGCGAAGGGAAGAACATCTTCTATCAACTCACCAGTGCCCCAGCATTGGCCGTCATGAACACCCTCTTCCAACAGTTCTGCACAGCCCCCGTGGCAAGGAGAAAACGATGACTATCGACTGGACCCATTTCACCCCCTGGACGGCACTGGCCGGCGGAATCTTGTTGGGCATCGCCTCAGCAGCCTTCATCTTGGTCAACGGCCGCGTGCTGGGGATCAGCGGCATTCTGGGCGGCCTCCTCTTACCCAAGCGCAGCGATGCGAGCTGGCGGGTGTTCTTCCTGCTGGGGCTGGTGTTGGCGCCGGCAACGCTCGCCCTGCTGGCGCCCGGGCTGGTCAGCGCGCCACGCATTGAGGCAGGCACCGTCGCCATCGTCGCAGCGGGCCTTCTGGTCGGTCTGGGCACCCGCTATGGCTCCGGCTGCACCAGCGGCCACGGCGTGTGCGGCCTGTCCCGCCTGTCACCGCGGTCGCTGGTCGCCACACTGGCCTTTATGGCCTCAGGCTTTGCCATGGTCTACGTCATTCGTCACCTGATGTGACACGAAGGAGCATCTCATGAACCGTCTTTCTGAATTCCTGGTGGGCCTGCTCTTTGGATGGGGGCTCCTCATTTCCGGCATGACCGACCCGGGCAAAGTCATCGGCTTTCTCGATCTGGCAGGTAACTGGGACCCCTCGCTGGCCTTCGTCATGGGCGGCGGCATTCTGGTCGGCCTGATCGGCTTTACCGTGGCGAAAAAGCGCACCAGCAGCTTCCTGGGTGCGGCCATGCATCTGCCCACCTCTCGCGACATCGACCGTCGCTTGGTGCTGGGTTCGTTAACCTTTGGCGCCGGCTGGGGATTGGCGGGCTTCTGCCCCGGCCCAGGCATCGTGGCCATGGGGGCTGGCGAGTCGAAGGCGGCACTGTTCGTCGCAGCCATGGTGGGCGGCATGCTGGTGTTCGAAGTGCTCGACCGCTGGGCCAGGGCGTCGGCTGCGCGCGGCGCTGGAGCCTGAGGTGGGCTCGGGTCCGGGCGGACTCCCAACACCAGAGTGGACGCGTGACTATGACCGCGCCACCTTTTCCAGTGACCTGGTGGCGGCCCTCATCGTCACCCTCATGCTCATTCCGCAAAGCCTGGCTTATGCTGCGCTGGCTGGGCTGCCACCTGAGGTTGGCCTGTACGCCAGTATCGCCCCATTGGTGCTGTACGCCGCCTTGGGCAGCAGCCGAGTACTGGCCGTAGGTCCAGTGGCAGTGGTCTCGCTGATGACGGCGACCGCCATCGGCGAGTTCGCCCAAGCAGGCACTCCTGACTACTGGTTGTTGGCGATCACGCTTGCCTTCATCTCCGGCGCCACGCTGGTACTGATGTCTGTTCTGCGCTTGGGATTCCTGGCGAACTTCCTGAGCCACCCGGTGATTTCAGGGTTCATCACCGCCTCTGCCCTTCTCATCGCCGCTGGCCAACTCAAGGTGGTCCTCGGCATACAGGCAGAGGGCCACAATTTCTTTGAGCTGGTGGCGGCACTGGTGAAGCAAGCCCCACACGCCCATCCACTGACCGCCACCATCGGCTTGGGGATGATCGCGTTCTTGTTTTGGGCCCGACGCAGTATCAAACCGCTGCTGCAGCGACTGGGTCTGGGGCCCCGCCTGGCGGATGGAATCGCCAAGGCAGCCCCTGTCGCTGGCATCGCGGTCACTGCCATCCTCACTTGGGCTGGCCAGTGGCAAGGCCCCGGCGGGGTGCGTATCGTGGGGACGGTCCCCCAGGGACTGCCACCCCTCTCTCTTCCGTCCTGGGACTGGTCCGTCTGGCAGCAACTGGCCGTGCCGGCATTGCTGATCAGCGTGGTTGGTTTCGTCGAATCCGTCTCCGTCGGCCAGACACTGGCGGCCAAGCGCCGCCAGCGGATCGAGCCCAATCGAGAATTGCTGGCCTTGGGCGCCAGCAACCTGGGCGCAGCCATGACAGGTGGCTTCCCGGTGACGGGCGGCTTTGCGCGCTCGGTGGTGAACTTTGACGCCGGGGCCCAGACACCCGCCGCAGGTATCTTCACAGCGGTGGGCATTTTGCTGGCCGCACTGCTGCTAACGCCGGCGCTCTACTATGTGCCCCAGGCGACACTAGCAGCCACCATCGTGGTGGCGGTCATGTCTCTGGTAGATCTACGCATCTTGCGCAGCACCTGGGCCTACTCGCGCGCTGATTTTTCTGCGGTCATCGTGACCTTGATGGTCACACTGGCAGGCGGAGTGGAAACGGGGCTGGTAGCCGGCGTGTCCCTGTCACTGGCGCTCTACCTGTACAAGACTAGCCGGCCGCATATCGCCGAAGTGGGCCTGGTGCCGGGTACCGAGCATTTCCGCAACGTTCTACGGCATCAGGTGAGTACCAGCCCGCAATTGGCCAGCCTACGGGTCGACGAGAGCCTGTACTTTGCCAACGCGCGCGTGCTGGAGGACCGGATCAACGCCCTCGTCGCCAGCCGGCCCGAGTTAAAGCATCTGGTCTTGCAGTGCTCCGCTATCAATGACATTGACGCCAGTGCACTCGAAAGCCTAGAAGCCATCGACCATCGGCTGCGTGATGCGGGCGTACGCCTGCACCTGAGCGAAGTCAAAGGGCCGGTGATGGACCAATTGCAACGGACTGGTTTCCTGCAGCACCTCAGCGGGAGGGTTTATCTCAGTCAATTTCAGGCGGTTCTGGAATTGGCGCCTGAAGTCGTGGGTCAATCCAAGTGACCCAGCGAGGGTGTTTCAGGGTGAAGTGCCGCCGATCTTGATGCCATCCGTCGTCGGACAGCAAGGTGGCCACAGGGCCAGACCTGCCCACCCCCGAGGCTTTACCCGTTACCTCAGTATTTCGGTGTTTCAGCCGCAACCCCTCGTCTGCTCATGCAGGCGAAAGGCGCGGTTTCATTGGGGAGTGGGAAAAAGAAGCGGGGCCTCGCAAGGCCCCGCAGGGTGTAATGGTGGAGCTGGCGGGAATTGAACCCGCGTCCGCAAGCCTTCTTCGAACAGTTCTACATGCGTAGCGTTCTGATTTGGTTTCTCGCCACCGGTGTCGCGCAGACGCACGCTACACCGGCCGCCAGTACCCTACTTTCTCGTCCCCACCCAAGGTACCCGGGTGGCGACCAGCCGATGTAAATAACCTCGACGCTAGGCGCTTGCGCGCTTTGCCCAGCCCATCAGCGAACTGGTTCGAGGTGCATTAGGCGTTAGCCGCTTGCAGGTAGTGACTGTCGTTGGCAGTTACTTGATTTCAGCTGGATTTACGAGGTAACTGAGCCTCGGCATGCCCTGCTGCGCGTCCGAACCCACGTCGAAACCGGTGCAGCCCCAAGCGGCCATTCTAGGGCCAGTCGATCGAAATGAATCGCCTTTCCTGCCCAAAGGTGTTTCAGGGCTCTACGCGTCAATTTTTTGGCGAAGTCGCCAGCCGGACCAGCGCAAGCAGGGCCAGTGGGGCGTCGATCTGTGCGTCTGCTCCCCAGGCCAGCCAATCGCTGCGCTGCCCCAGGTAGCCATAGGTGGCAGCTACAGTGGCCATGCCCGCCGCACGTCCGGCCACGATATCGCGCTCATCATCCCCGACATAGAGGCAATCGGCCGGCGCCATGCCGAGCTGGCGCGCCGCCTCCAACAGAGGCGCGGGATGGGGCTTGGCGTGGGGCGTGGAGTCACCGCCCACAACTGTTGCCGAGGTAGAGAACAAGGGCATCTCGCGGGTCAGGGGCCCTGCAAAGCGCATGCTCTTGTTGGTGACAACACCCCAGGCCAGCCCCAAGTCGACCAAGTCGCCAACCAGTTGCTCCACACCCGGGAATGCATGCGTCGACACCAGCATGCGCTGCTCATAGTTCTGAAAGAACTCTTCACGCCGCGCAGAAAATTCCGGGTGGTCCGGCGTCATTCCAAACGCCACACCCAACATGCCCCGCGCACCTGCGCCCGCATACGGACGGTAATCAGACAGCGGCAGGGAGTGCAGTCCCCTGTCGGTTCGCATCTTGTCGGCAGCAGCGCCCAAGTCTGGGGCACTGTCGATGAGCGTTCCGTCCAGATCGAACAGCACAGCTTTGACGGAGAACTTCATCGTCTTTTCCCGATTCGGCGATCACCTGCGAGCGAAAAGCGAAGCGCTCAGGCAGGCTTTCGGGTCGCCAGCATGTAGTTGACTCCAGTGTTACCAGATAACCAGTAGCGGCGGGTGATCGGGTTGTACTCCATGCCCTTGGGCTCTACCAAGTCCAGCCCTGCATCCCTACAAAAACGTGAGAGCTCGCTGGGCCGAATGAACCTGCGCCACTCATGGGTCCCCTTCGGCAACATGTTCAGAACGTACTCGGCGCCGACGATGGCGAAAAGAAAGGACTTCGGAGTCCGGTTGATCGTCGAGAAAAAGACCCAGCCGCCAGGCTTGACCAATTCGTAGCAGGCGCGAACGACAGAGGAAGGGTCTGGCACATGCTCGAGCATCTCCATGCAGGTGATGACGTCAAAACTACCGGGAGCCTCAGCGGCCAGCTTCTCGGCGCTCACCTCACGGTAGCGCACTCCCTCGGTCTGCGCCTCCAGGGCGTGCAGCTGCGCTACCTTCAGGGACTTGGTAGCCAAGTCAATCCCGAGGACCTGCGCGCCCTTGCGAGCCATGGCATCGGCCAGGATGCCACCGCCACAACCCACATCCAGCACCTGCTTGCCTGTCAGGGGAGCCAGCTTGTGAATCCATTCCAGACGAAGTGGATTGATATGGTGCAAGGGTGCAAACTCACTTTCCGGGTCCCACCAGCGATGGGCCAGTTCAGAGAACTTCGCAAGCTCAAGAGGGTCGACATTCGTGTCGTTGCTTTTGGCGGAAACAGAGAGGGGATTAGAGACGGTCATTGCCAGCTATTGTGCGTCTGCTCAATAAGGTACTTTGATGGGAGGGTCTCGGCCAAAGAAAAAGCCCCGCAGGGCGGGGCTTTCTCCAAGGCGCAACTGAAGATCAGTTGGCGCGGGTACCAACCACTTCGATTTCCACGCGGCGATTCTTTGCGCGGCCTTCGGCGGTCTTGTTGTCGGCGACGGGCTGCTTTTCGCCCTTGCCTTCGGTGTAAACGCGGTTTTTCTCAATGCCCTTGGACACCAGGAAGGCCTTCACAGCCTCGGCGCGACGGACCGACAGCTTCTGGTTGTAAGCGTCACTACCCACGGAATCGGTGTGACCGACACCGATGATCACTTCCAGGTTGATGGCCTTGACCTTACCGACCAGATCTTCCAGCTTGGCTTTGCCTTCAGCCTTCAGGACAGACTTGTCAAAGTCGAAGAAGGTGTCAGCAGAGTAGGTGACCTTGGTTGCAGCCGCGGGAGCAGGGGCCGGGGCGGAGGCGCGAGGCGCAGGG
>JACCED011649638.1_pt1 | contig 33667 bp, 38 predicted proteins | sample 7455021 | NCBI WGS metagenome assembly JACCED01 (sample SAMN15323456, study PRJNA562643) | freshwater metagenome | isolation source: river surface water | place: USA:Blue River Watershed | collected 2017-08-19 | reverse complement strand
CGCTTGACACGATTGATCTAAGCACCGGAGAGGCTGCAAAGGCGATTAATCAACGCTCAGATGTTTGTGCCGTTCCTGCTGCCGGAATAGTTGCCGAGGCGATGGTGGCTCTGGTTCTTGCCGAAGCAGCTATGGAGAAATTCGGAGGCGATAGTGCTGGAGAAACAAAGCGAAATATTGACTCGTATCTTGCCAACCTTCCAAAATTTCAATGACTGAAAAAATAATCTTGATCGGACCTCCAGGTTGCGGCAAGAGCACTGTGGGTCGCTTACTTGCTAAGGAGTTAGATTTGAGTTTTCTTGATTCAGACTCCGAGATTGCTAAGCAAACCGGGAAGAGCATCAGCGATATCTTTGTCGAACAGGGAGAACCGAAGTTTCGTGAATTAGAGCGTGATGTTGTTCTTAAGGGATTGAAGAGCGATTTTGGAGTGATCGCATTAGGTGGTGGGTCAATCCTTGATCCAGAAGTTTTTGCAAAACTAGAAGCGGAACCAAAGGTTGTGTACCTGGAAGTATCAATCTCTAATGCAGCTCCACGAGTCGGTTTTAATACCGATCGGCCTCTTCTCGTTGGCAATCCTCGTCAACAATGGCTCAAGCTCTTTGAAACACGTCGCGAGAAGTATGAGCATTTGGGCAAGATACGTATATCGACAAACAATCGAAAACCTAAAGAGGTAGTCGCGCAACTTTGCGAGGAGCTCTCATGAGGAGCATTCGCGTAAATTCCGAACGTCAATATAGCGTCACCTTTCCGCTCGATTGGCAGTCACAAGTTATCAACGCAATCTCTGGTCGAAATGTTGCAGTGCTGACTCCAGAGAGATTGGTTTCGCAAGTTCTAGGCACATTTTCAAAGGATCAAATAGTTGTAACGGAAGATGGTGAAACGCAGAAATCCCTTACTTCATACTCGAAAGTCATGGAAGAGATTGCGCGCCGAGGGCTTAACCGATCATCGGTAATTGTGGGAATAGGCGGGGGAGCTACAACAGATCTGGCGGGCTTCGTCGCCGCAACTTTTATGAGAGGCATTGATTGGATAGCAGTCCCTACCACCGTCGCTGGGATGGTGGATGCTGCTATAGGCGGGAAGACTGGGGTAAATCTTGCTTCGGGAAAGAATCTTGCAGGGGCATTTCATTCGCCCATCGAAGTAATTATTGATACGAGTTGGCTTAAGAGTCTGAGCCAGCGCGACATTCGCGCCGGTCTTGCTGAGGCAATCAAATGCGGATTTATCGCCAACCCTAAAATTCTTGAGTTAGCGCTTAATTGGAGTGAGAACCTAGAAGAAATTATTGAACTCTCAATAGAGGTGAAAGCAGGCGTCGTTTCACGAGACTTCAAAGAGAGTCTTGAGCGCGAAATTTTGAACTACGGCCACACTCTCGGACATGCAATCGAGAAGCACTCAAATTACACATTGCGCCACGGAGAGGCAGTTTCAGTCGGCCTCTGTTTTGCAGCTGCACTTTCAAGTGAGAAGTGCGGGTTGGATGCGGGGGTAGTCGCACAGCATGAACGCTTGCTTCAACATCTAGATCTTCCGACGAAATACTCCCCAACTGCTTTCGCAGAGCTATATGAATTGATGCAGAACGATAAGAAGCGACGCGCGTCTGAGATTCGCTTCGTGACGTTAACGGAGCTTGGAAAAACCGATCGGACTGTGGCTTCTCGGGCGGAATTGGAGCGCATCTACCAAAAGACGGTTGGAAGGTAGAATTTGACGATGAAATTGATGATTCTTAATGGTCCGAATCTAAAAAGGTTAGACCTGCGCGAGAGTCATATTTATGGCGATTTCGACTATGCAACCTTAGAAGGGTATATCCGAGATATTGCCAAGGCAGAAGGCTTTGAGGTGGATATACGCCAAAGTGATGATGAAGCGGTACTGATTGGCTGGCTTCACGAAGTGGCCGATAAAAAAATCCCATTGGTAATAAATCCGGCGGCCTTCACACACTATTCCTACGCTATCCGCGATGCAGTAGTGATGCTCAAGGCTCCGGTGATTGAAGTCCATCTTTCAAACCCGCTTTCACGCGAAGAGTTTCGGCATACCTCAGTTATCTCTGGTGTTGTGAACGGAACTATTTCTGGATTTGGCATGAATTCCTATCGACTCGCGGTGATTGCGATGCGCGAGCTAATCGGAAATTTAGAGAAATAGCGCTAAGAAGGTAATCTCGAACCATGGCAACCACAAATGATCTTAAGAATGGCATGACTCTCGATATCGAAGGTCAATTATGGAATGTAGTCGAGTTTCAGCATGTGAAGCCGGGCAAGGGGCCGGCTTTCGTAAGAACTAAATTAAAGAACGTCCTCTCGGGCAAGGTAGTCGAGCGCACGTTTAATGCCGGCGTAAAGGTAGAAGTTGCAATCCTGGAAAAGCGAGAGATGCAATTTCTTTATAAGGACACCGCTGGATACGTCTTTATGGACAACACAACTTATGATCAGATAACAATTCCGGAAGAGAGCGTTGGTGAAGCTCCCAACTATCTTCTAGAGAATATGGAAGTAATTGTTGCGATACATGAAGGAAATCCGCTCTACATTGAACTTCCGCCATCGGTCCCGCTACGTATTACCTACACCGAACCTGGTTTACAAGGAGACCGATCCTCCGCAGGGTCCAAACCGGCCACGGTGGAAACTGGTATCACGGTGCAAGTCCCACTTTTTATAAAGCAGGATGAGGTTGTTCTAATAGATACGCGCACTGGCGATTATCTTGGCCGCGCTAACTAAGTGAGTACTCGCTCAAAAGCCCGAAAGGCAGCCCTAGATCTTCTTTATGAAGGTGATATCCGTAATCGCTCTGCTGTTGACCTACTCAATACTAGAAAAAATGAGTTGGAGTTTTTGATTCGCGAATATACCGAGTTTCTGGTTTCAGGAATTGTGGCGAAACGTGATCGGCTAGATGAAATAATCCTGATGCGCGCTAAAGATTGGGATCTCGATCGGATGCCAGTCGTTGATCGAAATATTTTAAGACTTGGAACATTTGAATTGCTGTGGGGAGAAGATTTGCCCGAAGGCGTAGCGATAGCAGAAGCGGTTGAGCTAGCCAAGACGCTATCTACTGACGATTCAGCAGCTTATATAAATGGCGTCTTAGCGGCGATAAGTGAGATTAAATCGAGTCTCTCGCTCTAAGCAATAAGCCGCGACGCTTAAGAAGATCTATAACCTCTCGCTGATTACGCCCCAAACCTATCTCCAAAGTTTCTAAGTCACTTCCGCGTAGCGATAAGACGCTGCCATTTCTATCCGCTCGTTTAGCGATAATGCGCGTTGCTAATCTCTGGGTTTGAAGTGTCACTTCATCGGGCAGATCACGCATTTTCTGTAGTTGGTGTAGATCGAGTATCAGCCGGTCGGGCTCATCACCCTTTGTAAGTTGACCTAAGGCCGAGATATCTGCGCCATAGAACTCACACAACTCAACAGCCTTAAGCAAACTTAAGTGTCGGTTCCCTCTCTCATATGAACCCACTACGACTGCTTTCCAAGTACCACGGCTCTTAATCTCAACTTGCTTAAGAGTGAGGCCGGCGGCAAGACGAAGGCCGCGCAGGCGTGCAAGACTTCCTATGTAGTTTTCGCAGCGATGTGCTTCCGGATCTAACTCTCTCTCATCTGGTTCTTCGGACATTTAGCCAAGATATGGGAAAGGCAGAAACGCCCGCACTGGTTATGCACATACCCATTCCTAAGTTAGTATTGGCCAACCTTTAAAGACCGTCCCGAGAGGCGGAAAAGGAAGTGTTATGGCGCTGGTTTTGGATAGTCCCGAAATCAATCGGGCATTGAAACGTATAGCTCATGAAATTATTGAGCGAAATAAGGGTATTGAAAACGTAGTACTTATTGGTATTCCAACTCGTGGGGCACTTCTCTCTGCAAGGCTGGCCAAGATCTTGGCCGAACTCGAGGGTAGTTCAATTGAGCATGGCACTTTAGATACAACTATGTATCGCGACGACCTTAGAGGGTCAGCGCCACGCTCGCTAGGAAGAACTGAGATTCCAGCAGGCGGTATCCATGACCGAGAAGTTGTTCTCGTCGATGATGTCTTATTTTCAGGAAGAACAATTCGAGCAGCGCTAGATGCCCTCGCCGAGCATGGGCGTCCACGGAGTGTCCAGCTCGCTGTTCTCATAGATAGGGGACATAGGGAGCTACCCATAAGGGCAGATTTTGTTGGAAAGAACGTTCCTACTAATCGTGCTGAGCGGGTAAGCGTCAGACTCTTAGAAATAGATGGCAACGATGAAGTAAGAATCGAGGGTCGAGCGTGATTAGTCATCTCCTTTCGATCTCAGATTTATCAAAAGATGAAGCTTTAAATATTCTCGATACCGCCGAGGAACTGGCGCGAGTTACTGAGACGCCTGTAAAGAAGCTTCCCACTTTGCGGGGGCGCACAATTGTTAATCTCTTTTTTGAGGATTCAACGAGAACGCGTATTTCCTTTGAAGCAGCAGCAAAGCGCCTCTCTGCTGATGTCATCAACTTTTCCGCCAAGGGATCATCACTTAGTAAAGGCGAGAGTCTCAAAGATACCGCTTTAACACTTCAAGCTATGGGTGCAGATGGTGTCGTGATTCGCCATCCTGCATCGGGAGCAGCGGCACGTCTGGCGAGTCAAAAATGGATGACCGGTGCAGTAATTAATGCGGGAGACGGGACGCATGAACACCCTACTCAGGCTTTGCTGGATGCATTTACGATTCGACAACATCTTAAAAATTCAAGTGGAGATCTATCTGACCTTTCGATAGCTATTGTGGGTGACGTTCTGCATTCTCGTGTTGCACGAAGCAATGTCCTCTTGCTATCTAAGTTGGGCGCCCACGTCACATTAATCGCGCCCCCGACATTGCTTCCAGTTGCCGTCAATAGTTGGGGAGTCGAGGTTAAATATGACTTCGATGAAAATCTTGATGAGTATGACGTTGTCATGATGTTGCGAGTACAACGAGAGCGAATGGACGAGGCTTTCTTTCCCTCGGAGCGAGAATACTCCAGGCGCTTCGGATTAAATGGCGATCGCCTTAGTCGTCTCTCTGAAAAATCCCTTGTGATGCATCCTGGCCCGATGAATAGAGGACTTGAGATATCTGCCGACTCAGCCGACAGTAGAAAATCAGTGATAGTTGATCAGGTTAAAAATGGCGTCTCGGTTCGCATGGCGACTCTCTATCTCCTGCTGGGAGGAAACTAGCGTGAAATTAGTTATTAAAAATGTCGTGGATTCCGCAGGGAAAAAAATCGAGATTGCTTGCGACAATGGTCGAATAGTTGACACAAAACAGGTAACTAATGATTTCAACGTTTATGACGGCAAAGGTTTGACGATTATTCCCGGTCTAGTTGATCTACATACACATCTGCGTGAACCTGGGAAAGAGGATGCCGAAACAGTTCTAACTGGTTCAAGAGCAGCCGTAGCGGGGGGATTCACAGCGATATCGGCTATGCCAAACACCAATCCGGTTGCCGACACAGCAGGTGTTGTGGAGCAAGTTCATCGCCTTGGTCAAGTACACGGTCTTTGCGATGTTTTCCCAATTGGCGCTGTCACGGTAGGTCAACAAGGCAAGTCGCTATCTGAAATGGGGGCAATGAATTCATCAGAGGCGAAAGTTCGAATCTTTAGTGATGATGGACATTGTGTCTCAGATTCCCTGGTTATGAGACGAGCGCTTGAGTATGTAAAAGGTTTTGATGGCGTAATTGCTCAACATGCACAAGATCCACGGTTGACAGCAGGGTCGCAGATGAATGAAGGGGCTGTCTCTGCACAGCTTGGGCTTAAAGGTTGGCCGGCTGCTGCTGAAGAGTCAATTATCGCCCGAGACATACTTTTGAGTGAACATGTCGGTAGTCGCCTTCATATCTGTCATCTAACAACGGCTGGGGGAGTTGAACTTGTTCGTTGGGCTAAGAAGAGAGGTGTACAAGTTACTGCGGAAGTGACACCGCATCATCTACTTCTTACTGATGAGACTGCCCGAAGTTACGACCCAATTTTCAAGGTTAATCCACCACTGCGAACCGAGAGAGATGTACAAGCACTTCGCGAAGGTTTGGCCGATGGAACGATTGACATCATCGCCACAGATCACGCGCCACATCCGGCTGAGGATAAGGAATGCGAATGGGCTGCTGCCGCTTTTGGCATGATTGGACTTGAAACTGCGCTATCGATCTCATATCTCGCATTGGTTCAAAGCGGGTTGATTTCGTTTTCAACACTAGTAGAGAAATTAACTACCAATCCGGCAAAGATTGCGCGTTACGAAGGACATGGCTCTCTAGCGACTGGGAATTGGGCGAATTTTGCTTTAGTTGATCTAGCGCACAACTGGCGAGTGGAGGCAACGTCTATTCGCTCCAAGAGCAAGAACTCACCTTTCCTCGATCGAGAGTTACCGGCGGTTGTCGTTAGCACCTTCTTCCGTGGAACTGAGGTCTACAGTCGATGAGTTCTGCATTTCTAGTTCTCGATGACGGCACAATTTTTGAAGGTGAGTCTTGGGGTGCGAGCGGAGAAACTTTTGGCGAGGTGGTTTTTACAACCGGAATGACCGGCTACCAGGAAACGTTGACTGATCCCTCTTATTTTAAACAAGTAGTTGTTATGACCGCACCTCACATAGGCAATACCGGAATGAATGATGAAGACGAGGAGTCTGCAAGGATTTGGGTGAGCGGTTTTGTGGTTCGTGATCCATCGCCAATCGTCTCAAATTGGCGTTCGCAGCGTTCTTTGGAATCAGAACTTGAAAAATATGGCGTAGTAGGAATATCCGGAATTGACACGCGGGCGCTGACTTTGCACATTAGAGAACGCGGAGCAATGAGAGTTGGAATCTTCTCGCACCAAGATCTATCTAGGGAAGAAATGGTGGTGAAGGTTAGAGGCACTTCGGCGATGACTGGTTCTTATCTAGCCGATGAGGTCTCTGCAAAAAAGACGATGATAATTCCGGCAGATCACAAAGTTAACTTCCGTGTAGCGGCACTAGATCTCGGCATAAAGTCCGCTACACCGCGAAATTTCGCAAATCGTGGCATCGAGACGCATCTTCTTCCCGTTACTACTTCGCTAGATGAGATCAAGCAAGGTGGTTTCGATGGCGTCTTCCTATCTAATGGTCCCGGAGATCCGGCAACGATGACTGAAGTTGTAGCAACTGTAAGGGCGTTACTTGATTTAGAAGTACCTCTTTTTGGCATCTGCTTCGGCCACCAGATATTTGGTCGTGCACTTGGATTCGATACATATAAATTACGTTTTGGACATAGAGGCATAAACCAACCGGTCATGAACAAGATCGCTGATCGCGTTGAAATCACTGCACATAACCATGGCTTTGCCGTTGAGGCTCCCACCGAAGGTGAGTTCTCGACCGTTTTTGGCCCGGGAATCGTCTCGCATGTTTCGCTAAATGACGGAGTCGTTGAGGGATTGAAGTTGCTGGATCGTCCAGCATTTTCAGTTCAGTACCATCCTGAAGCGGCTGCTGGCCCGCACGATGCAAATTATTTATTTGATGAATTTTTGAAACTTCTGGAGAGTCATGCCAAGAGATAAGTCAATAAAAAGCGTTTTAGTAATTGGCAGTGGCCCAATCGTGATTGGGCAAGCTTGCGAGTTTGATTATTCCGGAACCCAAGCTTGTCGAGTCTTAAAGAGTGAAGGAGTGCGGGTAATCCTCGTCAACAGTAACCCGGCAACGATTATGACCGATCCAGAATTTGCCGATGCAACATATGTAGAACCAATCACGCCAGAATATATCGAAGCGATTATTGCTAAAGAGAAACCGGATGCGATTCTCGCGACACTGGGTGGTCAAACCGCATTAAACGCTGCGATGAAGTTGGACGAACTGGGAATTCTTAGAAAGTACAACGTTCGTCTAATTGGAGCGGATATACCGGCAATCAAACGCGGTGAAAATCGAGAGGAATTTCGCTCGATTGTTGAGCGAATAGGTGGCGAGTCGGCTAGGTCCATTATTTGCCACACAATTCAAGAATGCATCAACGCCGCGCAGGCCCTCAGTTATCCAGTAGTGGTACGACCTTCATTCACTATGGGCGGATTAGGAAGTGGAATTGCTAAAGATGAGGCCGAGTTAAGACTAATTGCCGGAGCGGGCCTGCAGTACAGCCCGGTCACCGAAGTCCTCCTTGAGGAATCAATCATCGGATGGAAAGAGTTCGAGCTTGAGGTAATGCGTGATCACAAAGACAATGTCGTGATTGTCTGCAGTATTGAGAATTTTGATCCGATGGGTGTTCATACTGGTGACTCGATTACAGTTGCACCGGCCTTGACTCTAACTGATGTGGAATTTCAAAAGTTACGAGATCTATCAATAGCAATTATTCGCGAAGTTGGTGTCGCCACAGGCGGATGCAACATTCAATTTGCAGTCAATCCAGATTCGGGTCGAATCGTAGTAATTGAAATGAATCCAAGAGTTTCACGAAGTAGCGCACTGGCCTCAAAAGCGACAGGATTTCCAATCGCCAAAATTGCCACAAAATTGGCAATCGGCTACTCCCTTGATGAGATCCCTAATGACATAACCGAGAAGACGCCCGCCTCCTTTGAGCCAACTCTTGATTACATTGTTGTGAAGATCCCACGGTTTGCTTTTGAGAAATTCCCGGAAGCTGATGCAAGGCTCACTACAACTATGAAGAGCGTCGGGGAAGCGATGGCAATGGGCCGTTCATTCCCAGAAGCGCTCCAGAAAGCGATGCGCTCGTTAGAGAAGAAGGGCGCTGAATTTTCGTGGGATTTTCATGAAAGCAAGGAAGAACTAGTAGCTGCCGTTCAAATCCCTACCGAAAAGCGTCTGAAACAAGTTCAGCAACTACTCGATTTAGGAGAGAGCGTTGCGAGCGTTCATAGCTTGACCGGAATTGATCCATGGTTCTTAACGCAGATAAAGAGTATTAATGAAATGGCGCACAAGGTGAAAGCAGCGCCTGAGTTGTATATTGAGATTCTTCGTAAGGCAAAACGTATGGGCTTTTCAGATTCACAAATAGGAACACTTCGAGGAATTACCTCGGACGAAGTGAGAGGTTTGAGGTGGCGACTTAATCTTCACCCGGTATATAAAACCGTTGACACATGCGCGGGAGAATTCGAGGCTTTCACTCCTTATCACTACTCAGCATATGACTTAACGACCGAGATAAAGCCACGAACGAAGCCAGCAATCATTATCCTCGGCAGCGGACCGAACCGAATTGGCCAAGGGATTGAATTCGATTATTCCTGTGTACATGCCTGTTTTGCTTTAAGTGAGGCGGGCTTTGAAACGATTATGGTGAATTGCAATCCGGAAACAGTTTCTACGGACTATGACACATCCGATCGCCTCTACTTTGAACCACTTACTTTAGAAGATGTACTAGAGGTCTATCACGCAGAGTTGGCAGCTGGGCCGGTCATTGGTGTCATCACTCAATTAGGTGGCCAAACTCCGTTGGGATTGGCTGCTGGGTTAGCTAAAGAAGGCATCACAATTCTCGGAACCCCGGTGGAGGCCATTAATCGAGCTGAAGATCGCGGGGAATTTGGCGCGGTGTTGACTAGAACCGGACTCAACGCTCCTGCCTTTGGAACCGCGAAGTCTTTTGAAGAAGCGAAGAGCGTGGCCGGTCGAATCGGATTTCCAGTTTTAGTTCGGCCCTCATTCGTACTGGGTGGACGCGGAATGGAGATCGTTTATGACGAAACGTCATTGGAAGGTTTTATTGCGAAAGCAACAGAGATAAATCCCGAGCACCCAGTTCTTATTGATTCATTTTTAGATAGCGCTCTTGAGATAGATGTTGATGCGCTCTTCGATGGCAGTGAAATGTATCTAGCCGGAATCATGGAGCATATAGAGGAAGCGGGCGTTCATTCCGGAGACTCCGCTTGTGTTATCCCACCCCAATCCATTTCTTCGGCTAAGTTAAAAGAGATTCAAGAGACTACGAAAAAACTTGCTGAGGCGATTGGTGTCATAGGTTTGCTAAATGTTCAATACGCGATTTCAAATGATCATCTTTATGTTCTCGAGGCAAATCCTCGGGCATCTCGAACCGTTCCATATGTAAGCAAAGCAACCGGGGTCCAAGTAGCTAAAGCTGCTGCACTGATTGCAGCCGGTGAAAAAATAGTTAATCTGCGGGAGCAAGGTCTCTTACCTTCCCATGATGTTGGAGTTGCGGCAGCAATCGCGGTTAAAGAGGCGGTTCTTCCCTGGAATAGATTTAGAAGAGTAGATGGGAAGAATGTTGATTCCGTCCTAGGTCCAGAGATGAAATCAACAGGTGAGGTAATGGGAATGGCTTCTGATTTCGGGACTGCCTTTGCGAAAAGTCAGATTGCCGCCTTCGGCCCCCTTCCCAAGTCGGGCAGCGTCTTCATCTCGCTATCAGATAAGGATAAAGAGAGCGCCGTACCTGCAGTTCGCACGCTATTTGAACTAGGTTTCGAGTTGATAGCAACGGAGGGAACTCAAGAGAGGTTACTCAAGGATGGGATTGAAGCGCGATTGATTAGGAAAGTTTCCGAAAAACGTAACCCAGAAGATATCTCAGCAGTTGAGCTCATTGAAAGTGGCCAAATAAACCTAGTAGTGAATACCCCTTTTGGTCGAGATGCCCGAAATGATGGTTGGCTAATAAGAAGTACTGCGGTAGTAAAGGGCGTACCTTGTATTACAACAGTTGCTGGCCTTAAAGCTGCGGTTTCGGGGATTAAAGCTCTGCGTGAGCGCCAGATTGCAGTTAAATCTCTGCAAGATTGGAGCGTTTAGTGAATATAAATCCGAAGGCGATTCAGGCCAGTGTCGAAGTTCTCTCTAATAAGAAGGTTGGAGCTTACAACCATATGGTCTTCGCCGTTGGAGATATGGCAGTGCACGCGCGTCCGGGAAACTTCGTGGCAATCGCAGTCGGCGGACCGTCATCTTCGATGATTTTAAGACGTGCATTTGCTATCTATAGGGCAAGCAATCGAGGCGCCTATGGGGGAACTATCGAATTAGTTGTTGCGGCTCACGGTAGTGGGAGTAAGTGGTTGAGTGAGCGTTCAGTGCATGAGAAGGTAGACATGGTTGCGCCTCTCGGTACTGCTTTTGGTATCCCAACTGAACCGGTAAATGCGCTATTGATAGGTGGCGGATATGGATCTGCGCCATTGTTCGGATTAGCAGAGATTCTCAAATCACGAGGTTGTCGAGTAGACATGATTCTTGGTGCATCTACTGCGGGCAAGATATATGCGCCTCTTGAAGGTAAGAGATCTGTCAACATCATGACGCTAACGACAGAAGATGGAAGCGCAGGAGAAAAGGGAAGAGTCACAGATGTGATGGAAAAAATCATCGAACGTAGCCAGGTCGAACTAATCTATTCATGTGGCCCTATGCCGATGCTCGCGGCAGTTAATGAGGTAGCGGAAAGATCCCAGATCATCCACCAATGCGCGGTAGAGGAATCTATGGCTTGCGGTATTGGCGTATGCATGACTTGCGTTATTCCGATGCGCGATGAATCTGGAGTCATCAAGATGCAGCGAAGCTGTATCGAAGGCCCAGTCGTAGATGGCGCTCGAGTTGTATTTGGCAGCGACCGAAGGATTCCGGAAGGCACTTGGGGAGCACCGCAGTGAGCAACTTTCAAGCTTTTGATTTTCGAACTAAATTTGGCTCGCGCTACTTTCCATCGCCAGTGTTTACGGCAAGTGGCTGCGCTGGATCGGGTAAAGAACTATCGCAGTTTTTTAACTTGGATGAATTGGGCGCAGTCGTCACTAAATCAATCTCAGTTAAACCACGAAGCGGAAGAGCTACGCCACGGATGGCCGAGACTCCTTCCGGGATGCTCAATTCCATCGGTTTACAAGGGCCCGGCATAGACCAATTTCTTGAAATTGATATTCCGTGGCTCCAATCAAAGGGCGCCCGAGTAATTGTTTCGATTTCGGGTGAAACGGTGGAGGAATATGCCTCACTTGCCCGCAAGCTTCGCGGAGTCTCGTCACTTCACGGAATCGAAGTGAACATCTCCTGTCCTAATGTGGAGAATCGCGGTTTGGTATTTGCATGTGATCCATCCGCTTCACGCGCTGTACTTGAAGCGGTGAGGCGCAATATTGGAGGGGATTACCCGATAATTGCCAAACTTTCTCCGGATGTGACCGACATAGTTGCAATTGCTCGCGAAGTCATCTCAGCAGGAGCAGATGGCCTTGCTCTAATCAACACGGTACTCGGAATGGTTATAGACATTGATGCAAAGCGACCGAAGTTGGCTGGTGTTACTGGTGGGCTCTCCGGCCCCGCAATTAGACCCATCGCAGTTCGCGCTATCTATCAAGTTCATAAAGCCTTACCGCAGATCCCGATCTTGGGCATGGGTGGAGTCGCAAGTGGCCGGGATGCACTTGAAATGATTTTTGCAGGGGCCTCCGGTGTCTCCGTTGGTACGGCAACTTTCGGAAATCCGACCGCAGTCATAAAGGTTAAGCAAGAATTGCAAGAAGAATTGAAGGCGCGAGGTTTCAATTCTCTTGTCGATGCGATTGGAGTTGCTCATGCCTGAAGCGTTAGCTTCCTCGCGCATCATTCTTGCAGTTGATACAAAAAGTTTAGACGTTGCGAAAGAACTTATTGACAAAACGGGCGATTACGTAGGTGTATATAAATTTGGACTTGAATTTTTCTTGGCCAATGGCATTGAGGGAGTGCGTTCAATTCAAAGTTACGCCCCTAATATTTCGATTTTTCTAGACCTTAAATTGCACGACATTCCTAATACTGTGGCCAAGGCCGCCGAAAGTTTGTATTCCTTGAAACTGAAGTATCTAACGGTTCATGCATCCGGGGGCGCAGCCATGGTTGCTGGGGCAGCTAAAGCACTACCAGATTGCAAGATTGTTGGGGTAACTCTGCTTACTTCGATTGACACAGAGGAGTTAAGAACTCTGGGGCTTGGAGATTCTCCAGAAAATGTTGTCACCACTTGGGCCAGTCGCGCTGTTTTCGCCGGTGCACGTGCGATCGTGGCATCACCACTTGAAGTAAGGGCGCTACGAAAAATTCTGCCTCGAGAAATAGAATTAATAACCCCAGGCATTCGTTTTGAAACGGGCCAAGATGATCAGATGCGCACTATGACTCCGGCAGATGCGATTGCTGCCGGTGCGGATTATTTAGTTGTTGGAAGACCCATAACGTCAGCGCCAGATGTAACTGAAGCGGCCAAGAGAATTTTTCAATCAATACATAAATGAGTTAGATATCGCTATGTCTAATCCGCCGCAGATTTCCAATGAAGCCAGAAGAGCTGCGCTTGAAAAGGCGGCAAATTATCGCAAAGAGCGGGCGAAATTTAAGAGGGAAATCGCCGAAGGTACACGGGGCTGGCGCGAGGCGATTGAAAGTCAATCAGAGGCAATTTCAAGGATGCGCGTGAAGGAATTACTCGAGGCAATGCCGGGATTCGGAAGCATCCGCGCCCAAGCCATCCTTGACCGAGTTGGAATTTCAAGCACTAGGCGAATCAAGGGACTAGGCTCCACGCAACGTAAAAAGTTGGAAGAGGAATTAAAAGGAAGATGAGTATCGGGAAGTTAATTGTCCTCTCAGGTCCTGGGGGAGTAGGTAAGAGCACGATCGTAAAAGTTTTGAAGACACATCCAGAATTCTTTTTCTCCGTGTCTGCAACGACTCGCCTGCCTCGCCCAGGCGAAGTTGATGGTGAGGCATATCATTTTGTTTCGGATCAAGAATTTGACTCAATGATTCAGAGTGGCGAATTTCTTGAATGGGCAGAATTTGCTGGAGCGAGATACGGCACGCCGAACGCGCCGGTGGATGCTGCGTTAGCTCTGGGTAAAAACGTTTTGTTGGAAATAGAAATTGCTGGTGCTCGCCAAGTCCGTTCTAAACGAAGAGATGCTCTATTGGTTTTTCTAGAACCCCCTTCCTTCAATGAGTTAGAAGAGCGCATTAGGGGGCGAGCGACTGATAGCGAGGAGCGGGTCAAGGCTCGCCTCGCCCTGGCTCGTGAGGAAATGGCGGCCGCCAATGAGTTTGACCACCGCGTGGTAAATCATCGAGTCGAGGAAGTTGTTGAGGCGCTGGTATCCTTAGCGGCTCGTCAGTAGACAACCTAAGGGGAATTTAAGTGGCAAATCTCGATGGCATCACAAATCCTCCAATCGATGATCTTTTGGATAAGAGTGGCTCTAAATACAGCTTGGTTCTATACGCAGCCAAGCGCGCCCGCCAGATAAATGCCTATTACTCCCAACTCGGTGAGGGCCTTCTTGAATACGTTGGTCCACTCGTAGAGACACATGTCCATGAGAAGCCGCTCTCAATAGCGCTCCGTGAGATCAACGATAATCTCCTTACGATCGAGAATTTAGAGCCTCAAGCGGATAAATAGTGATTGACTTCCCGCGTGGCCGCGAGGTTGTGCTCGGCATCGGTGCGGGCATCGCGGCATACAAATCCTGTGATCTCCTAAGACGCTTGCAAGACCAGGGCTTCTTGGTAACGGTAGTTCCCACACCTTCGAGTTTAAATTTTGTTGGTCGCGCAACCTGGGAAGCTCTCTCGGGGCGAGAAGTGAAAAGTGAAGTTTGGGAAGGAACGCAAGCGGTTTCTCATGTTGCCCTCGCTGAGAAGGCAGATCTTCTTTTAATTGCCCCAGCAACGGCTGATTTGATTGCAAAACTTGCAAGTGGCAGAGCTGATGATTTATTGACAACGACCGCGCTTGCGACAACAGCGCCGGTTATTGTCGTTCCTGCAATGCATCCTGGGATGTATTTGAATCTGGCGACACAATCAAATATTGAAACCTTAAGAGCACGTGGGATTACGGTCTTGGAGCCAGACTATGGCCGCTTGACTGGAAAAGACTCCGGTATCGGAAGGTTCCCAGAAACCTCTCGAATAATTGAAGCGGTAAATGGGATTTCTGGAACTGAAGGAAGGCTTGTAGGTAAGAAGGTTGTCATTACTGCTGGAGGAACTGTTGAGGCGATTGATCCAGTCCGCTTTATCGGAAATCGTTCGAGCGGACGCCAAGGGCTGGCGATAGCATTCGAGGCGCTGCGAGAAGGTGCAGATGTAACTTTGATTTGTGCTCAGACCGAAGAGTTTTTACTTGAGGGTATTAAGCGTATTGATGTAACTAGCGCGGTTGAGATGCAAGAGAGTTTAAAGGCTGAGTTAAAGGGTGCCGACGCGCTCGTGATGGCAGCTGCCGTTGCTGATGCGCGACCAGTATCGAAGTCAGCCGAGAAAATTGGAAAAGCTACCTATAAAACGATTGAACTGACCGAGAATCCAGATCTCCTTGCAGAGGCTGCGAGAGAGAAGCTGACACACCAAGTTTTTGTAGGTTTTGCCGCTGAGACTGGAGCTGGCATCAGAGAGCGCGGACTGAAGAAACTTCATAGTAAGGGAGTAGACCTGCTTTATGTCACGGATGTCTCCGGCGGAAAAGTTTTCGGTGAAGAGTTAACTACCGGTTCGTTACTTAATAAGCGCGGTGAAAGCTGGGATTTCGTAAGTATTGATAAATTTGAATTAGGACGGAAGATTATCGGAGAAATTGCGAAAGAGATGGAGATGACTAATGGCTAAGCGGCTTTTTACCTCTGAGTCAGTCACCGAGGGACATCCCGACAAGATCGCTGATGCCATATCTGATTCAGTGCTCGATTCACTTTTGGCACAAGACCCGAAGAGTCGGGTTGCGTGCGAAACACTGATTACCACAGGGCAAGTACATGTGGCGGGTGAGGTAACTACCAACGGATATGCCGATGTCATGTCACTCGTTCGTGAGACTGTCCTTGAAATTGGGTATGACAGTTCGGAAAAAGGCTTCGATGGGAATAGTTGTGGTGTCTCGGTTTCACTCGGGGCCCAGAGCCAAGATATTGCGGTTGGCGTTGATCATGCTGTTGAGGAGAGAGAATCAAAATCGGCAGATCCGCTAGATCTACAGGGCGCGGGCGATCAAGGTTTGATGTTTGGATATGCGGTCCGCGATACCGCAGAGCTAATGCCTCTTCCTATCGCTATCGCTCATCGACTCGCAGAACGACTTACAGCGCTACGCAAAAATGGTCAATTAGGCTACTTAAGACCAGATGGCAAAACACAGGTAACCATCGAATACGACGGTGATAGAGCGGTGCGTGTAGATACGGTCGTAATCTCCTCTCAGCATTCACCAGAGATTGATATTGCTAAGAAGATGACTCCTGATGTCATAGAACTTGTCATGAAGCCGGTTCTTAAGACATTTGATATTCCTTTTGACGGAATGAAGACCTTGGTAAATCCGACTGGTCGATTTGTAATCGGCGGACCAATGGGTGACGCGGGTTTGACGGGGCGAAAAATTATTGTGGACACTTATGGCGGTATGGCTCGTCATGGCGGTGGAGCGTTCAGCGGAAAAGATCCATCGAAAGTCGATCGGAGCGCTGCTTATGCGATGCGCTGGGTTGCGAAGAACGTAGTAGCCGCAGGCCTTGCAGATCGATGCGAGGTGCAAGTTGCTTATGCAATTGGAAAGGCGCATCCAGTCGGGTTATTTGTGGAAACTTTCGGAACAGAGAAAGTGCCAGCAAGTCAGATTTCTGATGCAGTTCTTGCTGTCTTTGACTTAAGACCGGCCGCGATAATTCGTGACTTAGATTTACTCCGACCAATCTATAGAAAAACTAGCGCCTACGGACATTTCGGTCGGGAGCTTCCAGAATTTAATTGGGAAAAAACCGGGCGTGCTGATGCGCTCGCTAAAGCTGTAAAGGGATAGTTCCCATGGCGGCCAAACCGCTCTCGCTCAAGAGGGAGAAGGCGCGCCGTACTGCGAGAAGTGGGACCTTTGCCACTGTTGCAGATGTACTAATTGATCATGAGCTGACTCACCTAGATCAAAGTTTTACATATGGAGTCCCCGAAAAACTTGAATCAAGCCTCACTGTCGGTTCAATCGTAAGAATCCCATTTAATCGTGTTGATATTGATGGGGTAGTGATAGATGTCAGAGCAAACGATCAGGGCATCCTCAAGCCGATTTCAAAGATACTGAAACCCTCCGCTTACTCCGAAAGTTCAATCAAGCTAGCAACCGAGGTTGCTAAGCGCTATGCCACATCAGTAATGAAGATTCTTAAGTTTTTTGAGAAAGAAAAAGAAATCTCAGTTCATGAACGGGATCCTTCCCAACCAAGTCTTCGTAGGGTTTTTCTTCCCGAGTCCTCCAAAACCATTTCAGAATTGGCTGAAAGGATTAAGCGAAGTGCCGGCTCCTTTCTGCTTTTCACGCCGAGTCTCCGAGAATCTGTCGATCTAATGGAAGTCCTTTCAAGATTAATCGGGGAGCGAGCCATCGCCTACGAACAGTGGCAGAAGCTCTCCGGGAAGGAACGTCTTGGTCGGGTAATTGTCGGTACGAGAGGCATGATCTTTACTCAGGCTCTCGATCTTGCGGAATTAGTCATTTTCGATGAGGGCTCAGAGCACTATTGGGAAAGGCGTTCTCCATATTGGAACTTGCGCGATGTAGCGCTTATGAGGACGAAACTTGAATCACTTCCCATCACGTTCATATCAGGGTCGCCATCATCGGAAGTCGCTCGCCTGATCGACAGTAACTATTTGGAAGGCGGCAAGGTTGGAAAGCAATTTCTGAAGCGAAGAAGATTTACTAATGCGCCAGATTCATACCACCGCATAATTCGCGCCGGGATTGAAAAAGGCTCAGTCTTAGTCTCGGTAGCTAGTAAAAGCTACATAAATTCCTTCGCGTGCAAGAAGTGCAACACCAGGCCGAAGTGCGAGTGTGGTTTCCCCCTAAAAATGAAATCACAGAGAGAGATTCTCTGCACAATCTGTGGAAACACGAATGCCCAACTTCGATGTCGAGAATGTAACGGCATTGAATTCATCGCATTGGCAAAAGGTATCGAGCGAGTTAAGGAGGAGTTCAGTAAGAGTTTTCCTAACATTCCTATTTATATTTCGACAGCAGAGAAAGACATCTCAACTTTTGCCCCCAACTCGATTGTCATTTCTACGCCTGGCGTCGAGCCTCGGATGGTGAGATACGAGGGGCTAGTACTGCTTGATGGTGTTTCGCGAATGAATCGGCCTACCTTACGCAGTGAAGAGCTACTCGCAAATCATTGGTTACGTCTTGTAGCGCTCACCACAGAGGATGCCTCTGTTTATAGTTCACTACCAATAAGCAATCGGATTTCACAAGCTTTAATCGCCGCGAACCCATATAGATTTACGAGCTCGTTACTTCGCGAACGGAAGGAGACGAAACTTCCACCTTATTACCGAGTAATTCAGGTCAAAGGTGATGGGCTCTCTACTCTCGCCGAAAAAATCACTGCTGAATTTCCGGGGGTAGAGATTTCGAAGATTTCTAAGAGTGGTGAGTTGATTATTCGGGCAGAAGTAGGAAATTCACAAGAGGTTATAAGTGCGTTGCACTCCCTTTCAAAATATCGTGCGGCTTCTAGTAAGAGCTATCTTGAATTAGAGATCGATCCGCACGATATCTAGGTAGAATTGGATCATGCCAATCCAGCCCATCAGATACTTTGGTGACCCGGTACTAACCACTCCGGCGAGCGAAGTTATTGATTTTGATAAGGAACTCCGTCAACTTGTTACGGATTTAACTGAAACGATGCTGGATGCCCCGGGGGCAGGTTTGGCCGCACCCCAGATTGGTGTCCCACTTCGAGTTTTCGTCTGGGATGTTGATGAGGCGCTAGGACACTTAGTGAATCCTTCACTTGATCTGAGTGAAGAGATGCAAGATGGAGAAGAGGGCTGCCTGTCGTTTCCAGAACTTCGCTATGACACTCCCAGGGCGATGCGAGCGGTAGCAAAAGGCTTCAATATGTATGGCGAGCCGATTGTTGTTGAAGGTACAGCTTTTCTCGCTCGCGCTCTGCAACACGAGACCGATCATCTAAACGGCGTTCTCTTCATCGATCGACTTGCGCAAGACGTTCGAAAGCAAGCGATGAAAGAGATTCGCTCTTCGGACTGGTTTCTTGAGGCAGCTTCGTCAGGAAGCGCGCCTGATATTCGAATATCTCCGCACCAGACTTTCGGTAAAGGTATTTGATTTGAAGGTCGTTCTAGCGTCAACTTCTCTGCTGGCGCTACCGACATATATTGCGCTGAAACAAAGTGAGCATGAGTTCCTTGCTTTAATTACAAAGAGCGAGGAGCGCTCAGGACGGGGCCAAAAAATTCAAGAGAGTGAACTAACTCTCTCTTTAGCTTCAGAGAAAATAGTTAGAGTTTCGGGGCACGACGATCTCTACAACGCACTAACTCAGCTGAAACCAGATATCGTTATAGCAATTTCATTTGGCTTGCTAGTAAAACCGAATTCACTCACCATACCCAAGCACGGATGGATTAATCTTCACTTCTCGTTACTTCCAAAATTTAGGGGAGCGGCGCCCCTGGCGCGAGCAATACTTGCCGGAGAGAGCAAATCAGGCGTTTGTGTATTTCAACTCGATGCCGGGATGGATACCGGTCCCATTTATCGCGCCCGTGAGATTCCGTGCGATAGCGGAACGAATGGTGAGTTATTGGAGGTATTCGCGAAGATAGGTAGCGAGGAGGTACTTAGTACTCTCTCTATGATTGAAGGAGGCAGCGCTGCCCAGCCACAATCTGGAGAACCATCATTTGCCCCAAAAATCAGCTCTGATGAATTGAGATTGAATTTTGAGCTTGAAAGTCACCTGCTTTTACGGAGAATAAGGGCGTTTTCACCGCGACCGGGGTCTTGGTGTGAATATCAAGGGAAACGAATAAAAATAATTGACGCTAAACCTTATGAAGGGCTTGTAAGCAAACCCGGCGAAGTAATCTCACTTTCTCCTTTAGTTATCGGGTTTCTTGGCGGAGCTTTAGAGATCACCAAGGTGCAAGAGGCGGGAAAGCGCTTGATGACAGGAAGTGAGTGGACCCGCGGATCGCGTGTGCAAGTGGGCGATTTCTTTGAGTAGTAGGTCATTTCTAAAACCTCCTCGACAACTGGCTTGGGAGCTTCTTTTTGATGTTGAATATTTGAATCTATATAGCAATATCGTTCTTCCTAAAGCTTTAAATGAGAGCGGATATGACAAGCGGGATAAGGGTTTAGTCACCGAACTTGTCTACGGAACTCTGCGTATGCGTGGCTTTTGCGATAGCGCAATCAGAATTCACTTAGATCGAAAAATTGAAGATTTAGACCTTAAAGTTTTAACGACTTTGAGATTAGGTGTCTACCAAATTCTCATCATGCGAATGCCCGCGCACGCTGCCGTAAATGAGACCGTGGATTTGGCCAAGATTGTCTGCGGAAAGAGTGCCGCATCCCTTGTGAACGCGGTTATGCGTAGAGTATCGGAGCATCCTGACCATAATCCTTCGGAATTGGAGGATAAGTATTCACATCCGACTTGGATCATCAACGCACTTAGAGATGCTTTAGGTAACGAAGAATTAGTTATTGCGCAATTAGAGGCTGATAATGTGATCGCAAACCCGACTTTGATACCGTGGCCGGGTCGAGCATCAACTGAAGAGATGCAAGAAGCAGGAGCTGAACAAATTCCCGGAAGTGTTAGGGCTTTCACATTTAAAGGATCCCCGGGCGAAATTGCCGCGGTACGGGAGCGACGCGCCGGCGTTCAAGATCTTGGTTCCCAGATCGTTGTAGAGAGGTTTTACGAAACTTATCAACCCAAACTCCGCTGGCTGGATTTATGCGCAGGGCCCGGGGGAAAGGCTGCCTATCTGGATTCACTAATTAGTGACGGGGAATTTATCGCTAACGAACCAGGAAAAGAGCGAGTGAGACTGGTTGAACAAGTTGTACGAAGGGCGAAAGTTACTTCTTTCGATGGTCGCAATATTCCTGATGAGATTGGCACTTTTGATCGGATCCTTATCGACGCTCCCTGTACCGGGATAGGCGCGCTCCGCCGTCGGCCAGAGGTTCGCTGGCGACGTAAAGCCACTGATTTGCGATCTCTTCTGGCATTGCAAGGCGAATTGCTCGATAGCGCAGCGGCTAAATTGCACGTTAATGGAATTCTCGGTTATGCGACGTGTTCACCACATCTTGCAGAGACGAAATTGCAGGTGTCGGATTTCCTTAAACGGCATCAGAACTTTGAGAGGATATCAGTTGGTTCTGGAGCGGACCCTGATGGAGATCTGCAACTCTGGACTTTTAAAGATGGCACGGATTGCATGTTCCTTTCGCTGCTGAAGCGGAAGAGTTGAGAAGATAGGGTTCAAACATGATTCGAATCTGTCCTAGCATTCTCAATGCGAATTTCGATGATTTACCAGGGGAGATTCTAAAGATTTCAGAGGTGAGCGATCTGCTCCATTTAGATGTTATGGATGGGAAGTTCGTACCAAATTTTACCTTTGATTTCGCTAAGGCCAGTGCAATCATTTCCGCATCCAAGTTACCGGTGGATGTCCATCTAATGATTGCCGACGCAGATAACGAAGCGATACCTTACGCAAAAACCGAGGCGCTGAGTATCACGATTCACTTTGAGGCTTGCACAAATCCACTGGCCACGCTCAAGCGAATTCGTAGTTTCGGAAAAAGAGCCGCTCTAGCGGTAAAGCCAAATACCCCATTCGGTGCAATTGAAGAATTGATTCAAGAGTGCGACATGATTTTGATTATGACAGTAGAACCGGGGTTCGGTGGTCAATCATTTATGAAAGAGATGCTTCCGAAGGTTGAAGCAGCACGTAATTATCTTGACCAGAAGGGTTATCGAGATATTTGGCTAGAGGTAGATGGCGGAGTAAATGAAGAGACAATCGCATTGGCTCGCAGAGCGGGTGCGGATACATTTGTTGCCGGTTCCGCTGTTTTTAAGTCAGAGAATCCTGCTGGAGTAGTTGAAACTCTCCGACATCTTGCAGATGCTGTGAAGTAGAATCCTCACTTAAGCCGAGAGGGGCAATACCTTGAAGACTTTTGATTCATTATGGTCTGAGCTAAATAGCAAATTAGAGAGCGATCCGGCACCTAATACAGATTCGGGCACGATTGCTGCGCTTGAAAAGGGAACCCACTTCATCGCAAAGAAGGTTATCGAGGAAGCGGGCGAAGTAATGCTGGCCGCAGAAGCTCAAAGCAATAATGACCTTGCGCAAGAGATTTCGCAGCTTTTGTACTGGATTCAAGTCTTGATGCTCGATAAGAAATTGACCCTAGAAGACATTTATCGGAGGCTCTAATGACACTATCCGTTGCGCTCCCAAATAAAGGAGCACTAGCCGAAGATGCTACTGCCATTTTCCGCGAAGCGGGATACCGGTTAAGAAATGATGCTCGTGAGCTTTCCTTTTTTGATTCGCAGAATGATGTCGAGTTTTTTTATCTTCGCCCGCGCGATATTGCAACCTATGTATCCGCCAGTCAGATTGATATTGGAGTAACCGGAAGAGATCTACTTATCGATAGTGCCAAAGGTGCCATTGAGAGATTGGCTCTAGATTTTGGACATAGTGAGTTTCGCCTTGCCGCAAGTGCTTCAGCACTTAATAACGGTGATGTCTCTGAGAATAACCTTCAAGGAAAAAGAATTGCAACGGCTTACCCAGGACTTGTCCGTGACTTTCTTTCCGACAAAGGTATAAGCGCGGAAATTGTTGCCCTTGATGGCGCGGTTGAAGGCGCCATTAAGTTGGGTGTGGCCGACTTGATCGTAGATGTTGTTGCAACTGGAAACACCATCAAACAAGCGGGCTTAAAGATTTTCGGTCCCACAATTCTTGCTAGCGAAGCCATATTGGTGACTAGGCCGGAATTTCAATCGGCTGCACTTGATGTACTTATTCGACGAGTATCGGGTGTGGTAATAGCGCGCAAATATGTCTTAGTGGACTATGACATCGAGAAGAAGACGTTAGAGCAAGCTTGCGCCATAACCCCAGGACTTGAGTCGCCCACAGTATCTCCGTTACAGAAGGAGGATTGGGTTGCAGTTCGAGCCATGGTTAAACGCAATGAAGTTCACGGGGTGATGGATAAACTCTGGGAGATCGGGGCACGCGGAATTCTTGTCACAGATATTCATTCTTGCCGTCTTTAGTTCTTCACAATCAATTCAATAAGGGGATGACTTCAGCCAGACTCTCGGAAATTGAGATGTCCGCAGCGGAGTTTAAGATCTCTTTTCCGCGAAATGAGATCCCTAGTCCCGCTTGCTTTATCATTTCAAGATCATTGGCCCCATCGCCGATCGCGACGCAGGACGCCATCGGCACCATTCTTTGTTCAGCGAACTCAGCTAAGAAATGCGCCTTAGCCCGTTGATCAACAATGTTTCCCTCGACCTGTCCAGTCAAATGTCCTGCTTCGACTTGCAACGAGTTTGCCCGGAGAAAATCCAATTCACAAAAGAAAGGAATCTGATTTAAAATTTGATAGAAACCACCAGTGACGGCACCGAAGGCAATACCTTTCTCTCTGCAAAACGCGCGTAACTCCAGGGCACCAGGTGAAAGCTTTATCTCTGAGGCGACCTCCTTTAGGACTTCAAGTGAAATTCCTTTTAAACATCCAACTCTTTCAATAAGGGCGGATTGAAAATCTAGTTCTCCGGCCATAGCTGCGCGGGTAATCTTTGCGACCTCTTCACCATGTCCACTTCGTTGAGCCAATAAATCAATAACTTCTTGTTCAATGAGTGTTGAATCTACATCAGAGAGTACAAGGCGATATTTCAAAGAATCTCCATCGCGATATCAAGATTTGCCCTCTTGCCCATAACCTCAAGCTCATCAGCAATAGCGATGGCGTGGGCTGGGTCTAATTTGATTTCCATTGCCAAGATAGTTCTTCCACCTAAGTCAATGCGCTGACTTTCTCCCTTTTCATGTATGAAATCCTGCAAAGCCTTTTCGATAACTTGGTGTGCATTGGGACTAGTAGGCCCAGAAGCGAGAATTAACGCCCGGGCAGTTAGTAATGGAGTAGCAGACACTTCGCCATTTTAGTCATTTTAAAATCAACTCTCCTTGTTAAGCCGGTATCTTTCCCTCATGACCGCCCTGCTTGAGTTAAAAGATGTAGTTGTTACTCGGGAGGGGCGAAATATTCTTGGCCCGATTAGCTGGCGCCTTGAACCAGGGCAGCGATGGGTAATTATTGGTCCAAACGGCGCCGGGAAAACCACATTGCTCCAATTGCTTGGGGCGTATCTGCATCCAACTAAAGGAGAGGTGAGGGTTTTAGGCAATCGCATTGGGGCGGTTGATCTTTTTGAGTTAAGGCCTCGGATTGGCCTTGCTTCCAGCGCACTTCAAGAACTTCTTCCCGCTGAAGAACTCGTCATGGATTTGGTTCTCACAGCTGCTTACGCAATAGCTGGTCGATGGAATGAGGAGTATGACTTATGGGATGAGTCTCGAGCAAAAGCACTTCTCGATATTTTCGGGGTTCGTGAATTAGCTGGCCGTACTTATGGAACCTTAAGTGAAGGAGAACGCAAGCGAGTACAAATTGCGCGTTCGCTTATGACAGATCCAGAAGTTCTCCTTCTTGATGAGCCCGCTGCCGGCCTCGATTTGGGCGGCCGAGAAGACATACTCAATCGAATTTCGAACTATCTCGATGTGGAGAACTCTCCGGCCTCAATTATTGTGACCCATCACATCGAAGAGATTCCGGTTGGAACAACGCATGCGTTGCTTTTAAAAGATGGAGCAGATTTTGCGAGCGGTGAAATAGCTCAAGTCATAACTTCTATAAACCTAAATTCACTTTTCAACGTAAACGTAGAGGTACGAAATGAGGATGGGCGATATACCGCGCTCTCAAAGCGCTAGTGCTCTTCCAGCAGATCCCAGACTTTTGGCGAAGCTTGCTTGCCATCCACGAAGAGAAGATAAACGAGATTGGAAGAGAGCTTGCGCGCCGTGCTGATTTAGGCGAGCGCATCTTGCCGGATCGGAAGTTTGTTTTCCGAGCTTTGGAAATTCCGCCGGATGAGGTCAAAGTGATAATCATTGGCCAAGATCCATACCCCAATGCCCAAGATGCTTGCGGGCTTTCATTCTCAGTCTCGCCACGAAAATCTGGACTACCTGGTTCCTTAATGAATATTCAAAAGGAGATCTTGACGGATTTAGGTTCAACTGAAAGCGCCGATGGTGATCTAACTCGATGGGCCGATCAAGGGGTGATGCTTCTAAATCGTGTTTTAACGGTATCAGCAGGGGAGAGCGGTTCTCACGCAGGTCTTGGATGGGAAGCGTTTACTCGCGATGTTGCACAAATTTGCGCGGATAAAGGAACCGTGGCGCTGCTCTGGGGAAATTCTGCCCGAGAATTAGCCCCACTCTTTCGCGAGGACTTTCGAATTGAGGGCGTACATCCCAGCCCTTTATCGGCTCATAGGGGTTTTCTCGGATCGAAGCCTTTTTCGGCGGTTAATCGAATCCTGCAAGCTAATGGCAAGGAAGTAATTCGTTGGTGAAATGAAGTGGGGCCCGGTTTCCCGAGCCCCACTTTTCTAGATCAGAAAGTACTATCCAATCCAAGTATTGATTGGGTCGCTCAAGAAGTAAACCATGAAGAGACCTGCAACCAATAGTAGAAGTGGGTGTACATCTTTCATTCTTCCCTGGAAGAGACGAATGACAACATATGAAACAAAGCCAGCGCCAATACCTACAGAGATGTTGTAAGTAAATGGCATCAAGATGATAGTTAGGAAGGCTGGAATTGCGATTCCATAATCTTCCCAATCAATCGACTTAATCTGGGTCATCATCAAGAAACCTACGATGATGAGTGCTGGTACTGCTGCTTCGTAAGGAATGATCGCAACTAGTGGTGAGAGGAAAGTGGTCAACAAGAAGAGCACGCCAGTTACAACTGAAGCGAGTCCGGTTCTTGCACCCTCTCCTACGCCCGATGCGGATTCAATATAGGAAGTATTGCTGGATACTGATGCTGCGCCTCCGGCCATCGCACCAAGAGAATCAACAAGAAGAATTCTCTCTGCCTTTGGCGGAGTTCCATCCTTATCGTTCAATCCAGATTCTTGACCGATAGCAGTCATTGTTCCCATAGTGTCGAAGAAGTCAGCGAGCAAGAGTGTAAAAACGAGAAGTAACGCCGTAATCAGCGGAACGCGCTCGAAAGATCCAAAGAGGTTGAAATCTCCAAGCAAAGAGAAGTTTGGAGTTGCTACAACGTCAGAAGGAAGAGCTGGAACGTTTAGGTTCCATCCTTTCGGGTTAGTGTTGGTGCCATCAAATAGCGGGCCAATCTTGAATGCGTTTTCGATGGCGATTGCTAATCCGGTCGAAACGACAATGCCAAGAAGTAGAGCTGCCTTAATCTTGCGGATCATGAGACCGATAGTTAAAAAGAGACCGAAAGCAAATACGACTATCGGCCATCCAACTAACTCGCCGCCATCACCAAGAGTGACAGGGACTGGGCCTTGTGCGGTACGGCGAACAAAACCAGAATCGACAAGTCCGATTAAGGCGATGAATAAACCGATACCGACCGAGATTGCGATCTTTAACTGCGTTGGAACTGCGCGAAAAACCGCTGTTCTAAAGCCAGTTAGAACCAAGACCGTGATGATGATGCCTTCTAGGACTACTAATCCCATTGCATCTTTCCAAGTCATCTGTGAGGCAATACCGACAGCAACGAAGGTATTTAGACCCAATCCGGTGGCGAGCGCGAGTGGGAAATTTGCCACAACGCCCATGAGGATTGAGAGAACTCCTGCAACTAATGCAGTTGCAGCAGCAATAAGTGCGAGGTTCGGAGCATCTCCGCCACCGATGTATTTACCATCGGCATCCTTGGCCAGACCAATGATCAAGGGATTGAGCGCAACGATGTAGGCCATGGTGAAGAAGGTGACAACTCCGCCACGAATCTCAGTACCTACAGTTGAACCGCGTTCAGATATTTTGAAGAATTTATCCAGCATTTCTTCCTTCCATCTCACCAAAGGTGAGAGATCGCTAATTTTTTAACGGTGGTGGTTGCGACACCGCGTGGAGGCAGTCCACGGGCTGAGGGAAGGCTTAAACCTAAGTCCTACCGAGGAGTAATTCGGGATACGACACCAAGGGATATGGCAACGGAATGGCCGATAAGTAGCGCAAATAGCGCAGTGCCCACTCCTAGGGTGCCACCAAGAAGCCATCCGAGCGCCAATACAAAGAGCTCTATGCCAAGGCGAACTCGTCCAACTCTTACCCCGGTTCTCACGTGCAGAGCGGTCATCCAGCCATCGCGAGGTCCTGGCCCAAGTCCACAAGATAAATAGACCGCAGTTCCGATACCGACCATGACGATACCGATGAGAACATATGAAATTCTTAGTGGTAAAAAGTCTTGGGCAGGGAAAATGTGCATTCCTAAATCAATCGCACCAGCAACAATCAAAATATTTGAAACTGTTCCAAAACCGGGTCGCTCCTTCAAGGGCAACCAGAGGGCCAGAACTAGCGCACTCACAAGCAAAGTTGACAGACCAATCGAAATTTCAAGTTGTTTCGAGATTCCCTGCGCCAGTACTGACCAAGGAGCATTTCCTAATTCAGATTTGATAAGAAGTGAGTCGCCCAGACCAAAAACTAAGAGTCCAGAAAAGAGTATCGAAATCCTTTTACCGGAGATATCCCAACGATGAGAGGCCGTCCAGGACATGTGAGGCACAGTTTTATGTGGCGTAAAGATCCGTAGAAACGCTCTCACAATTCAACCCTAGCGTAGACTCCATAGGTGTTTATAGGAATTGGGACTGTGATTAATGTAATCGCAATCCTTATCGGTACCGTGACAGGCAAGATTGCGGGCAAACGTTTTACAGAGCGAACGCGAAATCTACTTACTGACATCCTCGGGATCATTACTTTGATCAGCGCGGCTTCAGCTCTTATTTCACTTTGGGACTCCGAATTTGTCTCGATACTTCCAACTGGTGGACCAATCTTGGTGATTCTTGCTGCACTAATTCTCGGTGGGTTGCTGGGTTCATTTCTTAATCTTGAGATGCGACTTGAGAACTTAGGGAGTTCGCTCAAGCGTCGATTTGATACGGGTGAATCCTCGTTTGTCGAAGGGTTCGTAACCGCTTCTCTTCTCTTTGTAATTGGCCCGCTCGCCATATTGGGCAGCATCAGCGATGGCATGAGCACTGGCGTTGAGCAACTTCTTCTCAAGAGCACACTTGATTTCTTTGCCTCGATCGCCTTTGCGGCTGCTCTTGGCTGGGGAGTTGCCTTCTCGGCGATACCAGTCGCTCTCTATCAAGGTTTATGGACATTAGTCGGACTGGCGCTGGGCTCTGTTCTTTTGGATTATCAAGTAGTTGCGATGACAGCTACGGGAGGAGTCCTCTTAATTGGCATCGGATTAAAACTACTTCGCATTAAGGATATTGCTATTGGAAACTTGTTACCTGCTTTAGCGCTCGCGCCGATAATCGCAGCGGTTGCGGTGCAGTTTTAGGGCTTAAAAAGTTTTCGCATCAATAACAAAGCGATATTTCACATCGCTAGCTACCGCACGCTCGTACGCAGTATTTATGTAATCGGCTGAGATGACCTCCACATCACTTAAGATTGATCTTTCCCCGCAAAAATCGAGCATTTCTTGCAGTTCTGGCATACCGCCAATCATTGATCCAGCGAGGTTGCGACGACCGTTGAGCATCGTTCCCGCGTTGATTGCATAAGGTTTACCAGGTAGGCCAATAATCACCATCGTGGCATCGGTATCTAGTAGTTGAAGATAGGAGTCAATATCAACCTCGGCTGAAACCGTATTTAGTATTAAGTCGAAGCTCTTCAATAAATTCTTATTCCATTCTGCTTCTTTTGTAACAACAAAGTGTTTCGCACCCATTGCAAGAGCATCATCGTGTTTTCCCTGGGAATGGCTAAAAACAGTGACCTCCGCCCCTAAGGCGGCAGCAAACTTCACGCCCATATGGCCCAATCCGCCTAGCCCCATCACTCCTACTCGCGATCCTGGCCCAACTTTCCAATGACGAATGGGGGAGTAGAGGGTTATACCTGCGCAAAGCAGTGGCGCAACGCCGGCGAGTTCAAGATTTTTCGGAATTGTGACGGCGTAACGCTCATTTATTACAAAGTAATTTGAATACCCACCAAAAGCAATCGTCTTTCCATCTCGTTCGTAACCGTTATACGTACCAGTCATTCCATTTCGACAATACTGTTCAAGCCCGCGGTTGCAGTTGGTGCAGTTACGGCATGAATCTATAAAGACGCCAACTCCAATTCGATCTCCGACGCGAAACTTCTTGACTGAGGACCCGACTTCGGTAACTATTCCGACAATTTCATGTCCAGGAACCATTGGGTAAAGAGCTGGACCCCATTCCTCTCTTACTTGATGAATATCGGAGTGACATATTCCGGCATAAGCAATCTCAAATCCAATGTCACTCTTACCGATATCGCGACGATCAAAAGTGAATGGCGCAAGGGGTGATGAGGAATTTAGAGCCGCGTAACCTTTGGTGCTTCTCATTAACTATCTCCGCTCTAGGGGTTGGAATAAAAAAACATAGATCATGCAAAGGGAAGCGGATCGCTAGATTGATGGGCTTCACCGGAATTGCGCGCCGTCACTTTACGCATGTGGTGGCGACGGCAGAGCACTTCATAAGCCACATTATCTTTTCCGGCAGTATCACCAACTACGACTTGTGCGCCCTCGGTAACCATAACGCCATCAACTGTTCGAGCGTTATGAGTTGCGCGCTCGCCACACCAACATAAAGCTTCAACTTGCAGGGTTTGTACGCGATCGGCTAACTCGACCAATCGAGCTGATCCTGGAAACAACCTAGTTCGAAAATCCGTGAGAATTCCAAAAGCAAAGACATCAATGCCAAGCCCATCGGCTATTCGCGCTAACTGTTCGATTTGTTCTGGAGCATAGAACTGGGCTTCATCGCATATCACGTAATCAATTCTCACTCCGCGTGAAAGTTGGTCTACTACGAAACGATGCAAATCAAGGTCTTCACGAACCTCAAGGGCCTCAGAGGTTAGACCAAGGCGCGAAGAAATCTTTCCCGCTCCGGCTCGATCCTTATTTGTGAATAGCAATCCCGCACGACCGCGACTTTGGTGATTGTGTGCAGTTTGCAGAGCAAGAGTGGACTTTCCACTGTCCATGGTGCCGCAGTAATAGACGAGTTCAGCCATATTTCTAGGTTTGCAGAAGCGAGATTATCTCGACATCGGGATGCGTTTTGTTTATGAGATTCCTACCCTGAAGAAATGAAATTTCTAAAAGAAAAACATGGGCGATGGTCCTAGCTTTTGTGTATTCGACCAACTCATGGCAGGCAAGGGCTGTGCCTCCGGTAGCGAGTACATCATCGACAATTACAACATTGTGCTTGGGATCTAAAAGATCCTTATGCATTTCAAGAGCATCAAAACCATATTCAAGTTGGTAATCCTTACGATGAACATCGCGTGGCAATTTGCCGGGTTTGCGCACCGTCACAAATCCAAGGCCGAGCGCCTTGGCAAGTGCGCCACCAAGAATGAAACCCCTGCTCTCGATGCCAACGATGGCATCTACACCCACCTTTAAAGATTTGATTTTGCCGGCTAATTCATCGATTACAACGCTGAAACCTTCGCCGTCGGCCAAGAGTGGCGTGATGTCTTTAAACAAAATTCCTGGCTTTGGATAATCAGGTACATCGGCGATAAGAGAGAGCGCTCGTTGTAGTGGCGAAGTCACGGTCGGAGCATAACCACCAGCCCCCATATTTGTGTCCGAAAGGGGACTTGAACCCCTAATCTCTTTCGAGAACTAGCACCTCAAGCTAGCGCGTCTGCCAATTCCGCCACCCGGACTCGAGCGGGCATACTTTAGCCCATGAAACATAGTCCATTGGAACTTACCCCTGCTTTGCGAGAAGAACTAGAAGCCGATGTAGTAACTCTCTGCTCTGAACTAATTCAAATTCCCAGTGTCAATTTTGGCGAAGGAAAGGGAGATGAAGAGGCAGTCGCAAATTATGTTTCCAAAAAACTGGCCGAAGTTGGAATCACATCAAAGATTTATGAAAGTGCGCCAAAACGAGTTTCGGTAGTCGCACGAATCGAGGGAAGTGATAAATCACTTCCTGGCCTAGTTGTACACGGCCATCTAGATGTCGTTCCAGCTAATGCTGCGGATTGGAGCGTTGATCCATTTTCCGGCTTAATCAAGGATGGTTGTATCTGGGGACGCGGCGCTGTTGATATGAAAAATATGGACGCCATGATTCTTGGCGTCTTTCGACTTTGGGCAAGACACGGATATCAGCCAGAGCGCACCATGGTTGTAGTTTTCTTTGGCGATGAAGAAGCTGGCGGGATTTACGGCTCACGCTGGATGGCGCAGAAGCATCCCGAAATTTTTGCGGGTTGTAGTGAAGCGGTATCCGAAGTTGGTGGATTCTCATTAACTCTTAGCACTGGAAAACGCATCTATGCGATAGAAACTGCTGAAAAGGGTATTGAGTGGATGAAATTAACTGCACAAGGTTTAGCCGGTCATGGCTCGATGATTAACAAGGAGAACGCAGTCACTCGCCTTGCTGATGCCGTATCCAGAATCGGTAACTATAAATGGCCACAGCGAATGACCAAGACCAATGAGGCGCTACTTCGAGCGGTTGCCGAGTTAACTGGCCATAAATATGACGCCTCCGACCTCACCCCAATTCTCAAGGAGCTCGGTTCGATTTCTCGAATGCTCGGGGCAACCCTGACGAACACCGCCAACCCAACTATGTTGGAGGCTGGCTACAAAGCGAATGTCATTCCACAAACTGCCAGCGCGGTCGTCGACGGTAGAACTATCCCCGGATTTGAGAAAGAACTCTTGGAAACAGTTAAAGAATTAGCGGGAGAGCACGTAACGGTTGAATCACTCGTATCTGATATTCCATTAGAAGTTGATTTTGAAGGCCCTCTTGTTGAAAAAATGATTGATGCAATTAAGGCCGAAGATCCCGAAGGCATTCCAGTTCCATATTTAATGAGCGGTGGAACCGATAATAAGGCGCTCGCGAAATTAGGAATTAAGGGATATGGTTTTAGTCCACTTAAATTGCCGCCAGAATTGGATTTTCTCGCTCTATTCCATGGAGTAGACGAGAGAGTACCGATTGATTCGCTTAAGTTTGGCGCTCGCTCGCTACATCACTTCTTAGCTCACGCTTAATTTCTAGAGATATCGTCAAGAGCTTCACGAACGGGCGCTGGTAACGTCACATCTTCGGCTGTAAGAATCCCGCGAAGTTGAGCGGCGGTACGCGCACCTACAATCGAAGAGGTCACACCAGGGGCATCTCGAACCCACGCGAGAGAGACTTCTAGTGGAGATAGTCCGAGACCATCCGCAGCAACGAAGACTGCTTCAACAATTCGCGAAGAGCGATCATCAAGATAAGGTTCAATGAAGTTTGCAAAGTGCGGACTTGCTCCTCGTGAATCTGATGGTAATCCGGCCCGATACTTCCCAGTCAAAACTCCGCGGCCTAATGGCGACCAGGCAAGAAATCCAATCCCGAGTTCAACCGCGGCCGGCATAACTTCACGTTCGACTTTTCGATTCAATAATGAATATTCATTTTGGGTAGTGGAGATGGGGGATCTGCCAAATAATGGATTTTGCAAAGTGGCAGAGCGTGCGGTCTGCCAACCAGAGAAATTAGAAATTCCAACATAGCGAGTCCGCCCCGAAGAGACGGCCTGGTCAATAGCGGAGAGAGTTTCTTCAAGTGCAACGCCGGGATCCCAGGTATGAATCTGCCAAAGATCAACATGTTCTACGCCCAGTCTTGCCAGCGACTTATCAAGATCGCTGAGGAGGGAGCTGCGCGAGTTATCCACCACTCGCTGCCCAGTCTTAAATGAGATTCCTGCCTTTGTAGCTAACACGAGATCATCGCGCGCCGCCATAACCCCCAACAATCCACCTAAGACCCGCTCACTATCTCCATCGCCATAAACAGCTGCGGTATCTATGAAATTGCCACCGGCATCAAGGAAGAGGCGGAGTTGTTCCGCCGCTTCATGCTCATCGGTATCGCGACCCCAGGTCATTGTGCCCAATCCAAGTCGAGAAATTCGCAGTCCCGACGTTCCAACCTGGCGGATTTCCATGTCAAAACCCTAGCAAGAAATTAGCAAGATACTAGAGATGAACCAGAACTAAGATGAAACGGAACTAATAGGAGTTGGAAATAACTCGCTACTCTTTGCAAATGGCGCTGATTTATCTCCTTAGACATGCCGAATCTTCTGCAAATGTTGCCGGCATTCTTGCAGGACGGACAAAAGGAATCTCGCTCTCAAAACGGGGTAGCGCTCAGAGTCGTGAATTAGCCAGAGCACTTAAAGCTTTTGAGTTTCGTGCAATTTATTCAAGCCCCTTGGAGAGATGTCTTGAAACAATTGAGCCTTTTGCATCATCAACTGGCAAGAAAGTGAAGT
>JACCED010845000.1_pt1 | contig 33667 bp, 27 predicted proteins | sample 7455021 | NCBI WGS metagenome assembly JACCED01 (sample SAMN15323456, study PRJNA562643) | freshwater metagenome | isolation source: river surface water | place: USA:Blue River Watershed | collected 2017-08-19 | reverse complement strand
GTGGTCGTGTTTTGGGCACGGTGCGTCACCCCTTGAACGCCTCTGATTTTTCATCCTTCTTGTTGCAAGCACAAAGCTCCAAAGCGCAGGTGCTGGGTTTGGCTAATGCTGGTGGCGACTTTGTCAACAGCATGAAAGCCGCCAAGGAGTTTGGCGTTGACAAAAAAATGAAATTGGCGGGTCTGCTGGTGTTCATCAACGATGTGCACGCTTTGGGTTTGAAAAACACCGAAGGATTGCTCACAACTGACAGTTGGTACTGGGATCAAAATGAAGAAACACGCAAATTTGCAGCGCGTTTTTTTGAAAAATTCAAGCGCATGCCCAGCAGTGTGCAAGAGGGCAACTACTCTGCTGCGCTCACCTACTTGAAAGCGGTCAAAGCGGCCAATTCAGACGACTCCGACAAAGTCCTGGCTGAACTGAAAAAAATCAAGATCAATGACATGTATGCCAAGAACGGATTCATCCGTGAAGACGGCCGCATGATTCATGACATGTTCCTGTTGCAAGTCAAAAAGCCCTCAGAAGCCACCAAACCTTGGGATTACTACAAGTTGTTGACCACCGTGCCCGGAACGCAGGCCTTCACCAGTCTGGCAGATTCCAAGTGCGCATTGATTAAAAAGTGAACGCGGACACCTGAGCCCCATGGACATCTTCGGCATTCCCTTATCAGCCATCCTGAGTCAGCTTTTGCTGGGTTTGGTCAATGGCTCTTTTTATGCCATCTTGAGCTTGGGCTTGGCTGTGATTTTTGGTTTGCTCAACGTCATCAACTTTGCACACGGCGCCATGTTCATGATGGGCGCCATGTTCACTTGGATGGGTCTGACTTACTTCGACATTTCATACTGGAACATGCTCTGGTTGGCTCCCGTGTTGGTGGGTCTGTTCGGCATGGTCATCGAAAAAACCATGTTGCAATGGCTTTACAAACTTGATCACTTGTATGGCTTGCTGCTGACTTTCGGCATCACCTTGATGATCGAAGGCATCTTCAGATCCATTTATGGCTCATCGGGTTTGTCTTACTCGGTGCCCGAAGTGTTGCAAGGCGCCACCGATCTGGACTTCATGGTGTTGCCCAACTACAGGGCCTGGGTGGTGGTGGCTTCATTGTTGGTTTGCTTGGTCACATGGTTTGTGATTGAAAAAACCAAGCTGGGTGCTTATTTGCGTGCAGGCACAGAGAACCCTCGGTTGGTCGAGGCATTTGGCATCAATGTGCCATTGATGGTCACCTTGACCTACGGATTTGGCGTGGCACTGGCTGCGTTTGCCGGTGTCCTCGCGGCGCCTGTGTATCAAGTGGCGCCGCTCATGGGCTCCAACCTCATCATCGTGGTTTTTGCTGTTGTGGTGATTGGTGGCATGGGCTCGATCATGGGGTCCATCCTCACCGGTTTGGGTTTGGGTGTGATCGAAGGCTTCACCAAGGTTTTTTACCCAGAGGCCTCGAGCACCGTGGTGTTCATCATCATGGCGTTTGTGTTGTGGGTTCGTCCTGCGGGCTTGTTTGGCAAAGAGAAATGAACCAGGATTGAAACGCATGACCAAAAAAATTGTTTTCATTCTGTTGGTGCTGGCAGGCTTGCTGGCTCCCTTGCTTGTGTATCCCGTCTTCATGATGAAGTTGCTTTGCTTCGCATTGTTTGCCTGCGCCTTCAACTTGCTGATTGGCTATACCGGTTTGTTGTCATTTGGCCATGCTGCATTTTTGGGCGGTGCCGGTTATGTCACGGGCTATGTTTTGCGCGACATGGGATGGTCTGCCGAGTGGGGTATTTTGTGCGGCACCTTGTTTGCGGCTGCGATGGCATGGGTCATGGGTGCACTGGCCATTCGTCGACAGGGCATTTACTTCACCATGATCACCTTGGCCTTGTCGCAAATGCTTTATTTCTTGTGGTTGCAAGCCAGTTTCACAGGTGGTGAGGATGGATTGCAAGGCATTCCAAGAGGACGTTTGTTGGGGTGGTTGGATTTGAGCCAAGATCTGAATTTGTACTATGTGGTGCTGGGTATTTTCTTGTTTGGCTTTTGGTTGATTCACCGCGTCATTCATTCACCGTTTGGTCAAGTGTTGAATGCCATCAAAGAAAACGAAGCGCGTGCCATTTCATTGGGCTATGACGTCAACCGTTACAAGCTCTTGGCCTTCGTGTTGTCGGGCGCATTGGCCGGTTTGGCTGGTGCCACCAAGGTCTTGGTTTTGGGGTTTGAGACGCTGACAGATGCGCACTGGAGCATGTCTGGATTGGTGGTGCTGATGACATTGGTCGGTGGTTTGGGAACCGTCTTGGGGCCCATCCTGGGCGCTTTCTTCATCACCTTGCTTGAAAACAAAATGGGTGAAATCGGCACAGTGCTGAGCACGGTCACGGGTGTCGAATGGTTTGCCAATTTGGGTGAATCAGTCACCATCGTGACTGGCCTGATCTTTGTCATTTGTGTGTTGTTATTCCGTCGGGGTATCGTTGGTGAACTCCAGCACCGCTTCAGCCAAAAAGGACTCTCATGAGCTCGACCTCTACTTCTGCAGATCACGTGTTGTCTTCCCAAGAAGATGCCACTTACTTGAAAGTCACTTGGCGTCTGATTCCTCTGCTGCTCATCTGTTACATCGTGGCCTATTTGGACCGTGTCAATGTGGGATTTGCCAAGTTGCAAATGGCGGGGGAGTTAGGCTTTTCAGACGCGGTCTATGGCCTGGGTGCTGGCATGTTCTTCATTGGGTATTTCTTCTTTGAAGTACCCAGCAACATCATTTTGCACAGGGTCGGTGCCCGCACTTGGATTGCACGCATCATGGTGACTTGGGGTGTCATCAGCGGCGGCATGATGTTCATTCAGACTGAAACACAGTTTTACGTCATGCGGTTTTTGCTCGGCGTGGCAGAAGCTGGCTTTTTCCCAGGCATCATTTTGTACCTCACCTACTGGTACCCAGCCGCTCGACGCGGTCGCATCATTTCCTTGTTCATGACGGGCATCCCTTTGGCGGGTGTCATCGGTGGACCATTGTCTGGTTGGATCATGAAAACCTGGGACCAGTACCAAGGCCTGCAAGGCTGGCAATGGATGTTTTTCTTAGAAGCCATTCCTGCTGTGGTCTTTGGTCTCATTGTTTATTTTTATTTGGACGACCGTGTGTCCAATGCCAAATGGCTGACTGCTGAAGAACGTGATTTGCTCAGCCGTCGCATCGCTGAAGATGATGTGCACAAAGAAGAAATGCCGGTACTGCAAGTTTTGAAAAACAAGCGCGTCTGGGTGATGAGTGCCATTTATTTCAGCATGGCCATGAGTTTGTATGGTGTGAGTTTCTGGTTGCCAACCCTCATCAAAGGGATGGGCGTGTCCGACAACTTGACCATAGGCTTGTTGTCAGCCATCCCATGGTTGGCTGGTGCGGTTGCCATGTTGCTGTTTGGGCGCAGTGCTGATCGTTACAAAGAACGGCGTTGGCATGTGGTCGTTCCCATGCTCATGGCGTCATCCGGATTGGTGTTGTCCGTATTGTTGGCCAGCAATGTTTACTATTCATTCATTGCACTGATTTGGGCTTGCATGGGCATTGTCTCTGCCATTCCCTTGTTTTGGAGTCTGCCCACTTCGTTTTTGGGAGGTGCCGCCGCTGCGGCAGGGATCGCGGCGATCAACTCGATTGCCAACTTGGCTGGTTTTGTCGCGCCCTATGTGGTGGGATGGCTGAAACAAATCACCGAATCCACCGACTCTGGCATGTACATGTTGGCCGGGGTGCTCGTGGTGGGTGCATTGATCACCCTGACCATTCCCAGCAAACTGGTTAACCGTTGAGCCTCTCTGGCTTTTGTGAGTTGTTAGAATTTTGTAAGTTTTAATGCGGCCTTCAAGGCGAGGAGTCATCTATGAGCAATATCAGTAAACATCTCATTTGGTTGGCCATTGCCATCCTGGGTGCTATTTCACTGGGTGTGGTCGCGCTTGGTCAAGGCGAAAGCATCAACGCCTTGTGGATCGTCACCGCGGCTGTTTCCATTTATCTGATTGCCTACCGTTACTACGCCTTGTACATCGCGCGTAATGTGATGCAACTCGATGCCAACCGTCCAACACCTGCCGTGCGTCTCAACGATGGTTTGGACTATGTGCCCACCAACAAAAATGTCTTGTTTGGTCACCATTTCGCAGCCATTGCGGGCGCAGGTCCTTTGGTAGGCCCTGTTTTGGCGGCGCAAATGGGTTACCTGCCAGGTTTGCTCTGGTTGCTCGTGGGGGTGGTCTTGGCCGGTGCAGTGCAAGACTTCATGGTGCTGTTTATTTCTGTCCGTCGCAATGGCCGCTCATTGGGGGACATGGTCAAGGAAGAATTGGGCACGGTCCCTGGTTTGATTGCCATGTTTGGCACCTTCATGATCATCACTATTTTGCTGGCCGTGTTGGCTTTGATCGTGGTGAAAGCATTGGCTGAAAGCCCATGGGGCACTTTCACAGTGGCGGCCACCATCCCCATTGCCATTTTCATGGGCCTGTATTCGCGCTATTTCCGACCTGGGCACATCACCGAGATTTCGCTGATTGGTTTTGTTTTGTTGATGTTGGCCATCATTTTTGGCGGGCAAGTGGCCGCTGATCCCGCACTGGCCCCCATGTTCACTTTCAATGGTCAGCAACTCACCCTGATGTTGTTGGCCTATGGTGTGGTGGCTTCTGTTTTGCCTGTGTGGTTGTTGTTGGCACCACGCGACTATCTCTCAACCTTCTTGAAAATCGGCACCATCGTCGGCTTGGCCATCGGCATCTTGTTCGTGGCACCCGATTTGAAAATGCCTGCCATCACCAAGTTTGTTGACGGCACAGGCCCTGTTTGGTCGGGCTCTTTGTTCCCCTTCTTGTTCATCACCATCGCCTGTGGTGCGGTTTCGGGGTTCCATGCCTTGATTTCTTCAGGCACCACTCCCAAGCTGTTGGAGAACGAAATGCATGCGCCTTTGATAGGTTATGGCGGCATGTTGATGGAATCGTTTGTGGCAGTGATGGCTTTGGTGGCTGCATCCATCATCGAACCCGGTATTTACTTTGCCATGAACAGCCCCGCGGCATTGATTGGCACCACTCCCGAATCAGCGGCAGCTGCCATCAGCCAGTGGGGTTTCCTCATCACCCCTGAGATGCTGCAAGAAACAGCCCGCAATGTGGGTGAAACCACCATCATTTCCCGTACAGGTGGCGCGCCCACGCTGGCGGTAGGTATGGCGCAAATTTTTGCTTCTGCCATTGGTGGCCCCGGCATGATGGCTTTTTGGTACCACTTTGCGATTTTGTTTGAGGCTCTCTTTATCTTGACGGCTGTGGATGCAGGAACACGTGTGGGCCGATTCATGTTGCAAGACCTGATGGGCACCGCCATCCCTGCACTCAAAAACACCCAATCCATCACTGGCAACCTGATTGCATCTGTCTTGTGTGTGAGTGCCTGGGGCTATTTCTTGTACCAAGGCGTGTCTGATCCCTTGGGCGGCATCAACACCTTGTGGCCTTTGTTTGGCATCTCCAATCAAATGCTGGCGGCCATCGCGCTGACCCTTTGCACCGTGGTGCTGTTCAAGATGAAGCGCCAACAATACGCTTGGGTGACCTTGGTCCCCACGGTTTGGTTGTTGATTTGCACCTTGACGGCCGGATTGGAAAAAATCTTCCACAGCAATCCCAAAATTGGCTTCTTGGCCAATGCTGAAAAATTCCAAGCGGCTTTGGCACAAGATCAAATTTTGGCCCCCGCCAAATCCATGGCGCAAATGCACCAGATCATCTTCAACAACTACCTCAATGCATCTTTGGCTGCCTTGTTCATGTTGGTGCTCCTGTCGGTGGTGTTCTACGGATTGAGGCAATGTGCCATTGCCTTGAAATCCAACAAGCCCACCACCCAAGAAGCTGTGGGTGATCTGAAGTCTGCTTGACGCAGATGACCGATATGCTGGAAAAACTCAAATCCATCAACAGTTATTTTGTGCAAACAGCCCACCTGATGGTGGGCATGCCCAGCTATCAAAATTACCTCGATCACATGGCCAAAACACACAGTGACAAGCCGGTGATGAATTACGAGGAGTTTTTCAGAGAGAGACAAGCGGCGAGGTTTGGCGAGGGCGTCACCCGCATGAGCCGCTGCTGTTGACAACAGCGCCTAGCTGTTGGCTTTTTGGCGGAGCTGGAATTTTTGTATTTTGCCGGTTGATGTTCTTGGAATGCTTTCAAAGAAGAAGGCTTTGGGGCATTTGTAACTGGCCAGCAGCGTCTTGCAGTGCCCCATCAGCTCGGTTGCGCCGGATTTGCTGTCTGGCTTGAGTTCCACAAAAGCGACGGGCACTTCCCCCCATTTATCGTCTTGTTTGGCCACCACTGCGCAGACCAACACATCCGGGTGTCTGTAAAGCGCATCCTCCACTTCCATCGAACTGATGTTTTCGCCGCCCGAAATGATGATGTCTTTGCTGCGGTCTTTGATCTTCACGTATTGATCCGGTTCAGTCACGGCCAAATCACCCGTGTGAAACCAACCACCTGCAAAAGCGTGGTCTGTGGCTGAAGGGTTTTTCAAATAACCTTTCATCACGATATTGCCCTTGAACATGATTTCACCCATTTCCTCGCCATCGGCCTGGACAGGTGTCATGGTCTCGGGGTTTTGCACATTCATGCCTTCTTGCAATACGTAGCGAACACCTTGTCTGCCGTTGAGTCGCACTTGCGTTGGCAAGTCGGCTGCGATCCAAGATGGCTGTTTGACGGCCACGGATGCAGGTCCATAGACCTCGGTCAAACCGTACACATGCGTGATGTCGAACCCCAGCTTGGCCATGCCTTCGATCATGGAGGAGGGCGGTGCAGCGCCTGCCACCATGCCTTTGACGGCCTGTTGGATCGGTGTGTGCCATTCTGGCGACGCGGTGATCAAGAGGTTGTGGACGATCGGTGCCGCGCAATAGTGATCCACCCGGTGTTGGGCCATTTGTTCCAAGATGACTTCGGCGTCTATTTTTCGCAAACACACATGGACACCACCCAACATGGCGATGGTCCATGGGAAACACCAACCATTGCAATGGAACATGGGCAAGGTCCACAGGTAGCGTGGAAAGTGGGGCATGCCCCATGTCACAGCATTGCTGACCGCGTTCAAGTAAGCGCCACGATGGTGTGTCACCACGCCTTTCGGGTCACCCGTGGTGCCGGAGGTGTAACTCACCGCAATGGCATCCCATTCATCGGCTGGTCCCTCGAGTTTGGCCAAGGGCGGGTGTTGCTGCAACCAAGACTCGTAGTCTTGTGAACCTGTTCGCTCACCCGGACCTTGGTATTCGGCGTCGCACACATCGATCACCAAGGGTTGGCGATTGAATTTGGATTTCAAAATCGCCAGTGCCAAGGACATGGTGGCCCCAAATTCTCTGTCGGTGAGCACCACCATGGCTTCACAGTGGTTCATTTGCCAAGCCAAAAGCTCGGCATCGAGTCGGGTGTTGAGGGTGTTGAGCACCGCATTCAAGGCGGGGACAGCGTAGTGCGCCTCCACCATCTCTGGTGTGTTGGCAAGCATCACACTGACGGTGCTGCCGCGACACACTCCGACTGATTGAAGGGCCGCCGCCAGCCGAGCGGATCGTTCGCGGACTTGCGACCAGTTGTAGCGACGCTGACCGTGGATCACGGCTTCCAAATCTCCAAACACTTCTGCACTGCGCTCTACAAAACTGACAGGAGATAGCGCTACAAAATTGGCTGGATTTTTGTCGAGGTGAAGGTCATAGATGGAGGTCATGGTGCGTCAACTGGTTTCAAGTCAATGCGGAGCCAGACAGTTGTCCACATTCCAACCATAAAGCCACTCCATGGCATCGTAAAACCGATCGGCTGTTCGTCCACGCCACAAATCATTGCGCACCAATCGCTCCACGCCTTGGGCATGGTAGATGCGGCCCATTTCACGTGAGGACAAAACAATGCGAGCGGTTCTGGCGATGCGTGAGCGTTGGTACAAGTCAAAGGCTTTGGGAATGTCGTTGTGATGAACGCTCAAAGCGCGCCCCAGGGTCACCGCATCTTCAATGGCCATGCATGCACCCTGGGCCATGTATTGCGTGGTGGGGTGAGCAGCATCGCCCAGCAAAGTGGATCGGTGAAATGACCACTGTGCAATTGGGTCCCGATCAGCGGTGGCCCACCGCTTCCAACTTTTGGGAAGGTCAATCAACTGGCGCGCCTTGGGGCATATGTCTTGGAAGTAACTTTGCACTTCCTCGGGGTGACCATCTGTGACCCCCCACTCTTCTGGTTGACGACTGTGAAAGGTGACCACCAGGTTGTATTGCTCGCCACCTCGCAAGGGATAGTGCACCAGATGGCAGTTGGGCCCCACCCAGATGCTGGCTGCATTCCATTGCAACGCTGCGGGGAAATCAGCACGATCCACCACCGCTCGGTAAACCACATGTCCGGTGACCCGGTGGGGATCGTTCACGAAATGGGCGCGCACCATCGACTTGACACCGTCGGCACCGATCAGTGCTTGACCCACATGGACATGGCCATGTTGGTCGGTGACGCGAACCGTGTCTGCATCTTGTTCAATGGATTGCACCCGGGTGTGGGTCAACAAAGCCACATCTCCTGTGCGTTGCACACCTTCGAGCAAGGCGCTGTGTGCGTCAACGCGGTGAATGACCGCGTAAGGGTTGCCAAAGCGTTGAATGAACGCTTCGCCAGTTGGAATCAGACCCACTTGGTATTCATCGATGGCATCGTGCATCACCATGTAGTCGGTATACACCGCCATGCTGCGGGCTTTTTCACCCACGCCCAGTGCATCGAAGGCGTGAAATGCATTGGGTCCCAGTTGCATGCCCGCACCGACTTCACCGATCTGACTGGCTTGTTCAAGTACTTTGACTTGAAATCCTTGCTGGGCCAATGCCAAGGCGGCAGCCAAACCACCGATGCCCCCACCTGCAACCAGGATGGGAAGTGTTGAGTTCATGCTTGATCAGGTACGGGTAGAGATGCCCAATTCTTGCAGAATTTTCTCGTTGTGCTGGCCGACGCTGGGAATCGCACCCATGGTGTATTCAAAACTGCTTTGGCGACCGGGCGGCAATAACGCTGGCATGGGCCCCACGGGAGAATCCACTTCGGTCCATCGCCCTCTGGCTTGCAGTTGGGGGTGCGCCCACAAATCTGCCATGGTGTTCATGCGGGCATTGGCGATGGGTGCATCGTCCAAACGTTGAATGACCTGGGCCGCCGTCAAGTTGGCAAAAACGTCCAAGATCAGTTGCTCCAAGAGACGACGGTTTTGATTGCGCAGACTGTTGGTGTTGAATTTCGGATCAGAGGCCAACTCGGGTTGTTGCAACACGACTTCGCAAAACTTCACCCATTCGCGTTCGTTTTGCAAGCCCAACATCACGCTGCCGCCATCGCCCGCCAAGAAGGGACCATAGGGATAGATGGTGGCGTGTGAAGCGCCTGTGCGCGGCGGTGCTTCCGCGCGGTCCATGGCGTAGTACATCGGGTAGCCCATCCATTCGGCGAGCGACTCCAACATGGATACATCGATGTGCGCGCCTTCACCGGTTTTGTCGCGGTGAATCAATGCGCTCAGAATGTTGGTGTAGGCATACATGCCCGCGGCAATGTCCGCGATGGAGTTGCCACTCTTGCTGGGATGCTCGGGCGTGCCAGTGACTGACAAGTAACCCGCCTCGCTTTGGATCAACAAATCGTAGGCTTTCTTGTCGCGATAGGGGCCTTCGTTGCCATAGCCAGAGATGTCACACACAATCAATCGGGGGTTGTGGGCGCGCAATGTGGCTGCATCCAAGCCCATGCGCGCCGTGGCGCCAGGGGCCAGGTTTTGCACCACCACATCGGCCTTGGCAATCAACTGCATCAGCACTTGCAAATGATCCGGATTTTTCAAGTCCAGCGCCAAACTTTCTTTGGAACGATTGACCCAGACAAAATGCGAACAAGCACCTCTGGCACGCTGGTCATAGCTGCGCGCAAAGTCGCCCACTTCGGGCCGCTCCACCTTGATGACCCGAGCGCCCAAATCGGCCAATTGACGGGTGCAAAAAGGGGCTGCAATGGCATGCTCCAAAGAAACAACGGTGACATGGTCCAGGGGCTTGGCAGAGGTGGTCATGGCATGAAAAATCAGTGTCAATGAAACAAAGCAGTGGCTTGCATGTGAATTTGTTGCGCCGCATCTTGAACCCACAAGTCCACGCCAGCGTTTTGCGCACGCGGTTGGCCATGCAAATGAATGGCACGCCGATCCCCGCATTCAAAGCAAGGCTGTAGCGCTTTGTAACTGAGGGATGCAATGCTGTGGGTGCTGTGACGCTGAACCAGATCCATCAGCAAAGTGGCGAGCAAGGGGCCATGCACAACCAGGCCCGGATAGCCTTCTACTTTTGTGCAGTAATTGCGGTCGTAATGAATGCGATGCCCATTGAATGTCAAGGCCGAGTAGCGAAACAACAGTGTTTCATCGGGTACCACTTGCCGCGTCCATGCACCAGCCGTTGGCGGACTTGAAAGCAGTGGCGGTGCTGAAGGCGTCTCGGTCTGCAAGGGCCGGTAAACAATGTCGTGCTCTTCTGTGATGCAAAGGCCATGTTCATTGTGGATGCAGTGTTCAACCAACACAAACAACAACGCCCCTGAACGACCTTGTTTGTGATGAATCTTTTTCACGGTGGAGACGCGGTGCGCGGCCTCGCCAACACGAAGTGGCGCATGCCAGGTCACCCGACCACCGGCCCACATGCGACGGGGATACGGCACGGGCGGCAAGAAGCCACCTCGCAAAGGGTGTCCGTCTGGTCCTATTTCGCTTTGTCTGGTTTGTGGCAAAAAATAAAGCCAATGCCAAAGCGGAGGAAGCACGCTGTGGTGCATGGGCGCTGGATCGTTCCGATCCAAGGTGGCCGCCAGGCCACGGACAGGCGCTGCCGTGATCAGGTCATGCACAGTCACGCTGTGTCCCTCCCATGTTTGAAGGTGGGTCAGCGTGTTCTGGTCCAAGAGGGTCACTTGTGGTCCAACATCTTCAAGCTGGGTGTTTGCAAGATGCTGGGTTTGATGGTTTTCACCCATTCAGGCGACTTTTGTCCCACAGGCGTGGTCACCAAATCGGCCGGCACGATCATCATCTTGTCCATCACAGCAAATGGGTACTCAGGCACACGTTTGGTGATACCCAGCAACTGGTCTTCCAATCCTTGACCGTCCGCACGCATGCGGACAGGACGCCCAAACGCTTTGAACTCCATGGTTCGCATGGCTTCGGCGACTTGCTCGGTGCTGGGCCATTTGCCGCCATTGGCTTTGATGGCTTTCTCGTAACCTGTTTTCAGACCCACCAAGGCTTGCGCCATGTGGTAGGTGGAATAGATGGGGTACGCATTGGTTTTGGCGCGGAATTTTTGGATGAATGCTTGGTGCTTGGGGTCGTTCTTGGTTTCGGGGTGCAAGAAATAATGATCGCCACGGGCGCCCGCAATGACTCCGGCGGGCACGGTAGCACCCAAACGTTCCAGCGAACTTTCCAGCAGTGGCAACACAAACAAGGTGTTTTGCTTGAAGACGCCACGTTGCGATGCTTGACGGACAAAGGTGTCCAAATCACCACCCCAAGAAGTGTTCAACACCACGTCAGGCTTGAGGGCTTGCAGCCTGCTCAATTCGGTGGAGAAATCTGAAGCCCCCATTTTGGGGAACATCTCGGCGACCACTCTCACATTGGGCTTGAAGACGCGCAAGGTGTTGATGAAGATTTCCCAAGAGTCACGACCCCATGCATAGTCTTGGTTGACCACAGCGATCGTTTCAAAGTCGGGTTTGGTCTTGAGCAGGTACAAAACGGTGGCGACCATCTCGGTGGTGGCATTGGCTTGGGTGCGCACCACATATTGGTAGCGTTTTTCTTCGAGCAATTTTTCAGTGCCACAGTCCCAAGCGATGTTGAGCACTTTCAAATCTTCGGCCACAGGTGCCACCACGTTGCAGTTGCCGCTTGAGATGGCCGAGATCATGGTCTTCACGCCCTGTTCTTGCACCACCCGGCGGTATTCAGACAGCATCTTGTCAGCGCCGACACCTTCATCAATGTAGGTGGCCGTCAGCTTCACGCCACCAATGCCGCCTTGTGCATTGATGTCATCGATCAATATTTCTGCAGCGGCTTTGGCAGGCACACCAAACACAGAGGCAGGTCCCGACAAAAAGGTGGTGATGCCGACTTTCAATTCGGCTGGTTTGGTTTGTGCGGCACTGGTCAAAGCCAAACCGCTGAGCAAAGCAGTGGCCAACCATTGTTGGATGTTGTTCATGAGTGGTCTCCCTGGGGTTTGTTGGACGGGTTGTTCAATGTTGTCAGATGGTGCGGCCACCATCCACGGGGAATTCCACACCTGTGAAAAATTCGGCTGCATCGCTGGCCAAAAACACGGCTGCTGTCGCCACGTCACTGGCTTGGGCAAAACGTCCCAGGGGAATGGTGCCCATGAATTTGGCGCGGTTTTCAGGGGTGTCGGGCAAGCCCATGAAGTCTTCAAACAGGCCCGTGACACCCATGACCGGGCAAATGGCATTGACACGGATTTTTTCAGGACCCAACTCGACAGCCATGGATTTGGAGAGCAGGTTCACTGCGCCCTTGGAGGCGTTGTACCAAGTCAAGCCAGGGCGTGGGCGAATACCCGCGACCGATCCAACGTTCAAAATCACACCACCACCTTTCTTGCGAAGATGAGGCAGCACCGCATGGGTCATGTGGAAAATGGATTTCACATTGACATTGAACACGCGATCGAACGTGGCCTCGTCCACTTCCAGCATCGGCCGGTTTTTGTGGGTGGTGCCGGCGTTATTGACAATGATGTCGGGAATGCCAAAGGTGGTGATGCAATGCTGGACCAGGGCTTGAACATCAGCTGCTTTGGTCACATCGCAAGTAAATGCGCTCGCGTTGGGGCCCAACGCGGCCGCCACTTTCTTGGCCGACGCATCCAGGATGTCGGCGACGATGACCTGGGCACCCTCGCGCACAAAGGCCTGCGCAATGCCTTCACCGAAACCACCACCTGCGCCTGTGATGATGGCAATTTTGTTTTGAAGTTGACTCATGATGTTGCTTTCTCGTTGAAATATCAGCCGTGGAAATGGATCACGGTCTTGGTGGTGCTCATTTCCTCCAATGCCATGAAACCTTTTTCTCGGCCGTGGCCACTGCGTTTGACTCCGCCAAATGGCAACTCGACACCACCACCTGCGCCGAATGAATTGACAAACACCTGACCGCATTTCAAGGCTTTGGAAACGCGTTGCTGGCGTCCACCGTTCTCTGTCCAAACAGCGGCCAGCAAACCATAGTCAGTGCCATTGGCCAAAGCAATTGCATGGGCTTCATCTTTGAAGGGCATGGCCGCCAGCACAGGCCCAAACACCTCTTCTTGCGCCAACGGGTTGTTGGCGGGCACGCGGTCAAACAAGGTGGGTGTGACGTAATAGCCTTGTGGGGGCACACCAGGTGCGATTTGGCCTTGAGCCAACACCTTCAAACCAGCGGCTTGGGCTTGTGCGATGTAGCGGTTGACGCGCTGCTGCTGCGCGATGTTCACCACTGGACCGCAGTCCAAATTCATTTCGGGGGTGCCCACGCGCACTTTGGAAAACTTCTCGGCCACCAACCCCACAAACTGGTCGTAAATCTCTTCTTGTACCAGGAGTCGACTGCCAGCGGTGCAGGTTTGGCCCGTGTTTTGAATGATGCCGCGCACCACAGTGCTGGCAGCCAGCTCCAAGTTGGCGTCTGCAAACACCAAATGCGGTGACTTGCCACCCAACTCCAGCACGCACTTGACCGCATGCTTGGCGGCCGCTTGCTGGATCAACACACCCACTTCATTGGATCCAGTGAAGCTGATGAAGTTGATGTCAGGGTGATTGGCCAATGCCGCGCCGGCTTCTTCACCCACACCACTCACGATGTTGAGCGCCCCTGCCGGAAAGCCCACTTCAAGCGCCAGTTCTGCGATGCGCAAGCAACTCATGCAAGCGTCTTCTGCGGGCTTGACCACAACGGCATTGCCCATGGCCAGTGCGGGTCCGATGCTGCGCCCCATCATTTGGGCAGGGTAGTTCCAGGGGATGATGTGTGCCGTGACACCCAAGGGTTCGCGCAGCAAATTCACTTGGTAGCCATTCAAAAACGGTATGACTTCCCCATGTACTTTGTCGGCGGCCGCGCCATAAAACTCAAAATAACGCGCCAAGACCACCATGTCGTTGCGTGCAGTGGTCATGGGTTTGCCTGTGTCTTTGGCTTCAAGCAAAGCCAATTCCTCTGCGTGGTCCAACACGGCTTGGGCCATCTTGAGCATCAGGCGTCCGCGCTCCAATGCAGACATTTGCCCCCAAGCGCCATCCAGTGCTTGCCGTGCGGCTTGTACCGCCAAATCGATGTCTGCAGCTTCACCACGTGGAATGGTGTCAAAGGGCTGTCCGTCGACAGGTGACAGCACTTGCAGTGTCTTGCCGCTGAGGGCTTGGACAGACTTGCCGCCGATGATCATGTGGGCCAATTGGAACTCCGTGAAATGAGGGTCAATGAGAAGGGGATGAAGAAGGGGTGAGAGAGCCGCGTTCGAGGGTCCAGGTTTGGTCAGGCATATTGACCAACAAGCTGGCGTTGGATTCGGTGATGACCACGCACAGCTCGGGGCGCAATTGGCGCAGTCGACCAATGGCCTCGACGTATTGCAGCGCCAAGACAGGGGCCAGACCCTGCAAGGGTTCGTCCAACAAGACCAAGCGCGTGCCCACCATCAGGGCACGACCCAATGCCACCATCTTGCCTTGGCCGCCAGACAGTGCTGCGCCTGATCGGGGCAGCATGTCTTGGAGTTGAGGAACCACCGACAACACCAGTTTCATGCGAGTTTCGATTTCTGCTGCATGCAGACCCAACACTTGGCAAGGCAATTTCAAATTTTCAAGCACAGACAGGGTGGGGAAAATGATCCGCTCTTCGGGCGCGTAGCCGATGCCCATTTGCGTGCGCAGATGGGCGGCTTGCTTGGTTAAATCTTGCGTGTCCAAAAGGACCTGGCCGGATTGCAAAGGCAGCAAACCCATGATGCTGCGCAGCAAGGTGGTTTTGCCCGCCCCGTTTCGACCGACCACTGCCACGGTTGTGCCGGATGGCATGGCGGCGCTGATGTTTCGCAGCACTTGAACGCCTGCGATGTCGACACTGAGTTGGTGCAAGTTCAACATCATGTCCCCAGCACTTCGCGTTGAATGGTGGGGTTGGACAACACTTCTGCCGGTGTGCCATCGGCGGCCACACGCCCAGCGATCCAAGCAGCCACACGTGTGGCGTAGCGGTTGACGATTTCGATGTCGTGCTCCACAAACCAACTGGTGACCTGACGCTCACGCAAAGCCAGCATCACGGTGTCCATCAAGGCCATTTTGTCGTCAGAGGCCACGCCACTGGTGGGTTCGTCCATGATCATCAGTTTGGGGCGCAGCATCAAGGCCATGGCGACATCCAGCAATTTGCGCTGACCTTCAGGCAAGCTGCTGGCAGGTGCATCCGCACGGGCTGCCAAGCCCACCAATTTCAGGGTGTCGTCTATTTCATGGCGATCCACCGCGTCAGCCAGCGGGGTGAACCAAGACAAATGCCCACTGCGTGCTGCGGCCGAGATTTCCAAACATTGACGCACTGAATGCTCGAGAAAGAGTTGGGGCAACTGAAAAGACCGACCCAGTCCCAGTCGCACAATCTGCCTGGGTTCCTTCTGCGTGATGTTGATGCCGTCTAAAAACACCTGGCCACTCTGCGGTTTGATGAAGCCGGTGCAAATGTTGATGAAAGTGGTTTTGCCTGCGCCGTTTTGACCAATGACCGCCAATCGCTCACCGGGGTGCAGCGCGAAGTCAATGTGGTCTGCAGCGACCACGCCACCAAAGGACAAACAGAGCCCCTTGGTTTCCAACAAGGGCTGACTCATGGTTGACCCCCTTTGGTGTTTGAGATTTTTTGGCGCAGCATGCCCACTATGCCGTCGGGGGCCACCAAAATCACCAGGATCAAGGTCAGTCCCAGCAGCATTTGCCATACGCCCGTCATATAGGCCGATGCAAACAACTTGACGGCTTCAAAGACGGCGGCACCCAAAAATACACCCAGTGCATGACCTGAGCCACCCAAAATGGTGATGAACACGTATTCACCTGAGCGGAACCAAGAGCCGATATCGGGCGTGACCAGGCCTTGCACCAAACCAAACAAGGCACCTGACAAGCCCACCAACACAGCAGAAACCACATAGGCTTGCCACAAAATGTATTTGGCAGACAAACCCAGGTACTCCAAACGCGTTTCATTCGATTTGATGCCTGCCAAGGCCTCGCCTGACGCCGATTTGAAATAGCGTTGCACCGCCCATACCAAGGAGGCTGCAAACAATACACTCAGGCACAGCAGGATGGTTTCATAGACATCTCGCTCGGTGACAAAGCCCAGCATGGTGGGGCGGTTGATGCGCAAACCATCGGTGCCACCTGTGAGGTTGTAAAACTTGCCCAGCATGGCAAACACCACCATGCTGAGGGCCAGATTGAGCATGCCGAAAAAAATGCCTCGATAGCGCACCACAAACAAACCGATGAGTGCACCGGCCAGACCGCTGGCGGCCATGCCCGCCAAGATCAACACCAAGCCATCCGTATCAGGGTATGCGCGGGCCAAGAAAGCCACGGCATAGGCTGCGATGGCTGCATACAAAGCATGGCCAAACGAGACTTGCCCGCCGCGCACCAAAATGCACACCCCCAAACTGGCCATGCCATAGCAAAGACCCATGATCAGCGGCGTTTTGCTCCAAGGGAACAACAGGCCCAGTACCAAGCACAGCGCAAATCCCAGCCAAGCCATCCAACGGATCATGTCAAATCCTTCTCGCTTCGGCGACAGAAAAAAGACCATGGGGGCGAATCAACAAGACCAGCACCATGATCAGATATGGCACTGCCACTTCCCACTCTGGTGCCAAATAAACAGCCATCGAGCGCGCCAATCCAATGAACAAAGAGACAATCAAAGCACCCGTGATTTGGCCCATGCCAGCGGTGGCCACGACGGCAAAGGACAACACGATCATGTCAGCACCTGCGCCTGGCACCATGGAGGTGGTGGGTACCGCCATGGCACCACCCAGTGCCCCGAGCGTGGCACCCAAGACAAACGTCATCCATGCGATTTTTCGGGCATTGATGCCCAGGGCTGTGGCCATCTCTCGGTGGTGGGTGACCGCGACAATTTGCTTGCCCATGGATGTGAAGCGCAGAAAAAATTGCAAACCAGCATAGGCACCGATGGCCACCAACGGAATCAAGATCAGTTGGTAAACGGTGTAGGTGACATCGAAAAATGAGATGGTGCCCATGCGACCGACCAATTCAGAGGCAGAGTAAGGTTGGGTTCCCCATGTGATTCTTTGCACATCTTCGAGCACCATGAAGGCGGCGAAAGTCATCAGCAATTGCTGGATCGGGTCACGGTTTTGCACACGGCGTAGCAGCCCAGCCTCCAGGCTGGTGCCCAAGACCAATCCCACCAAGACTGCTGCCGCCAATAAACAGGCGAGCAACACCAGGGTGGAAGGCTCATGGTTCATGGCCATCAAGGTGAGTGAAGCCGCCGTGTAGCCACCAAAGGCGTAAAAAGCCCCATGTGCCACATTCACAATACCCATCACGCCGCAGATCAGGGTCAATCCCAGCGACACCATGAAAATCAGACCGGCATAAGAAATGCCGTCGGCAACCGCCAACACAATCAACTCAGGGGACATGCCAATGACTCATGGGTGTGGGTGAGAACAAACCGTGAAATGTATGGCATATGGCCAGACTCAATCCAATCACAAATCGTGATAGCAGGGCGACGATTTTCGAATAGCGCCCACGGGTGGAATTTTCTGTCCTGACAGGACTTGGTTTCTGCGGGTATTCCCTAGGTCTGTATTTGCAACTTCGCGCGCCACCGACCTGCGTCGACCAATTGGATGATTTGCGCTTTGACCAAATCGGTGATGACCGATTGCGCGCGGTGCGAGATGGGTTCGTGACGCTCCGCATACACCACGCAGCGGCTGACATTGGGTTCAATGATTCGCCTGGCCACCAATTCACCTCGCTCGATTTCTTCGGCGACAGCGGCCCATGACAAGATGGTGTGCCCCAAGCCTTGCGCCACGGCTTTTTTCATGCTGGCAAAGGAATCGATTTCCACCGTCACATTCAATCGCACATCGGCTTGCAAAGCCGCGCGATCGATGGCGATGCGCAAACCATGTTCTTTGGCCGGGACGATCAATTCGCAGGCGGCCAAGTCTTGCATGGTGATGGCATCACTGGTCGGCAATGGCGACGCATTGGCGGCGCTGACCAGGTACAAGTCTTCATTCAAAATCGATTGAACCTTGAGGCCTTTGTGCGCGGTGGTCCCAAACAACACCGCAGCGTCTATCCGCCCGGCGAGTAACCATTCTTGCAACCAACCCGAGTGACCCTCGACCAAGCGCAAGGTGATGTGCGGCCAATGAGTGCGCACCTCTTTCAACAATGGCAGTGTCAACACCATGGCCACGGTGGTGGGCAAGCCCAGCACCACTTCCCCGTGCAATTCATCTGCAGCATGTCGAACGGTATCTTGTGCGTGTTGCAGGCGACGCAAGATGTCACGGGCATGGTCTATCAATGTTTCACCCGCATGGGTGAGTTCGATGCCTTTGGTGTTTCTCAGAAAAAGCTTGACGCCCAGTTCTGCTTCAAGCCTTGCCACATGGGCCGATAAAGCGGGTTGTGCGATGTGGATGAGTTGCGCTGCTTTGGAAAAACCACCGGACTCGGCAACCGCGAGGAAATATTTGATTTGTTTGATGTCCATCAAGCCGGGATGCTATCAGCCGATAGACGAGGGCATCAATACAGTTGCCACCAGCTTCTTTGAATCCAAGGCTTGCAGGTGAAGACGTTCGACATCTCTTGCGCCTGGGTGGTGACGATCAGCGTCTTGTCTTTCTTTGAAAATTCATAACGCGCATTGGTGCTGGTCGTATCAGAAGGCGTTTGCACAGGGGACGTCAGCCTGGATTCCCTTTGGAGATCCATCAACACCAAGTCCTTGGTCATTTTCACTTTGATGATGTCGCGTCGTTGGGTCTGGGGGTCTTGGATTAGCCAAGGCGATGCTTGCGATTGATTGGGCTTGGCGCATTGCATTGCTTCGCCCGGACCTTGCAGGCAAACCGCCTCGTTGGAGAAAGACACGATGAGCTGTTTGTAAAGTTTCGCATCTCCTGCTTGAGGCGTTGTTTCACAAAAAAACGCTTGAACAGGTTGCTCGCTGCATGCAGACAATCCCAGAACAAAGACCATCAACAAGATATGGGGTACCTTACCAACACTAAAACCAGCGGTTTTCACATGTTCCTTTGAATACGGAGAAGACTTCAATATGGCCTGACTGGCCATCGATGTATCGAATACCGGCAGATTCGGTTTCGATGCGCAATTCACTTTTGGGTCGCGAGAAATCAAAGTTGTATTTCATTTGATCCACGGTGTGTGTGCTGTAACTGCCTTTGAAACCCGCATCGGTTTGTTGTGCAAAGTGATTGCTTTGGTTGAGTTCTTTGTAAAGTGGAAAGCGCTGATTGGTGACGCTGATTTCACCACGCCGAATTTGAATCAAGTGCCGCTCCATGGTGGTTTGATCGTTGATGACGCGACTGGTTTCCCCATCGCCATCGGGCGTCCATTTCTGCCACTGGTGTGACGGTCCTTGGCAAACCATGGTCGGGTAAATCAAGCCATAGGCATAACCCACCAATGGGACGCTGACGCCCACCACCATGAGCAAGGTTCGCAGGCGAATACCACCATCGATGCCTGCGGCTGTGAAGGCCAAATCGCGGTCTTCGCGGTTCGTTCCGCTGTTGTTGCCTGTCTCAAATTCGTTGTCAATTCCGAGCCCGTGGTCAGTGTTGTTGCGATGGGCGGAGTCGCTGCCCTTGTCAGACGGTTGGTGCCGAATGCCGTTGTCTGTACCGGTGGGGTTGGGGTTGCTGGCTGAATCATGGGGCAAGCCAGAAGCTTGGTTGTCTTCTAACCATTCAGCCGTATGTCCTGTCCTTTGCACAGTGTCCGGTTCTTCATCCAGCGCCAATTCTTTGTCTGCCAATGGGCGACGCTTGAAAAAAGCATCCAACTTTTGCCACGTCGACCGCGGGGTGATCAGGTCCAGTTGTCGATGCACTTGTGTGACGTTCAATTGAAGGGAGTCCATGCGCGCATCCACCAAGCATTGAGGATCTTGGGTGGTCAGATGGTCATCGGGCAAGGCTTGTCGATTGGTCAGCGCAGAATCGTCATCGATGGGCTGGATATTGACGGCATGAACATCCAATCCAACCTCTTGAATGTTGATGGCTTGGGCGTCCATCTTGACTTTTTGCACATTGGCAGCGCTCAGACCTTCTTTGATTTTGAGTCGACCATCTTGGTTGTTCGCATTCAAGGCCACCAAGTCAATGTCGTCTTGGCTGTTGAATCCTTCAGAGACTTGCTTGGTGTTTTGATCGATGGTGCGCTGTACGGTTTCTCCCAGTTCAGAGGAACTGTTGGCCGAGTTCCAGTCATCCTCTTCTTGTTTCAAGCGCTGTTGCCGAATGTGAATCGCGTCCTTGTCAATTTGCGTGAGTTTGGGTTTGTGATTCTTGAATTCAAGCGTTTTGAGAAAAGGCGCTAGTTTGTTGCTGGGAATGGCGAATGCATCTTGCATCGTCTCAAACAGCAGTTGCTCTTTTTCTTTGATGACACCGTCTGACAGCATCGAGTCATAAACATTGACCAAGATGAACAATCGTTGGTCTTCGTTCAGGTAGGGCGTGGCATTTCTCAAAAACGGGCTCAACTTCATGCAGCGAACTTGCTGCATGGCCACTTCTTGCAAGCCTTCAAATTCGCCAATCACCAATTGCAATTGCCCGATTTCCTCCTCGGCGATGTCGCCGTCTGCCGCCATCATGTAAAGCAAACACGCTGCCAGCGAAAGATGAGCAGGTGGAAAAGGGGAAGACAGGGCTTCTGGAGAGAAGTCACCCAGCTTGCGTTTGTTGTTCTTGAAACGCAGTGCACGGTCATGCGCGGCGAAGTCTTGTTCGGTCACTTCGAAGGCGCGGCAAAACTTCAAAAACAAAGTCTTTTCCGCATCCAACACTTGACCATCTGAGAGCAATGAATCGCAAATATTGGTCAACACGCACCAGGCGTCCTTGGGATTGAGCAAGGGTGCGGCAATGGCCAGGAAATCATCCAAAGGGGTTTTTTCGACATATTCCAAACCCAGCGCCAAGATGTCTTCTTGTCCGCCCAAGACCGACTGTATTTGACTGCTTTCGTGGTCATCAATGACACCATCCGACTGGACCATGTACAGCAATGACACGGTCAAACAGAGAAGGGGTGTGAGTTGGATGGGACTGTCGTCGTGCATGATGCGGGGAGATTGAATGACCACTTGACCATAAGGGCTCGTTCCAATTGATCACCCATGAATATCCGCCAATACTCACAAAAACCCATGCATCTCTCTTGACCGAGCCTCTAGCATGGCCAACAAGTTCAGGGCCTATCGACCTTCACCAATGAAACAATACTTTTTGCTGATGTTTTGCCTGCTGTGGCCACTGGTGGTGCCAGCAGCAGAGCAAGCTTATGACTTGGACAAGTCTTATCTGATTGAGCAGGATGCCGGCTGGTCGGTGGAAGATGTTCAGCACCGGACATTCAAGGCCTATCAAAATGATTTGAGCCTGGGTTTTCAGGAGCAGGCTGTTTGGCTGCGGTTGGACATCAAACCCCGCTTGAAGCCCGTTGATGAACAGACGCTACCCACGGCCACCCATCCTCTGATATTGCGCATGAGCCCCTATGTGTTGGATTCGGCTGTGCTGTATGAGCCGCAATCTGACGGGTGGTTGGCGCAAGCGCTGGGCGATCGGGTATCCAACCAGGCCAATATGTGCCCTGATGGTCACCACTGCTTCGCCCTCCACAGTGACGCAGATCAAGCGGTGACCGTGTTCTTGAGAGTTCATCAGCGCGGTATTTTCACGGCACGGGCAGAGGTGGTGACTTGGCAGGATTTACCGCAAGTGGTGGCCAAGAGCAGTGGGAAAAATGGCGCAGCTTTGGCGGTGTCGGTCAGTTTGCTGTTGTTGGGTGTGGCGCTGCTGGTGGTCGAGCGATCCATGCTGTTGTTGGCTTTTTGCTGTTTTGAAGCAGTGGTTGTTTTGCTGGTGGCCGCCACGACAGGTGTCTTGTCGAGTTACCTCGATTTCTTGAGGCCTGAGACATTGGATCTGGTCACACATCATTTGTTCAACATCAGGGTGATGATGTTCGTCTTGGTGGGCTGGGCCGTGATGTCTTTTTACAAACCCAGCCCCAGTTACAAGCAAATGGTTGTGCTGCTGATGGGTTTGAACTTGTTGACAGCTGTCTTCATCAGCCTGGGTTGGATCAAATGGGCCATCATGATGTTTTTGACAGTCACAGGCTTGAACCTCATCCTCCAGCTTTACGCATTGGTGATCACCAACGGTATTTCGATCAAGATTCGAACCTTGCTGGGACTGAGTTATGGTGTTTATGTGCTGGTGTTCATCAACGCCTTGATGAACTTGTTTCCTGACTTGTTCCCCGGCAAGCCGGTGAGCAGCATCAACTCCTTTTCAGATTGGCGGACCAGCGGTGGGCCAGCAGGTTTGGTGGTGTTTTTGTTCGCCATCATCCACAACGCCGAACAAAAATTGGCCGACTCCAAGGCCCTGGGTCAACTGAAAGTCAAGGCCGCCCAGTCAGTGGCCAACGAGGAAAAATTGTCAGAGCGGCAAACCTTGATCGACATGTTGACCCATGAATTGAAAAACCCCCTGGGCACGATTCGTTTTGCGTTGGCCGCCTTCAAGCGACAAAACCAAGACGACCCGCTGACGCAGCAAAGGGTCAAACGCATGGACATGTCTGTCGAACGCATGAACGACTTGATTGAGCAGGTGGCCGGGTCCAACAAAATTGACCGATTTGAGCTCAGCACGCCTCTGGAATCGATTGATGCGGCTGAGTTGATACAAGAATTCATCACAGACGAGCATGCCGATCCACGTTTCAAAGTGGAAGTGCCTGCGGGTGCGCAATTCCAGTCGCATCGGCGCATGTTGTCCTTGATTTTGGAAAACCTGATGGGCAACGCGGCCAAATACGCCGATGCCGAAAAAGACATTTTGATCAAGGTATCGGTCCAGCCAGATGCCACTGTTTTTCAAGTACGCAATCAAGTGCCACCAGCACAAATGCCCGACCCTGAGAAATTGTTCAAACGCTTTTACCGTCATGACCATGTGCAGGACTTGCCCGGCCTGGGCATTGGACTGAGTTTGGTTCAAACAGCGGCCGAAAAAATTGGTGCCCACGTGGGTTTTGACATTGAACATCACACCATCACCTTCACGCTGAAAGTGCCTGCATGAACACGATGACCAAACATCAATCAGCCGATATTTCTTCGCAGTTGGTGGTGGCGCTGGTGGAGGATGACCGGTTGTTGCGGCAAGAAATCGAGTTGCACTTGAAAGCCAACAACTTCACCGTCCATGCTGTTTCAAGTGGCTCGGCGCTGGATGACCTGGTGACCGCCGAGCCGATTGACATGTTCATCATCGATTTGAACTTGCCAGGCGAGGGTGGTTTGAGCATTTGCAAGCGCTTGCGTCAAACCATTCCCAAAGCAGGCATCGTGATCATGACCGCCAGGGTGGCCCTGCACGATCGATTGGCTGGCTACAGCCATGGCGGCGCAGACTTCTACCTGACCAAACCCATTTCCCCCGATGAACTGGTCATGGTGCTGCTGAGTCTGGGACGCCGTGTCAAGTCGATCAGCGATGACGGTGAATGGTCTTTGAGCTTGCGAGACCGTATTTTGTTGGGCCCCGATCCATGGCAAAAATTGCGTTTGACCAGCCGTGAAAAAACCCTGCTGGTGGCGCTCAGCCATGCCAAAGACAAAACCTTGGAGTCAGGCGCTTTGTGTGATTTGTTTTCAGCCGAAGATTCCGAGGAAGGCATGAGCAAACACGCTTTGGAAGAATTGATCGCGCGGTTGCGCAAAAAATTCAAGGCCGCCCAAGCGGCCGATGCTGAACCGGCCATCAAATCCGTCTGGGGTGTCGGGTATCAGCTGTGTGTGCCCATCACTTTGGTTTACTGAGCGCTTGGCTTCAACTCGCCTTGGGCAATCAAGGCTTTGGTGTCTTTTTGACCGCCCAATAAAACACCCTTGTGGAACACCATGGGGAAAGTGGGCCATCCCGTCCACATCTTGAGGGCATTGCGGCGTCGCCATTGGCTGAAGTAGCTGCCGTATTCGAGGTAGTGGTGCTTTAAACCTGCTTCGTTCAATGCTTTGCGAACGCCGCTGACAGCAGGGTTTTGCGACATGCCCACCACCACGGTGTCATGCTCGGCCAAGGCATCGAGCACCTCTTGCACGATGTCTCGGTGGTTGTGTGCCACTTGCTTGCGAACGGCAGGGTGGATCTGGGCTTCTTGAAGAATATGTCTGGACATGGGTGTCGTTTGGCAGATGAGTTGGTTGCAGTCTAATGCTTGCAGTGTCTGGGCCGTGATGGGGATGGCATGTCTCTTGCAATGATGGATTCCATCCCGATTGAAACGATATGGTCCATCCACCACCCTCACCACAATGCCAAACCTGCCGTTTCTTGATGCCTTCTGAGTCATCGAAGACCGGTTTGCGCTGTGGTCATGCCTATTTCAATGCATCTGAAATAGCGCGCAAGTTCAAATTGATGACGCATTACGAGGAAGTCAAACCCCTGAACGCCTGCGAAAAATGGGTTTCAAAATAGTGCAAAGCTGTGTGTGATGCACCTTGATGGTGCGAGTCATGTACTGCCACTATCATGGGTGCCATCATGAACCCGATTGAAACCGCTCTGATTTATTTGGTTTTTGCTGTCATTGGCGTGGTGGCATGCCGCATGCTGCATTTGCCGGCATTGCTGGGTTATTTGGTTGCGGGCGTGTTTTTGGGCCAAGGTGGCGCACTGGTGCAAGAAAACGAAGCCGCAGTGGCCCATGTGGCCGAAATCGGGGTGATCTTGTTGATGTTCGTCATCGGCCTGGAGTTCAACCTGCCCAAGCTGTTGCGCCTGAAAAAAATGGTGTTTGGTTTTGGGCTGGCGCAGGTGGTTTTGACACTGCTCGGCACTTTGATCGGTCACCTGCTGATTTTTCAGTTGCTGCGTTATTTGAATTTGCCTTGGGATTTGAAATGGCAAGGTGCCGTGGCCCTGGGCGCGGCGATGGCCATGTCGAGCACCGCCATTGTGGTCAAGCTCATGGCCGAACGCGCTGAAATTGATTCCCAGCATGGCCGACGCGTGATTGGCGCATTGCTGTTTCAGGATTTGGCCGTCGTGCCACTCTTGGTGCTGATTCCCGCATTGGGGGGCATGAACGAGGGCAATTTGGCGACCGAACTCACTTGGGCGCTGGTCAAGGCCGCGGCGTTGGTGGGTTTGCTGTTGTGGGGTGGGCAAAAAATCATGCGCAGCTGGCTCGCCATTGTGGACAGGCGCAACAGTGATGAGTTGTTCATGTTGAACATCTTTCTGTTGACCTTGGGCTTGGCCTGGTTGACAGAACACGCAGGATTGTCGATGGCCATGGGCGCTTTCATGGCCGGCATGTTGATTGCTGAAACCGATTACAAGCAAAAAGTGGAGGACGATATCCGTCCCTTTCACGATGTTTTGTTGGGTTTGTTTTTCATCACCTTGGGCATGAAACTCGATTGGCACGTGTTGCAACAACAGTGGCACTGGGTATTGATCTTGACCGTGGTGCCCGTGGTTGTGAAAGCCCTGTTGATCGGTGTGTTGGCTTACGCCAGTGGGGCCAGCAATGGTGTGGCTGCTCGCACAGGCATTTACCTGGCGCAAGCCGGAGAGTTTGGTTTTGTCTTGTTGACCCTGGGATTGGACAACGCCTTGATCGACCATCGATGGGCCAATCCGGTGCTCGCCGCCATGGTCTTGTCGATGATGGTCACGCCTTTGCTGATTCAAAACGCCGAACGTTGGATTTATCGTTTCTCGCCGGATGATTGGCTCACCCAGTCGGTGCAAATCACCGCCATTGCCAAGCACACCATTGCCATTGACCACCATGTGATTGTTTGTGGCTTTGGTCACACAGGCCGACATTTGTGCCATTTGTTGGAACTCGAGTCCATCTCCTATATCGCGTTGGATGTCAATCCTGATGTGGTGGCAGCGGGTGTGTTGGCGGGCCACCAAGTGGAAGTGGGCGACTCGTTTCAACTGCCGCACCTCATGTCTGCAGGATTGACCCGTGCTTCAGCGGTCGTGGTCAGTTTTGACGACACGGCCACCGCTTTGCAAGTCTTGGCCTTGGTCCAATCCGAGGTGCCTCAAGTACCGGTGATTGTGCGCACCCGCGATGACCATGACATGGCCCTGTTGCGTCAAGCAGGGGCCAGTGAGGTGATTCCGGATGCTTTTGAGGTGAGCTTGAGCTTGGCCACTCAAACCTTGTCTCAGATCGGCTTACCCGAGCAGCGCATCAGCAGTTTGGTGGCTGGTCAACGACAGTCGCAGTACGCCAGCCTGAAAAACGACGCCCACGAATCCAACTGAAAAAAATTTTTTTTTCAATTAAGCTTTATTTTTTGTTAAATCTGTCGATTAGTTTCTAATCTGGCGTTTCCGTTTGTGCGTTGACTGCTTCCTCAAAGCGTTGATTGGCGTGCAATTTCCTTGAAAAAGCTGCGTTTTATATTTAAAAGGTGATTCCATGTCCGACAAAATGTTTCAAAACATCTCTTCCAAAATGGCTCCTTGTGCCTGCTGCACACCGCCATCATTGAGCAAAGCCAGCGGCATGAGCCGTCGTGGCTTTTTGGGTGCGGGCGCTGCGGGGGCCTTGGCGACCGGTTTGTCCATGGTGGCGCCGCAGGCCAGTTGGGCAGCCAGCGGTCACTATGAATCCATGTTGGTCAACTGCATCGACCCTCGTTTCACCACGTTGAGCTGGCAATACATGGGCTTGTTGCAAGGCGTCAGCCGCGACAAATTGGAAGACAACTACAGCCATTTCGTCATGGCAGGTGGTCCGATTGGTGCGGTTCACCCCAAGTTCGAAGCCTGGCACAAAACTTATTGGGATAACTTGGACATCACCGTGTCTTTGCACCACATCAAACGCGTGGTCGGTTTGAGCCATCGTGATTGCGGTGCCGCCAAACTGGCGTTTGGTGAAGCTGCGGTGTCCACCAAAGAAAACGAATCAGCTGCCCATGGTGAAGCCCTGGCCGTGTTCCGCGACACCTTGAAAAAGCGCCACCCCAAATTGAGCGTGATCACCGGTGTGATGGACACCAACGGGAAAGTGGACTTGATGGGCTGATGTTGTTCAAAGGCTGCCTAAGAAATTGAGCAGCTTTTGATTGACCAAGCTGGGTTGCTCTTGTTGAACCCAGTGCCCTGCATCGGGCAACAACTCACAAAAGCGCATGTCTTCACCGACCTGCGCTCTCATTTTTTCGAAAGCCCCTGGGAATTGGTAAATCCCCCAGTCGGCTTGACCGGCCCAATAGGCGCTGGGCACGCGAATGGTTTGACCGCCCCAGCGTGACAACACACCCCACTGGTCATGGTCTGTGGCACAGCGGTACCACTGCAAGCCCCCTTGGAAGCCGCGTCGCTGGTATTCCTGGGTGTAAACCTCCAACTCGGCATCAGGCATCCAGCGGCATTGCGCTGTTTCGGCGGCGTTGGGCATGTGCGGAGCCACCGCCTGGGCCATGGTTTGGCCGGCTGGCATGACGTAGTAATGTGGCAATTCAGCCAACACATCGGCCCTCCAGGCCGACAAGGGGTGCGGCTGGTTGGGTAAACAATCGGCACTTTTCACGTGGTAGTAGGCCCGCAAAAACGCATGCAAACCTTGTGGCGGATGCCACATGTCATGGTTGGCTTGCCTGTCAGAGTAGTACCACTGGTAATGCTGGCGAGGCGGCGACAGATGCGCCAAGGCATTCACTTCTTGGGTCAGCGCCGTATGCGTCGCCGACCAATGTTGTGCATCGGGCGGACCGCCAAAAGGAGCGCTCATCATGACCACCGATCGAAACACATCCGGGCGTGTCAAAGCGCACCAGGCGGCCACAGGCGAGCCGAAATCGTGGCCGACCACCGCATGCACATGGGTTCTCCCCAGGGCTTGCAGCAGGTCCAGCACATCGTCCACCAGGTGCAGCATGCCGCTGGCTTGCCAATCGCCATCGAAACGGTCATCGCCACCGGTGGTGCGGCCATAACCCCGTTGATCGGGGGCCACCACATGAAAACCGGCTGCTGCCAGCGCGGTCAGTTGGTGACGCCAGCTGTAGGCCAATTCAGGGAAGCCGTGCAACAGCAAGACAAGAGGTTTGTGGTTGTGGTGGTCCTCATGCCCCGCTTCCAACAGGTGCATGTGAAGACCGTGTGCGGTGTCGATCCAACGTGAGCGCACCCCCGCAGGCAAAGGCAGTGGGGGCAAGTTCATGTTTATTTCATGACGTTTTTGAGGATTTCTTCTTTGTCGCAATTCATGGCGGTGTCAAATCCGCGCGAAAACTGCTTGGCAGCCCGCATCAGCAGGCGTGTGGGGATGCCGTGTTCAAAGGGCAATTGGTAGCGGGTGAACAGCACCGGGCCATTGGGGCCTTCGCGCGCCTCGATGTTCAAAGTGCCCACCTTCTCATTGGCCGTTTGAGCCAACGCTTGCACCTGCTCCAAAGTGATGCCTTCTTTGGCAAATGCTTGGGCGATGAAGATGAGTTGACGCTTTTCGGGCAGAACGCGCGTCCAAAAGGGGTAAGAGAAATTGCGCGTGGCGTAGACATCGCCGTTTTTCTCAATGCGTGAATCGGTGCGGTTGTTGTTGTAGAAGGTGTTGACGGTTTCATTGGTGATGTCAACCGGTTTCCACACGGTCACCACCGTGTCGCCCGCTTGGCTGCGGGTTTCTTCGACGATTTCGATGATGTGCACCCCGATCTTGGTGGATTCGTCTTTGTGCACCCCGTTTTTGCGCAGCACGTCGTCCAAGGTCAGCATGATCTCGTCAAACACATTGACATTGACTTGGATGTCTTGGGAGGCGGTTTGCAACAACTGCTCGCGGTAAAAACGATCGGGCTTGCGCATGGAGTAAGCATGGAACTGCAACTGGTCGCGCAGCAGGTTTTCTATTTTGATGTTGAAGAAGTAATGACGCAAATCGCGTTTTTCACCAACGGCTTCGTAAAACTGCTCCAACACTTTGTTGAGCTTCTTGATACCGCCGTATTTCTCCATCATTGCAACCGCCACCATGCTTGTCTTTCCTCCATTTATTGTTGTTAAAAACCGGTTAGTTTCATCCTACCCCAAAGTGGTGCATTCAAGACAAACGCAGCGGCAGGCTGCGCAAACGCTGGCCATTCAGGGCAAACACGGCGTTGGCCACCGCTGGCGCGATCGGGGGTGTGCCTGGTTCGCCCATGCCTTCGGGGTGCGCCTGACTTTCCACCATGTAGGTCGACACGACGGGGGCTTTGTTGATTCTCAGCACCGGGTAATCGTGGAAATTGCTCTGTTGCACTTGGCCTTGGGCGAGGGTGATTTCGCCATACAAAGCAGCTGACAGGCCATAGACCACCGCACTTTCCATTTGCATGGCCACGCCGTCGGGGTTGACCACGGTGCCGCAATCGACCGCACAGAACACCCGGTGGACCCGAATCTCCTGACCGACCACCGACACCTCGGCCACTTGCGCCACGATGCTGCCAAACGACTCGTGCAGGGCCATGCCCAAGGCGCGTTGGACGCCATCGGGACCAGCGGCCAAAGGCTTGCCCCAGCCGCTTTTCTCGGCGGCCAGTTGCAACACCTTGGCATGGCGCGGGTGGTTTTTCAGCAAGGACAAGCGAAATGCCAAGGGGTCTTGCCCGCTGGCATGGGCCACTTCATCGACAAAACTTTCCTTGAAAAAAGCCTGGTGTGAATGGCCCACAGAGCGCCATGAACCGACGGGAATGGGTAGCTTCACCGTGGTGTGACTGACTTTGGCATGGGGCCATTCATAGGCTTGATCACACGCGCCCTCGGCCGTGGTTTTGTCAGGTCCGCCACCGGGCAAACCGAGCAAGCGGTTCAGCATGTCGGCCGCGATGGATTGGCTGGCCGATAGACTGGTCCAGGCGGTCACTTGCCCCTGCGCGTCCAAGCCAGCGCTGTATTGGCTGACACAGGCTGGGCGGTAGAAGTCGTGTTGCAACTCTTGACTGCGGTCCCAAATGGTTTGCACCGGATGGCCGGGCATGGCCTTGGCGATGTGGGCGGCTTGGGCGACAAAGTCGAACTCCAAACGTCGACCAAAACCACTGCCCAAAAGCGGCCAATGCAAGGTCACTTTGTCTTTGGAAACACCCAAAATCTCGGCCACGATGTGCTTGGCTGCATCGGGCACTTGGCTGGGTACCCACAGCTCGGCCTCGTCCTTTTTCAGCCACACGGTGCAGCTGATCGGCTCCATCGTGGCGTGCGCCAAATAGGGCGCGCTGTATTGGGCTTGCACGGTTTTGGTGGCGGATTTCAAAGACTTGTCTGCATCGCCTTGTTCGAAATAGGTGTGGGCATCTGCGCTGGCCAGTCCTTGCATCAACGCTTCCTGCACCTGGGCGCTGGAGAAGGCCTGTGCTGGCCCATGACCCCAATCCACATGCACCTGGCGCAGGGCTTTCATGGCCTGGAAGGTGGACTGTGCAACCACCGCCACGCCAGCGGTGCTGCCTTTGTCGGCTGGCACCGCCAACACTTTGCGCACACCGGGCATGGATTCGGCCTGGCTGGCTTCAAACTTGGTCATGGGCGCACCCAACTCGGGGTTCATGCGCACACAGGCGTAGAGCAAGCCTTCAGGTTTGAAGTCGGCGGTGTACATGGCCGAGCCATCGGTTTTGGACGCGCCTTCCAAGCGCGGCGTGGCGTGTCCGATCAATTTGAATTGCGCAGGTGTTTTCAACGGGACCGACGTGGGGTGAGGACGCTTGGCAGCCAGCGCCGCCAATTCGCCAAATCGGGCAGAAACGCCTGAGGGGTGTGAAACAACGCCGTCTTTCACCAGGCATTCTGAGACAGGGACTTGCCACTTCTGGGCAGCGGCATCGCACAGCATGGCGCGCGCGCTGGCGCCCGCTTCGCGCATGGGCAACCACAGGTCTTTCATGCTGGACGAACCACCTGTGGCCATCAAACCGAATTCACGCATGGATTTGAGCGTCATCCATTGGGCAAAGCGCTTGATGGCGCCATGATCGTCCGGGTGAAACGGCAGGCCATCGGCAGCCACCGATTGGTTGTTGTAGATGTCGTCGATGGTCGCAGTTTCAAATCCAATTTGGTCCCAACGCGCGTCGAGTTCGTCGGCCAGCATCATGGCCAGCCCTGTGAAAACACCTTGTCCCATTTCTGCCTTGCTCATGACGATGGTGACGCGGTCGTCTTCGCCTATGCGCACCCAGCCGTTGAGAGCGCTTTGTTGGTCGACTTTGGGCATGGGTGAAGCAGTCAACAAACGTTGCCGTGGGGGCAAGATGCTCCAGCCCACCACCAGCGCGCCTGCGCCCAAAGCGATACCACCCAAAATGTGTCTGCGTTTCATGTGTTGTCCAGTTGTAGGATTCGTGGGATGCAATCCCTCTCTTCAGTTCCAAGCTTCGGCTTGATCATCGTTGGCGATGAAATATTGTCCGGCAAGCGCCAAGACAAGCATTTGACCAAAGTCATCGAGTTGTTGTCCGAACGCGGCTTGTCTCTGAGCCACGCCGATTACGTGGGCGACGACCCCCAGCGCTTGACCGGCACATTGGCGCGTGCGTTTGAGCAACCCGGTGTGGTGTTTTCATGTGGTGGCATTGGGGCTACACCAGACGACCACACACGTCAATCGGCCGCCAAAGCCTTGGATGTGGACTTGGTGCTGCACCCCGAGGCCGAGCGCTTGATCCGCGAACGCACCCGCGATGTGGCCTTGGAGCAGGGCTTGCCTTACGAACCCGATCGCCCGGACAACCAGCACCGCTTGAACATGGGGCGTTTCCCTGCGGGAGCGCAGATCATTCCCAACCCCTACAACAAAATTCCTGGCTTCACCTGTCAAGGCGCGCAAGGGCGGGTGCATTTCGTGCCTGGCTTCCCGGTGATGGCTTGGCCCATGTTGGCCTGGGTTTTGGACACGCACTATGCAGCCTGGTTTCAATCGGGTCATCGTTTGGAAAAATCGGTCATCGTCATGGGGGCCATGGAGGCCACGCTCACGCCGCTCATGGAGCAGCTCGAACAGCAGTTCGCAGGTGTCAAGGTGTTCAGCCTGCCCAGTGTGGACCATCCGGAATTTGGTCGGCACATCGAATTGGGGGTGAAAGGCGCCGCCGATTTGGTGGAACAGGCTTTCCCAGCCTTGCTCTCCGGACTGCACAAGTATGGTGCAAAATTAGGCCCTGAATTGGTGCGAAACTGAAAATACACCATTTTGGTGCATAATTTCAGTGAAATCGGTGCTAGACGGGCAACATCGGCTTGGGCAGAAAAGGTTGTCGGGATGCGCGCTTGCGGGCACAAGCGCTGTCTTTTTCATCTTTCATCAGGGAGGGGCTTGCGTGGCACAAAAGATGCAAGACAATGACAAGCTCACATTCTCAAACCAACCTCTTTAGGAGAAATAGATGGCCAAGACCGTCGCCGACGTCATGAAGGACGTCAAGGACAACGAAATCAAATTCGTCGATTTTCGTTTTACCGATACCCGTGGCAAAGAACAGCACGTGAGCGTGCCTATTTCCCACTTCGATGAAGGCAAGTTCACCGAAGGTCATGCATTCGACGGTTCATCCATCGCCGGTTGGAAAGGCATTGAAGCATCTGACATGTTGTTGATGCCTGACGCCAGCACCGCGTTCATCGATCCCTTCTTCCAAGAGCCCACACTGGTCTTGTCTTGCGATGTGCTCGAGCCCGGTGACGGCAAAGCCTATGACCGCGACCCACGTTCCATCGCCAAGCGCGCTGAAGCCTATTTGAAAACATCGGGTCTGGGCGACACCGCCTACTTCGGTCCCGAGCCAGAGTTCTTCATTTTTGACAATGTGCAATGGGGCAATGAAATGTCCGGCGCGTTCTTCAAGATCGACGAATACGAAGCGCCTTGGAACACCGGTGCCAAGATCGAAGGCGGCAACCGCGGCCACCGTCCCACGGTCAAAGGCGGCTATTTCCCTGTGCCCCCTGTGGACAGCACCCAAGATTTGCGTGCTGAAATGGTCATGATCCTCGAGGAAATGGGCATCCCCGTGGAGGTGTTCCACCACGAAGTGGCTGGCGCTGGTCAAAACGAAATC
>JACCED010915207.1_pt1 | contig 33715 bp, 34 predicted proteins | sample 7455021 | NCBI WGS metagenome assembly JACCED01 (sample SAMN15323456, study PRJNA562643) | freshwater metagenome | isolation source: river surface water | place: USA:Blue River Watershed | collected 2017-08-19 | reverse complement strand
TTTACGTTTACGTTTACTTAATTATAACAAAATAATAAAACATATTTAAATTCATTCATGAACAACAATATTATAGAACAATAAATAGTATGCATAATAAGTATAAAACATAAAACAGCCGTTTAAACTTACTGCCATATAATGTCAATGTCTACAATCACGAATGGAAGTGCAAACAAATGGTTTGAAAATACCGTTCACCATACCACATCAAACGCAAGTGACCGAATAAAAAAAATCAGAAATCGTGCAATTTATCAAAACACCATGAACATCGCATCGCAAGGCGGGATGAAACGTGGGTATTCGACGAGACCTGCGATGTACACTCCTGCCACCCTTCTAAACAGCAAATGTGTAACGAACGACTGCGTATCATTTTTCATTCGGTCAGCCCCGAGCTATGAAAATTTATTGAGAACCACACAAGGGGTTTATGAAGGTCGGGCGCGTCAAATGGCTCAAGGCACGATTCCTCGCACGTATAAACCGCCTACGACGCAGACAAATGGCGACATTGTGCGTAGGATTACCAGTTCCAATCCGTTATCGGAAACAAGTCAATATAATTATTTAAATTTGAATACGTCAACCGACCTATTGATATTAAGTAAAGCCGACTCGCAAAATGCGGCGTATGATGCGTCGCATAAAATGGCGATCGATCCCGCCGCGTGCATGCAGTACCCACCAAATCCATCGCTGAGTATTACGTACGGAGGGGGCGGATGCTTTGCTCCAACATAATATTAAATGAATTATATAAGTTGCATCGTGTGCATTATCTAGCGCTAGTGTAAGTCAAATGGTTCAAATAATTTTGTAATTACTTGGTAAAAGTGTTGTAATACCGGTAATCCGCCCTGACCGTAACGATTGAAGTGTCGCATTTCGTAAATCAGTAGATGCATTTATCGTGGCTCCATAGAGGTTGCTACTTGTTAAGTTGGAACCATTAAACGATGCATTATTTAAATTTGTATTTGTGAAGTTACAATATGTTATTGTAGCGTTATTGAATATAACATTTGCGAACGTCGAACCTGTAAAGTTGACTGTAGTAAAGGTTTTGGATGTAAAGTCTATACCCGTAAAATTGCCATTTGTTGCACTTGATCCGGATGATATAAAGTATCCACCTCCAAACACAATCGTGGACGGGAGTCCTGTAGGTACTGGATTTGCGATTATGCCGCCGCTTACAATCCCGAAAAATGATGCTGCGGTCGTACCTTCAAATGATGCTCCAGATAATGTTGAATTTGTAAGCGTTGCTCCCGACAAGTCAACCGAATTGAATTTTACATTTGATAAATTTATATTAGCCAAGTTTGAACTTCGTAGATTAGCACCAGTTACGTCTACGCCAGCTCCAATAATGTACCCATTTCGCATTTGGTATCCACTAGGTAATGTTAGTCCCTCAGTTGTTGTAATTCCACCTGATTTTACGCCAGTCATTGTCGCACCGGTAAAATTAGTATAGTATAGATACGCATTTGTAAACGTACAGTTGGTAAGATTAGAGGATGAAAAATTAACATTTCCCAAACTGCTGCTGGTGAAATTACATTGTGAAAAGTTGCTGGATGTCATATTGTTGTTAGTAAGTGTTGAACTTGAAAAATTAATTCCAGTTAGTGTTTTTGACATGAAGTCCGAGGTATTTATATATGACCTTGATGAAAAGTTTATATTGGGCCCTAAAATATATCCATTAGCTGATGATATGGTATAACCAGTAGGTAAATATGTATTCGCATTTGTTGCTACACTTGAACTATATAGGTTTGTCAAAGTTGAGTTCCTCAAGTCTGAACCAGTAATGTCAGTAGACTGGAAAGTACAACCTGTAAAATTTACATTTGTAAGAGTTGCCGATGACATATTGGTTTGAATAAATGATGATGCGGAAAAGTTTGCATGAGTGCATGTAGTTTGTACCATACTTGCATAATTGAAATTAGAACTAGTAATACTTGCCGAATTGAAAGTCGAATAATTTAACGTCGAACTGCTCAAGTTAACGGAACTCCCATTAGTAGAATCAAACTTACATGTGTATAAGTATTTGCTTGTAAAATTGGCATTAGATAATGCCGCTCCGTAAAAGTCACAATACTCCATACCAGACCCTCCTCTAAAGTCAACACTTTCAAGTGACCGACTTTGAAAATTTGTATACGTCATATCTCCAAAATGAGTGCCATTTAATGTAAATGTTGTACCGCTTGAGTTGTATCCAGTTATAAGACCTCCACTGAATATTAGTAACCCGATATTTGGCAACGTGATTGTTGTATTTTTCCAATTTTCTTTGTCGTATTCACTAATAGCTAAGCTGTTATCATACGGGTCATATAGTTGTGTTGTTTTAGTTCCAGTACCTTGTTCATATATTATTGCGTTAAATGTAATTCCGGCGGTATCCGTACTCACTCGATTTCTACCCATTCTTATCTCGCTTTGGCTTTTTACACGCCCCTTGTATATACGCAAGTCAAATAAATAAACACCCGATTTTAATTTATTGCACGAACATGAAACAGGAGATTGCATTCCAACTGCGAATGTTGCAGTGGCAGCGCCTGCCGTGCCTTCATTTGAGGTATTTGTAAACTGATCAGTCAAACTTCCATTAATATATATTTTGTATTGATTAGTTGTAATACTCTTATTACGCACAACTGCAATATGTGTCCATTTCCCCGTGGGTACAATCGAATTATTTGCTATAATTTCAAAACTTGCAGATCCGGGAGCAATTCCAATTCCTTTTTGATTTGTCGTATACTCGTTATGTACCTGTATCGTATATTCATATTCACCACGATCAATAATTGTACAATTCGTGGAAAATGCTTCTTCATAATACCAAAATTCAACCGTGTAGCTACTATTTCGTAAATCAACATAGCTGCCCGACGTGGTTGACGTTGTTGTCGATTTTGACGCGTATGCATTGTTCCACCTATAAAAATAAAACCGGTTGTCTATATACATGTTAAGAATATACTTCCATTTATGAATTTCACTCGTAAAGTATACAGTTGTTAGGTCAGTGTCTGAGGTTTCCATTATCCAGTTTCCACCAAGGGTTGACGCGCCAGTATTATCATTCGATGCCCGTATTTTTATTGTTACGTTGTTGTTAGTGTTATCACATATAACTTTACTGCCGAGTTTATCAATAACGTATTTCCAGTTTGGATTCGAATACAGTGCGCATGCCATCAAATCAACTACGGTTGTATGATATGTTGCATATAAGGCGCGTATAAAATCAATAAAAAATGACCAAGACTTCAAATCGGGATCACACGTTTCAACATTAGCAAGGATACCAAAGACGTCATCTGGTAGAGTGTTTACTAATTTAAATCGAGACATTGCAGGTTCTGAATGTTGCATGATTCCGATGCTTGCGATTAGTGGAACATCCACATCCGAAATTTCTCCGAATCGAATACCAATATTATAGAATTCATCCAAATCGGAAACCAAAACGGACCCTGCATTCGAACGTCTCTGGAAAAAGACACGAGGGCACGAACATTCTGTTTGGGATTCGGGTATCAATAGATCCGAATAAACATCCGACGGAAGTAGCCGAATCGTTGACATGTCGAAATTATCGCATGGAGTGCAGTGTACAGTAGTAGTACTTATACTGGGATCCGTGTTCAACGATATTTGAGTTGGAATATTTTCATTTACCTCTGACTCACTTGAATAAAATCTATATAACATGACTCTGTTCTTATCATTCAAAAAACGAGCCTTTGACAAAATGCTTTCCATGGTATCTCTTTCTGAATTGAACACCATACAATACGTGTTTTTATTTATAGAACGGATAATTGTATCAATATCATTCAGTCCTTCATCTATCAATAATAAGTGTCTTGTTCTTGGTATTGTTATTAAATCTTCATGTTCCATTTTTTACGTTTGTAGTTTGAACTTGAACTTGAATAGTTAATTTACTAGTATTTAATTTTATTTTATTAAATTTAAAAATAAAATCCAATCAATCCGATTTGAATTTTTGGTACATACATATATATAACTATAAATCCATAGAAAGTATTATTTATAAAATTATAAAAAAAATAACAAAAGTATAACGTATACCAAGTTATAAATATGGCTACAACGAGAAAAGCGCCATCAAAAAGTGCTACATTATTTGAAAGTGGTACAATTAAGAAAGGTAATGATGGTAATAGGTGGATAATTGTAACAAATAAGCGAGGTATTCATAGATGGCAAAAGATGATGATAAGCAATAAAGGTAATGTGACAAAAAAGATTAAACATGATCGTACGCATAAAAATAAGTCGAAGCGTGTATTAGAAATGGAAGCAGACCCCAATACGGTATGGGGTAAAAATAAACCATTGGAAAAACTTTGGGAAAGTTTAGCCGATGGAAAAAAAGCGGTATTGATTGAGAAAGGTGGTAAGCATAAAATATTTGACATGCCTACAGGAAAAATGATGATCCGAAAAATGTATAATACGTTTGATGATGATCCGAATATCGTTGCAGTATTATCTGCTCCTTTATCTCAGGATGCGTATGAAGTGTACTTGTATCCGAAAGCGAAAAATAAGACGGTGGAGTATGTTATTAAAAATTATAAAAAATATTTTAAATCCCCGGGACCCATGCCGAAAGATCTTGTAGAAAAAGGAATACCAGCACAAGTGAAAGTGTTTTTTCCGGCGTAGGCCTGGTTGGGGATTGGGTATTAAATTTTATTAACTAATAATAAAATTTATTATATATATATGATATTCGATCTTTTCAAACTTCCAAACTTCTTCAAGTTACGTACAGAAGTGAAGTACAGACATGTTATTCGATATGACAGCGTGTCCCATGGCGGCGGTTATTATGATATTAGTGATTGTAACAATACTACTTGATGCATTTATGTTATTTGGTCCGGTTTTTGTAATACGGTTTGACATTAGAGTTTTAGGAGTAATCTTTTTTTTATTCACAATTGTATATGTGTTATTTACTTTATGGTTGGCGAATAAGACCTGCTATAATTTCATTTGGGTATCATGGGTAATCGTGTTTTATTTACTTTTTGCTATCATGAACACAATAGGTAATATTATTGATCCTTCAAGAAAAGAACAGATTCAAAAAGATATTGATGCTGCAATAAATGAATCGGTGCTATAAAAAATTAAAAAATTAAAATAATCACAGTAATAAAATAAAATAAAATAATCAAACTAACTTAACCCAAAATAAAATAAATGGGAACGAAGTTAAAAGACGCACTGGGACGCCCCAAAGAAGGTGTGCATTCGTTGCGGATTTTTGATATTGCAGTTGTCGACGTAGTGTTGACCGTGGTTGCCGCGTGGTGTATTGCGAGGTACATGGATATGCCGCTGTGGAAACCGACTATAGGACTGTTTGTATTGGGGATTGTTGCGCATCGAGCAGTAGGAGTACGAACAACTGTGGATAAGTGGCTTTTTCCAGCAAGCGTGTTACAAAAAAAAGTTAGGTTTGACGTGTAGTAGTAGTTGTAGTAGTAGCTACCTTCTTTTTGAAGTCGGCGTATTTAATGTTAACGTACGCGGCTTCGGACGCTTCGTCTCCACTCGCGCTAGATCCAGACGCTCGAGTACGAGGTTCGGACGCGCGTTTAAGCTGCCGGTAGTCTTCCATACTTCCCATGTAAACAAAGTGTGTGTCGACAACGGGAGGCGGAACAGAAGAAGTATCTGACGTTGACGTTGACGTTGGCCCTTTCGAAGCATCCGAAACCGGTTTTCTGTTATATGACTTGAACAATGCGAATATTCCTCCTCCTTCTCCTCCTGCAGTGGCAACAGTATCAGCGTTAGAAGTAGAAGTAGCGGTAGAAGCAGCGGTAGAAGCAGCAGTAGAAGCAGTAGAATCAGAACTGGTGGGAGTTTCCTCAACACTGGCAATGGTCTTCTTCTTTCTCCGATCGACGTAGGCTAGCTTTGCCAAGTCGGGACGCGCGTTTTTCACCAAAAAGATGCGTGCAGCGGTTTCCAAATGAGTATACGGAAGCGAGTCTTTTCTATCAGTATAGTAACCAAATGCGCTTCTTGCGGGAACGTATGTGATTACTAGTTCGCAACGAGGAGTAATTACGTTAACTGCTGAAAATGCAGCGGCAGAAGCGGCAGAAGCGGCAGGCAATCCATTGTTATCTACAAGAGACATCATGGTATCATATTCTTCGTAGAATACGCTTTCAAATTTCACGTCAGCGGTTTCTTCAGAGTCAGTCTGTTCTACAGATGATGATGATGATGATGATGATTCATTTTCCGATCCAGAACAAACTGGTGGACGCAGTAGAACAAATAATGCACATCCTGATACGGCAGTCGATACTAGACCCATAACCACAACCGAGTGAAATGCGACCAGTTTATTGATAACTGCATGACTCACGACGTTCCACGCATGATGGGAATATTGTGGTAAATGAAGCAATCCGAGTGGAATGCAGCGAAGCATGGGTATAGAATATGAAGAATATGAATTATATGGTATTGTTGTTGGTAGGCTTGATGGTTGATGGGGAATTTCCATGCCGATGCGAATACCGATTCCAAGGGTCATCGCCATAATTACAGATATTGCCAACGGTGAAAATGATAAAACGCCATAGAATGACGATTTTGATTGTTGGTTATCTGCGACAGGTCTAAACCGAGATGAAATTGAAGTCCAAACGCTTTTTAAAAGCCTAGTAATGGTCGACATAGAAGTAGAAGAAGAAGAAGAAGAAGAAGAAGAAGCGCGTCGCTGAGCATCCAAAAAAAGTTGTCTTTGACGCATAATCGAAGTAAACTGTCCCTTAAATGACGGAGAAACTGTGAGTTTTGAAGTACTGGCGCCGGTACTGGTACTGGTACTGGTACTGGTACTATTATTAGTGTTTGAGGTATTCATTGTTATTATGATATGTTGAGGGATAAAAAAAACGAATAAAACAGAAGAAATGTTTAATACATGTAGTATGTATTAAATATTTAAGTTATTTCAAACTAAACAAACGTAAAATGTATCAAATTTTCTTGTCAGTACAAACGCCTAGACATGACCGAACTGAGTTGAAGCGCTGCATATAGCAACGCATGGCTTCAGACTGTGCTACGGTAAGAGTTTTTTGTTCTGCCGTTCCAACCAGTAGTCCCTTTACAAGTTTCATGTCCTCTGTACTGTAGCATGTTTTGACGTCATTCTTTTTTACGATCTCGTCGAGTGTTGCTTTTAGTTGAGGTTCGTTGGGCGTGGTATTGAACATAACTGAAAACCGCAACATCATTACATCGCCCAAAAACCGGTTAAGTAAAGTCTCAAGTTTCTCGCGTTCTTTCTCGTCCTTAGTATCCTTTGACCGAGACGCAAAAACGGCGTGTATTTTTTCCTGTTCAACTTGACTCATCATTGGATCAGAAGAAAGTTCGTATCCGAGTTGAATGATGTCGGGCACGCCGCATTTTGTATCTTTACGTGAAGGTCCGGGACATTTTAAATCTTCGTCTTCTTTTGGAACGCTTCCTGCGTTTTTTCCTCCGCCACCGGCCGAATTTCCTGCCGCTTGTGTTGCGAGACCTTCGATAGTTGATGCTGATCCTATAATTATCGGATATACGAATCTAGATATAAATACAACTACAGTTGCCGTAAATAAAACAATCAGCGCAGTTTTTACTATCGGGGTATGATAGGTTGATAAAATCATTTACTATAATCTATATAATATATAAGTATACGTATACTACTATACTATAATTATATTAAAAAAAGTGTTAGTTAATAGACACACACACACACACACACAACACTTACCTTAACTTTATTCACATTTTCAGTCGAGTCGTGTCGAGCCAACAAACTCACTCACTCACTCAATCAATCAACTGCCTGAACCTGAACCTGGACCGGAGAAACAGCCGCCGACGTGTCGCGAAGGAGAAGGAACATGCGATTCTTGTACGTTTTTTTCAACTTCTCTTCAGCGCCTTTTTCGGTGAATGAAACACATGCCGCATTGTCTCGTCCCTCTAAGCAAATCAGACGAGCGATTTCACGCTGAAACGCACCGCCAAACTCTTGGCAAAACGACGAGTAGCACGTTGAAGGCTTTGTATTTTTTGCGATTGACGCCTTGATATGCAAGTCCATTTCTTGAAGAATTGACTTGTCCAGCGGGATGTATGGTCGGCGCTTTTTACCGGCGATGACCTGGTCGCCAGAGTCTGAAACAGTTGCGTCATCGTCGGCAACATCGGCATTGACATCATCGGCATCGGCAGCAGAAGAGGCAGAAGAGGCAGGAGATGTTTTTCGTTTTTCCTTCTTTGTGATGTAGTACTTGGCCGTTTTGAACATTTTGACAAGAACGTCCCCGATGTAACCCGAGTCGGCAAGACGAGCAGCTTCTTGTGAGATGAGTTCCGCATTCTCGGTTGCAAACGCTTCCCATGCGCTTTTGTATTCCTTTCTGGGCAGATGCATGTTTTGAAGCGAAAACTGCTTGAGAAGGGCGAAGCAATCTTGGGAAAACTCATGTCGAAACACTGAGCGGGTAGAACTCGCAGGCTCGTCGGGAATCACTTGAGGGATGGGATTGAACCTCAAACCGGACGCGATCGGAGTTTCTTCACCTTGGAGCCGAAGTTCTTCAAAATCCAAAGCATCATCATCGCCATCAGCTTCGGGCTCGTCTTCGTAGAATTCAATTGTGAGGAGTTCTTCGGGAGCACCAACAGGTTCAACGGCTTCAACGGCTTCAACGGTTTCAACGGCTTCAACGGCTTCAGGACCAGCAGAGTCAAATGCATGTTTCATTTCATTCACCATTTCAACAACCTGCGTTACAGCCTTTTCGGCCTTTTCGGCCTTTTTGACTTTTTTGACCTTTTCGGCCTTTTCGGCCTTTTCGACCTTTTCAGGATTTTCCTTCTTTTCAGACTTCTTTTCAGCCTTTCCAACTTTGACCGGTTTCTTCTGGATAACCTCGGCAACGGCAACCTCGGCAACAACCTTGGTAGCATCATTGATCAACGACGACGACGACATTATTTGACGATTTCACAAATCAGTAAACACTGCATATTGAAATGATTATTCTTGAAAATGTTTTCAATTTTTTTTTCCAAATACATTGAAATGAATAACTTCAAATAAATTTTGAATTTATTTATTGAGATTTACTTAATTACTTAATTTACTTGATTACTTAATTTTAATTAGTATTGGCTATATGAAAGAGACGATCCTCCGCTGTGGTTGCGACGACGGCGACGGCTACCGCTCTTATTCTTACGGCGTTTCCCGCCCCCGCTATGACTCTGACTCCTGCCCTTGCGAGTACCCTTCTTTCCACGACGACGATACTTACCACCCTGCTTCTGCTGCTGCGATTTATCGGCAACTGCGCCTGCTTCAAACATAGCCTGTCCGCCGGCTTGAGGAGGAGGAGTGCCGGCAGCTTGAGTAGGAAGAGGATGAGTGCCGGCAGGAGAAGTAGGGGCGCCGGTACCTTGAGCGCTATGGTCACCGGCTGGTGGTTGCGTATTCTGATTTCCTTCTTGTTTTTGAGTAAATCCTTCAAGTGAAAAGGCCTGGTCTGCGACGCCACCACCGTGTTGGCCATTCCTGCGACTCCTCTTAAGAGCCTTCATGGCCTGCTTATAAGAGCAACCGTGTTTTGCGGCATAAGCCTTGCAATCGGATATCCATTTTCGTAAAGGGGAGGCTAAAGGCATTTCAGTATTTGAATATATGAAAGAAAAGTTTAAAAGTTTGCGATAAAGTTACGTACTTATAGTATAACTAAAGATTTTAATTCATAACATTATTTTTTGAAAAATATGGTATGAATAATACTTCCTAAAGTTTGGAACTAATCTCTCGGATCAATATAATTTCCGGCAATAAGTAGTGCGGTGGAAAACGCGTCGATCTGTTTTTGATACGGGTCTGTTTCAGAACTACGATATGCCTTCTGCATTTCTTGGATCATGTCTAAACATAAGGTTGCAACCGAATATATTTCCCATTTTTTCCATGCGTCGTCGTATATAAACTCTCGTATCACTTGAAGCGCGGGCCGATTCACGGCGCGTTTCGAATAAATCTTCATGGATCTCTCTAAAAATGCGCGCCTGAAAGGCTCAGGTTGTTCACGCAAATATTCGTGATTTGAGATAAACTCGGTAATAAGATCAGTTAAAGCCTCTGTTGTTACCATTGGGACTTCGCTGCCGCTTCCCCCTGCGGTAGTAGATGTAGAAGAAGCCGACTCAGACGCGGACGTAGAAGAAGACGACTCAGAAGCAGAAGGTAATGCGGATATATTTGCCGCGGCCGAATGAGCGGAACTTACAATGTAAGAAATAATGTGTGTTTCAATTGACCATGGCGCGTAATCGGGGTGAAACCCGTAAAAAAATGTTTTTAGTTTTAAAATAATGTCCATGTCCGAAAGAGATTTGTCTTCTAAAACTGCGCGAACGTCCCGCATAGAAAACGACAGCCCGAAGTCTAAAATAATTGGATTTTTCGTGTACACGTGTAAAACCACGTTCTGTACTTTGAGGTCGTAATGCACGACTTCAACTTCGGCCTGCATACGCGCAACGGCCATAAGCAGCGTTTCGTAGCAATTGATTAAAGTATTCATAAATTTCGGAACCGAATATGCTACTTCTGAAATGTCGTTTAGGCCCCCTCGCCCGATATGTTGGAGTTGTGCGTCGTTCATAAAAATGCCTCGATTTTTCACAAAGTCAAGAAGCGTCACGTGGGGGACGTAGAGCTGTTTCAGTACCTGGAACTCGGGTTTAGAATCCGGATGTTTTTCAATGTAGCGTTTAATGACGTTGCATTTGCTCTGGGTATCAGACGAGAGGACCGACAGGTCGATAGGTTCAGTTGAGATAACCACGTTGAAGAATGCTTCATATCCCGGCATTTCATGAACAATTTTTCCAATTTCAGTTTCCTGGCTTTTTTCTAAAATTGCGATTTTGGTTACATATTGCGAGGGTAAAATGTCGCCTCTTGCGTCAAACCCGCGGTAGTACACACACCCAAAACCGCCTTGTCCGATCAGCTGAATGGGTTCAAAACGCGAGGCCCCCCTTGAAGCTCTAGTCGCAGTAGCCACTGCTTGTGCGGGCGCCGGTGCTGGCGCCGGTGAGGTCGATTCAGAACGATTACTCGAAGAGCTAGCAGAGCTAGCAGAGATAGAAGAGATAGAAGAGCTAGCAGAGATAGAACCGTCGCTTTCCATAATAACACCAAGTAATTAACCAAACAATGAATGAAGTAAATAACTAACGAAATAAATTAACTCTGGTATAATATATTTATATATAATATACTTTATACCAGTTCGTACGGTTAGGTTAGTTAGTTACATACTACTGAAATACAAATACAATGAGTTTACAGCCGCTTATACAAATTATTTTTATGAATTGATTTGAATTTTACTCCGTTTTTTCTTTTGCCCTTTCCGTTTTGCTGAGTTTTGGTGTAAAGAATTTCCTTGCGGTTTGAATTTTTCCCATAAAGGTCGGAGTTAACCTGCTGGCAAAACTACTTTTATTCGGAAGCGGTCTTAAAAATACTGGGGTTGAGTCAGGAAATGGGGGCAAGGCTGTCGGTATTTTGGGAATGGTAAGACCAATGAGTTCAATAATTATAGAATTTAAATTACCAACCAAAATAACAATTTCGTACCGGTACCAGTCTGCAAACATCGTTAAGTTTGCAATGTCCATTGTTTTCCAATTTAGCCGAGGTACGTTTTCGTCATATTTGTAGATCTCGGCAAGCGCATCCACCTCCCGTCGAAAATCCGCCATTCGACCATTCATTTTCGCATACGCGATTCCAAAGATTCGGATGATGAATCCGGAGTTATTTATCGTCATGAGCATTTTGCCTAATGCGTCTCGGGCACTTATAAACCGTTGTTTTAGCTCCAAACTCGGAGCCGGTTTCATGTCACCGATTTCAATTGACATAGCGTACCGATAGAGATAGTACGCATTGCCAGCGTCCTTTACAAGGTCACCGGACGACCGAGCCAAATCTGGCAACTTGGATAAAAAAGTTACCCAAAGGGTAGTACTTATCATTGTATACCCCTCCATACAAAAACTCGAAATGCTTGAATATATTTTTTGAAAAGTATCAAAGATAATCGAATTCACAGTTGGATTCGGGCCTGCCGCTGAAGATGCCGCGGCTGCCGCTGCCGTTGCCGTTGCTGTTGCAGATGTCGCCAGTGCTCTGGACGCGGACGCAAAGGGTGCGAGAGCGGTTGATGCAGATGACAATGGTGATGCTAAAGAAGCGGCGGATGACGCGTTTACAAAAGACCCAACCCCGGGCGAATACGAATGAAACGACGACATGGTTTCATTTACACCTCCCCTCTTCTGACGAGGCCGGCGACGCGCGCTTCCAGCCTGGTATCGAGAAGTCCGTTTAACTCTTGTTTTTTTAGACTTCATATTTCTTATACTATATTTATAAAATTATAAAAATTATAAAATTTATAATTTTATAAAGCTACAACGTTAATAAAGTTAAGTTATAACGGTAACGGTATACGTTATAAAAAATTGATTTCTATTTCGATTTATGATAAGCATAATAAGTAGTCATAACAGAACCCGTCGATCGCAAGAAAAATGATGAGAACCTTTACTGCTACTGCAACTGGAGTTACAGGAACCAAATATACGCGCGTTCACAACAATATACCGCGCCCAAACCCAAACTCAAGCCCAAACTCAAGCCCAAGCTTAAGCCCAATTCTCAAAGGTAACAAGTCGATACTGTCCATTTCAGTGAATGGGGTGAAAGAACTCAAAGCCTATGTTGACGAAACTACAAAAACGCTTGCAGAGATTCGAGCTACATTTGAATCAGATTTGAAACAGGACGCTGCTAGATGCGACGAAATTCCAATTTGTTTGGGAGACCATGAGTTTCGTGCAAAAATGTGTGCAATTTCTCACAGAGATGTGGTTTACGCCGCAACCTCATTACCGCAAATGAGTCCATTCTTGCAAAGCGAAGAAGCTGCTCTTGAAGCGCTGGCTCAAATCGAATGTATTCGAAAAATGCTGGTCAACAACAAGCGTCAGAAAAAAACAACAATTCGCAACATTCGAAAACTCATCACGGCCGAGTTGAAAAACATGCATCTTCTTCCGTCATTACTTGGTATTGGCTTTGACAAGAAGGTTGTGGACGCGCACATTCGACTTCTTTCACTTGAAGATGAGCCAGCGTCTGTAAAGGGACTCAAAAAATTAATTGAGGAAGCCAAGCAGCAACATCTTACTGTTTCTCGAAACCTTTTGAAACACGTCAATTCTCAAATTGGCACGATGCGAAATCTGTACATTCCGGAATACATTGCTGCGGCACAGCATACTGCAGGCGCAGTTATTACTCACGCCAGCGCGTGTCGAGCATTTCTTCATCAAACGCTGCACCTTGCGGCGATTCAGTACTGCGCATCTCTGTGGTGGCATGCGCTTGATCTAAACGCGGAGAGGGAAAGCAGCAGCAACAGCAGCAACAGCAGCAACAGCAGTGAGTGCCACGTTATCGCAGAACTTGTCTCAGATTCCAAGACAAAGTCAAAGTCAAAGTCGCCAGTTCAGTCGGAAAAGATGTTTGACATTTCACGAACGGCGGCTTACATGGCGTTTGTCGATGATCGTGCGCCTATTCCACAAATCCGTATCTCCGTGTACGGCAACCCTGTGAAAAAAACCGGAGACGGAAACGATGACAATGAACAATACGAAGTTCCTGTTTTCTACACGTATGACCTTGACCAGTGTCTTGCAGAAACAATCTTCACGGATGAAGCAGTTGAATCGTTTGAAAACGCACAACGTGTGCACAAACACCGATTTAGTCAGTCAAGGTAACCCAAGGTAACCCAAGGTAAGTTTTTTTTATACGGGTGCGGATACATTGAATGCGTGAAGAACCTTGTTCGTACGCGAGTCTCTGAATTCACTAATCAAGTACCCGTCGTGTGTTATTGTGTGGAATATATATCCGGTAGACAGTTTACTCCACAGTCGTTTTGCTTTTATTCCACGTACTCCACGTACTCCACGTAATCCGCGATTGAGCACCATACTAGCTGCACCGCTTGTAACGTATTTAGCGTTGCCGTTGATCGAGTAATGCTCTAGTGAATGGACGTGCCCGTTGATATAAAGGTCGACGTCTGGTCGGTCCAATAGCGACTGGAAGGGAAACGTGTGAGCTGGAAACTCAAGTTCATCTGCACGATGATGACCCACTACAATTGTCCATTCAGATTTTGGTATTTTATCCAAAACGTTTTTAAGCCATTCCACTTGGGGTAAACATTCTTGTTCCAAAATATTGGCGTGAAACCGGCATTCTCCTGGTTGGGGGGCACACGTTGGAAACTCTTTACCGCAGGGGTCCCATTTTGCAGAATCGTTTTTCCGGTAGTCGTTTACGCACGGACTGGTATCCAACGCGATCAGATTTACGACCACGCCGCTTCTGGTTGTGTTTGGTGACACGATTCGTCGCCAATAATACCGCTGATCCATGACCCATTCGGGAATTACCTTGGGTAGTTCAATTTGCGCGTCTGGCGAAAACCCGTAGTCGTGGTTCCCGAGTACGCTGTACCACATCTGACCGGGCGATTGAAGCCGATTATGAAAAATTTGCATATAGTCTTCTTCAATTTGAGGGTCGGATACGTTTTGGATTCCGCAGTAGTAGAAGCTGTCCCCAGTGTTAATGATGAAATCAGAGTCGGTCTGGGACATAGCAAGTGCGGTTTGTTGCACGTTTTTTAAGTGATACCCTCCGAGGGATGCGCCGCCCCAGTCTCCAATTGATACAAACTTTATATCGTCTGCAGCAGATAGAAATGGTAATAACAGTAACAGTAACAGTAACAGTAAGGTCGATGACATACTTATTTTTTAGTTTTTGTTTTAATTTTGGTTTTATTTTTATTTTTATTTTTATTTTTATTTTTTAAAATTGAATTAAAAAATAAATTTGATCTATGATACACTAAGCAAGAGTAAGATGGACTTGGACGTAGTTGCATACTTGGAATATGTTGCGTCGAACCCGTTGGAGCGAAAAGCCATGGAAATTGCAAAAGACCATTTAGGGTCGTCGTTTGATTTGACCCGAAGTAACGGATTCCGCGCATGGATTCAGAAAACGAAGAAAGTATGATTAGAGGTTACCTGCTGCGTAACCGGATACCTGAGTTATTGGTAGTAAATAAGTTTTTTTTCCTCCTCTTAATCCTCCTTCTCCACCGCGTTGTTTTCCATTATCAGTGAACAGCCGCATATAGGTTTGCATTGACCGATTTAATTGGATTGTACGCGTTTTTATCTTTTTCGTAATATTTTCATGGGTACTTTGACCTCGACGCCCTCCCCCTTTTGCGCCCCCGCCGGTGTCTGGTCCTTTTGCATCTCCATGGGCCTTAACAAGTGTATCTGCCCCAACGGCTTCTCCAAATGCATTTTGAACCGTATTCGCACCAGCTTGGCTGGATAATGTAGCGCCCATAATCACGAGTAAATTTTGAAACATTCTCCACACTAAAATTGTGGTCCCCAATCCTGGAATCATAGAGAATGCATTCATTACCATTTCAACAGATGCGGTGGCCGCGCCACTGATCCCCTTGATTGCCGTTGTTTGAAGGGCTTCTAACGGCCCTTTTATCTTATCATTCATTTCTGTAATCGCTGCACCAGTGCCTTCAGCAGAACCCCTGTTTACCATAGTCAGTAAATTGGTAACGCTAAAGAAAGCCAATGCTTCTTCTAGTTTTTTATCCAATGCGTTTCCAAAAAGGCCTTTAAAGAACTTCCATATTCCGATAAGACACTCTTTGAACCATAAAAACATACGATTCCTTGTTAAATACATTGAACTATCGTCGGGTCCTGCTGTTTGTGTTGATACCGACGGGTTGGGTGTTTGTGATCCCGCATCAACCCCTCCAGACTGGCGTCTTGGTCGTTTAGATGATGCATGAGGATGAGTTTCAAGTTCTTTTAATAATGGATCAGCCTTTTTAAACAACTCGTTAAAATGATCATCAACTGTTTTCTGAACTTTATTGTAAATTTGCTGCTCTCTTGGCGTTAAATCACGAGAATCTTTCACTTTATTCATTTTGTCATATTCTACGAGAAGCTTCTCAAAACTGTTCGAAGGCGGTTTGGTAACTCCGTCCAACACCTGCGATGTAATTTTTACCATTACATTGTCAGAATATTTCCCTCCGGTTTGCTCATTTGGCATTATTGAGTGTATTACTGTTACTATTATTACTAACTATTATTTATTTAATGTAACTATTATATTATAATAATAATAATCTTTATGAATTTGGCATTCTATACGTATTTTTACGGAAGCGACAAAAATGCCGCATTCAAAATACCCGTTATTCCGTCTTTAAAATACAAGTGTTTCTATTATACAAATAATTTAAATTTGATATCACTACTACAACAAACAAAATGGATTCCGGTTTATGATAACAAGCCATCCGACGATGACGTAATAGAAAGCAATATGATCGGTAAATACATTAAAACGTGCCCTCACGAGTTTCCACATCTAAAAGACTACGACTACTTGTGTTACTTGGATAGCAAACTTGAACACGTGAGTGAAAAGTTCGTAGAAGCATATATCCGTAAATACTTTGAGACGAATACGAAGAAGTACGCCATCATTTTACGCAATCATACCTTTATTAAACCCGACGTATGGAAAGAGTATGAAGTTTCTATGAACCAGCATCGGTATAAAATACAGAGTGATGCATATAAACAGTATATCAAGTTACAAATTGACGCTGGTCTGAAATCCGAAACCCCCTATCACTGCCAATGCGGATTTATGATAAGAAACATGAAACATCCTGAAGTAAATAATATAGGCGAGATGTGGTTGAAGCATATACAAATGTGTGGTATTCAAGATCAAATATCGTTCTTCTTTGTGAAACAGTTGTTTAGTGACCATATTTTACCATTTCGAGAAATACCGTTTGTCGAACCCCCTGTTGAAAAGTTTATGGTAAAAAACATCATGCTATCAAAAAAATATAACCCCAGCGCTGCGTCTATGAAACTACACATATAACATGCGCCGATCGACCGGATTAGAAGCGCAACATCTGCGAATAAACCAGTATAATTTAGTACCCTTGATTGGGTCGAGAATACCGTCTTTTATAAGCAGTAGCTTTTGAATGGCTGTATGTTTCATAATGAGTTTAGGATTTAGCGTGGAGCAGTATGCGACCATCATTCCAAAACTGTAGTACGCGCATCGAGAGTTAACGGTATACGGAAGCGACAATATTTTACCGCCGCTGAGTTCTGGTGGAAAAAATGACCCATCCTCTCGTCCAATCGTGCGAGTTATGTCGATCGTTGGAATACCGGAATAAGTGGCACGGTCAGCGCTGTCGCTATCGCTATCGCTATCATGGAGCATCTCGTCATTCGGGGTCGAATTCGGTCCAGGATTGAGGTCAAATAACTTAGTGTCGTTTATAAAGAGGGCTACCTTGTCATCAAATATGATAACGTCATCCAAGCTGAAGTAAGGAAGTGACATGTGATGAGACGCGTCCAGTGCGTACACTTGCGAATATAATGTTTTCATAATGCTCAATAAGGTTTCGTGTTCAATGCACCGAATTTCAGGGCGGGATTCAATTCTTTCGCGCAATGTCTCACAAGTTGGCGATACTCGTATTTTTTCCGACGACGAAGAACCGGGAGAGATGGCGGCAGGTCCCATTGGCCGTAACTTTGATAATAAAATTAACCCTACCGAGTAAGTGGAAGTCGTGGTTTTATCTGGTGGTTGTAACACTGCTCTAAAATTGGTGTCGCTCAATAGAGCAGTTTGAATCGACCGAATTAGCGGTTTTGACTCTGAGTGAATAATATACTCGAACTCACTATCTTTATTAGGAACGACTACTTTCGTGGTGCCGCACGATTTCACAGCGTGATGCTTTTTTTTTACCTCTTCTTTTACCTCTTCCTTTTTTTTATTAGGTTTATCTATTTTATCCATATGAATATGAAATGTCTTGGTTTATTACTGTACGCTAGATTAGTTTTTAAATACGTAGGGAAATAATAAATAATATCAATAATAATATCAATAATAATATCAATAATAATATAAACTAATATAAACTAATATGAATACTACACTGTAAACGGGGTATTTGTGAAATATTCATACAATGAAACAGTCCCAACAAGCTCAACAAGATCAAAGTCGATTTGGCGGACTATCTCAGTCATTGTCATCGTCGTCAGTATCATCGTCGTCAAAAAATAAATTTTTAAAATCGGCTACACATACACCATCAACCTCCGTGCCAACAACAATGTCAACGATGGACCCAATAACAACAAATGATGCTGTGAATACGAATACATTTTTTTCGTTACCGTCATACTTGCATCTGGATTTGAAGAACCCGGAACCGGAACAACAAACGGATGATTGCGCTTCTAACCTGCCGCCTTCACTGGCAGTGACATCGATTGACGACTTTCCGCCACTTTCATCAAAGTCATCAAATTCAACAAATGCGCGGTCAAAATCAAATGTTTTGATGTATAAAAATGCGTTGGTAACTACAATAGGACAGCGTGATTATGAAGATCAGGCGCGAATACGTAATGCCGTGCAGCGGGAAGTTGAACGTAAAGAAGAGAGAATGCGTCAACTTCAATTGGCGTCAAGACGTGAACGAGCTGTTGCCAGTTTAGTTGGGGATCGTCAGAATATGCCGTACGAATACGATGTTTATGACGACGCAGCTGACGCTGACAATTATAATGATACCGATGGTGATACTCGACATAGTCGCAGTACCGGATACAACTAGCAACTGACGACTAGTATATTACAACATTACAACATTACAACATTACAAAATTACAAATTAAAAACTAGATTACAGTAGAATATAGTTTTAAATTTTTACTTCTCATGGATCTGCCATTCGAACTAGACGCATTGTCTAGTTCAACTCCAACTTCAACTTCAATTTCAACTTCAACTTCAAGTCTTTCAACTCCATATGACTCACCCAGATCCGATTCCGATTCCGATTCCGATTCCGATTCCGATTCCGATTCCGAATCTGAGTCTGAGTCTGACTCTGACTCTGACTCTTATTCCAAGCCAGGTTCAGTCGTTATTGAAGAACCAACTGATGATTCGATACTAGGATTGGAAACATTACATGGCGATGGCGATAACGCTAGTGAAAATACTGCTGAAGACGTCGATGGAGATGCCGCATTCATTCGACGAATCGAGCGCGAACTTCAAGCTAGCGTATTCAGTATCGAACCTGTTACGCATATCACATATTACCTTATGTTTATCGATGAGTCGCGCGTACTGGAGGTAGTTGAGAGTCACGTTATGAAGTTAAGCCAGTCCAATATTATTGACCGATATGAGGTTGCTCGTATTATAAAAAATGCAAGGTATCGTAATAGTTCGCAGTCGCATACTCCGGATTATCGCCTAGACGCAATACTGATATATAACGTCGACCTTACTCTGAATGAATTGATTCAAAACAAACACATAAATGAGAGCAAATCGCGGTTTACTACGGCACTGCGATCCCTTTCGAATTTTACGCTTCGACCCACAATGGCATGTTTTCATTGTCAAAACTCAATACACATTATACTTTCTAGACGCCCTTTTGAGTATAATCCAGCTAATCCAGCTGGTGATAAACGGTATGTTTCTATTCAGCGATCTGCATTGACTCGTCGAAGACGACTTGAAACTCATTAACTCATTAAATATCATCAATATCAATTACATTTTCTTTTTTATTTTTATTTTCCTTTTCCTTTTCCTTTTCCTTTTCCTTTTCAACTGTGACAATGACGCGATCATTCTTATCCTCATCTTCGTCCTCGTCCTCCTCGTCCTCGTCGACATCATCCTCATCATCGTCAGAATCGACGGGTGGTAAATCTGTAAGCCAATCCGAGCCTGATATTACATTTGTACCGGGTGTACCTACCCCACTGTCGCCGCTTTTACCAAATTCAACAACTCCTTTACGGCGTGACTCGTCCTTCGCATATTTATTGAATATACCGGTTCCAGACGTGATAAATTGAATGCCGTCACCAGTTGAATCCAGTGGTACAGAGACGGATTGAGATGACGAATGTGGTTTTCCATTATTATCATCCAATCCGCTACTCAGTTTACTCAAGTCGCAAACTTTACGCAGTTTTTCTTTTTCTTGTTCGCCATAAACGTAAAGTAAATCGCACCTTTTTAACTCTCCTGCAGACTTACTGGGCTCGCTTGATGTACTGTAATCATGAAGACCAACCAATACTACACTACCGCTTGAAATATTGTTATCCGTTTTTCGCCGCCCCGTAAATTTTTTTCGTATAATACACAGTCGTTTATACCCGTCACTGCACATTACCGTGCACATGCAATTTCCTAAATGTTTCTGAACAACTGCGTACTGTTCCCCCTCTTCCTTTACGACTCTTACCGTTTTGCTGTTTCCATTCGATTGGGATTGGACGACGAATTTACGAGCAAGTCCTTTACTTTTATTTCCGCCGCCGACATTGTATACCATTGTATGTATAAGTCGTTCGTTGTTTGTTACTTTATTATATATATCATTCTCTCTATTTTGTTTTTGTATATAAAATTGATTTTTAAAATTAGAAAAAATAGTCGTTTTGCATGAGCGGGTAATATTTCTATTCTTCCATTCTTCCATTTTAATGTCGGGGTCGTGTACAGCAGAATTAGATACTTCAAACTCAAAAACAGTGTATTACGGGTGGTACTGTCCGGCAATCCAGCAACTTCGAATTGATCATCCAACCATTCACACATTTCGAGGTCGAAAAATCGAAAGTCCGCCGTACACGTACTACAATACGCCTGACGGTCGAAAGGTTCTTGTGACCGAAATAACGGAGTCAAATCATCCTACTGATCGGCAAATAAAAAATGGAGACGTGCTTGTAGGTGAGGTGACCACCTGTTACCGTAGGTCGTACCGGCCAGAATGAAAACTAACTTATGGAGTCGATAAAAAAGTATTGCATTATAAGAGCCCCTCCAAATAAAGCCACTCCCAAACACGTATATACAATGTCAGTCCAATCCTTGGCGTCCGTCTTGGTATCCAGCTGTTTGTGAAGCAGCTTTCCAAATTCCCTGCGTACAAAATTAGGAAGACAAATTAACCAGCATGCAAATAATCCAATCCCCGCAATAATTAGTCGTTTCAGTATTTCACTTGGAATTAAAAAAAACGAAACAAGTGAAAGTGCTGTAGTAAGTAGGAATGTCACTAATGGAATGGATGAAAACTCAAGCATTTTGTTTAACACCTTTTGATTAGCCGCACGCATCAAAAAAAAGAGTATAATTGCTCCAAAAATTGATCCAATAATAATTAAAATAAGTATGGCAATACTGACTTCACGAATTAAGGATATTCCAATGACAAGAACAATTAGAGCAAGCATAAAAAGACAAGCGTACCAGTCAACTATGTCCATTATAACACTCTAATTCTGATCACGATTCTACTTTTATTTTTATTTTTTATAATTTGGGTATTAACATATCATAATATAATATAATAATATCAATAATTATTAATTTTGATAAATAAACCAATAAGCCAATACAATATAATATAATATGCCATTTCTTAGAACGCAACAAATCATTCGTGACGCTAGTGGATGTCTAGTGTTAAGCTGTCCCTCAGCCGTAAATCCAATCATCTATTATTCGGGTCGAAAATATGCTACCGAGCCAAATATTCCATCTACTCAAAAGCGTATTCAAAAAACAGTGCGCTTGGCCAGCTCAGACTACGTGCACAGTTTAGTTCCGCAGGTGGTGTATAATCCGCCAAACGTGTACGGACAAATTCCGTGGAACAATGCAAGTGACCGCGCAGTTGCAGGGGTTGTTCGGTCCATCGTTCCGTCGCACGGCGACTCAACTACTAGAAGTTTGACTCGCGCTAGACCTGGGGCATGCAGCGCTTCTGGAAAGGGAGTCGATATAAAACACGGGTCATATGCTCGGTACTTGGCCAAACTGAAAGGGCGTACAGTAGCCCGAACATGTGAAGAGACTCCAGTTCCCGCTCCTGTGCGCGGAAACAAAACGAATTACTTTTCGATTTCGCATTCCAATTCGTGCAAGCCATCGACGCACCTTTGAAAAAAAATTGATTTACATTTTCATTCATGTAATATGTAAATCAGTAGCGCTATTTGTAACTTGTAACTCATCCGATGTCTTGGGCGAGTATTGTAAAGAATACATGTTCATCTTCATCTTCATCTTCATCTGCAGGAGCGCCTAATTCCATTAAACCAGTACCGTCAGCACCAATCCCAATCCCGGCAGCACCAGCAGCTTCTTCAGCGCATTTAAAATGCAACAACCCAGTTGATTATGACTGGTTGAAAACCTCATGGAAAATCGACAATGACGCATATGACCGTGGTCAGCGCGAACTAGAAGTTGAAATTCAAAAAGGATCCAGACCCGACAACATCCGTTTACGTCGTCCGGGTGCCGCCACTTCACTACCTATGACATTTGTCACAAATGAAGACTACTATACCTGGATATGCAGTGAAAAGAGCCAGAATCGGGTGTATTCGGACGATTTGTTCGCTGAACGGATGCGTGAATGGCGCGCGAAAATGAACTGGCATCTTCCACCCGAGAAAAAAAGTGTTAGTGACCAGGAACGTCGTCAAGGATTTTACATTGTCAGAACACGAGACTCAGTTTCAGGGGAACCAGTTTCTGTTGTAAAATATGTTACGCCATACAGTTCAAGCCGCGACCTTGGGAATGAAGAACTGGTTGAAATGATGTGGTGCCTAGTCCATTCTCGATCCGACGAACTAGTCGCTTGCAAAACGGTGGCCGAGTTCAATGCGCTCTTTAACCGAACATCGCATCTTTCACTTTCCATCTGGAAACTATCTAATCGCAAAAATTTAATGTCGAAAACATTGCTGTGGATGCTATCTCAAAAAGCCAACATATTTCCAGGTCGCAGTCGCCCAGGAACTGCAGTGTGGGAACGCGACCCATCAACTTTAAGTTACCAAGAAGTCGCAAGGGCCAAATCCAGCTATACCAATAGCATGGTATTCTTCAACGATATTCAATGCTGTACTGATAAAGTGGGACAACAGGGAGAGCGACGATGAGTGGCTTGATTGGCCATGATGGTGTGTGTGTGACAACTAAATGCATGAATAAAATAAAATATTAAAATATATACAAAATATATACAATAAAATATATATTTTTTATATTAGTATTAGTATTAGTATTCGTATAGCGACTTCGCTGCGAATGTGAACGACCAATCATTTCCATTCAAGTTCACAACAAACCCATTATCATCAATCAGAGTTACTTTAAGTCGTTGAATCGTAACGGGTCCAAAATAGTCGCGCGTGAATGACGCCAAGCCGGGATTTGAATCTGTAATTGCCGATCCGATCGCAATTCCGTTTTTATTGAAGTTAATCATTGCAAATACGTTGGATGATGTAGGTTCGGCTACACGGTCGATCCTCGTCAAGTCCCGATTTCTTCGAATTTCATTCACGGTATACAGTTGGGCTTCCGTAAGGGTGCGTGGTTCAGAAGGAATGTTTACTGTGATTTTATCGGTTGGGCCGCCAAACGGATCGGGAATCGTTTCACACGGAATATCAGTGTCATAATAATATGGCGTATCCAATCGGGTTTCAGTATTTGTTACGCTAACGATTCCGCCATTGATGCGGTTGTTCTTATAGTCATCCAATACCAGCATAAAGTATTTTGGACCGTATGTGTCAATTACAGCTTCGCTCGTAAGTTCAAATCCATTTGTTGGTGAAACAAGAGTCTCGGGTATATCATAAACCATTCCATCAAGTGCAAAACTGTTATAAATAACACTGGTATGAACGCTGTTGCTTCGAAAGCCCAAAATCCATCCCAAACAGTTGTTGATTTTATTACTTTGTCGACAACTTGCTCCGCAATCCAGGATCCGCCTTGGGTCAAAAAAAGTTAGTTTGAATTTGACGGTACCGTTAGAAGTATTTTTGAACATGCACTTTCCGGTAGCTTCTACGTATGATACCGTCAAATTTGCACGAGCAGTGGTTCGAATCAATGAACTTTCATCGACCGCTGCTAGCCGCGCTCGAATTTCGGTAATCAGTGCAGTCGGGCTGTAGTTTCCAGTCGCCACAGTGATGGTTGTGGTAACGCTGTTTGCTGGTCCACCGCTTACAGAATTGATTTCAGTTGCAGTAATGTGAAAACAGTTGGTTCCAGTTGCTGCGTCACTCGCGGACCACGAATACGGCAGCGTAATTGACATCATTTGAAGCGACACAACATTTTTGAGTTCTTCGCTAAGTTGAACGTTGAAATTGGTACTAGATGACGCACCTAACGGATCGGTCGTATGCGGAAACAGGTTTGCGCGACGTTTACTATTGATCACCACAATTCGAGTATACATGTTACGCAGGGTTGGATTCATTGTACCCTGTGCTATTGGTACATTATACGCGCTAGGAATACTTAGTTGACGCTGTTTCATAATGTAATGCCCATTTTCATCAACTGCGAGTTCAAACTGATTTTGCCGATTCGTTGCAGCAATTTGAGCTTGCGCTGATCTGTAGCTGCGTTCAGGGGTAGCGCTCGATTGTACAGGTTGGTCATTTTCCAAGACCCGTTTTACAGTTCCATAACAGCCGGGATTCGTACCTGCAAACAAGCTTCCGGTATTAATTACCCCAAGGGTAGAAACGGCAAGCTCATACTCTTTTTCAGAAGCAGCAGCAGATGCAGAAGCAGCAGATGCAGCAGAATCAGAAGAAGTGGCGGAAGGAGCCGCAGCACTCAGTTCCACGCTTTCAACTGTGGCAATTGTATCATTGCCGAACTTCAAGAGTTGATCTACTTCCAAGGTACCACTTGATAACGTTACAACAATTCGAACAACGCTTTCGGTGTATTCAGGCTCCCATGGAAGGTACTGATTGCGTTCCCATCGAAGCTGTTCGTTCGGATTGGACATAACGCGCAAACGTGAGCGCGCATGAACATCAAACTGCGCGTACTCTTCTCCCTGGCGCGTGTATACTTCAGATGCGTCGCCTCCGCTCACAACGCCCGAGTCTAGTCGCTGGGATTCTCTCACCGCTTGTGCGGCAGATTGCGCGGCTTCTTCGCGAGCACGAGCTCGAATGGCCGCGCTTGCATCCGTATTTGCTTTTGCAATGTCCGGATCCCAGCTTGCATTTTCACCTTGAGCAGCTCGAGCTGCACGTATACGTTCTCGCGCGGCCCGGCTTTCAGTAGTGTCCGAGTTTATTGCCTTGGCTTCTCTTACCAGTTTTACTTGAATCTCTCTATAAAAAAGAGCAAGTTGGTTGTATTGCGCGGCGTCGCGAGGAGACGTCAACTGCTTGCTGGCGGCCTTATTTTTGTACTTTGTGATATTTGAGTTTGTTATGGTTAAAATATCATTTTCAGTAACATCTTCAATTTTCGACGGCAAATTCAACAACTGTAACAATTCTGGCACAGTGTAGTTGTCTGCGTTAAACTTTTCGGAGTCTGTCATATTTTGATAACTATTAGTATTACTATTACTATTACTATTACTATTTACTTATTATCTAGTTAGTTAGTTAATTATTTAATTTCTTAAGTATTTTAGATTATTTATCTCTGTATATCATCTAAAATAATTTGAAACATGCGGGTAAAGAAATATGAGAGATTATAATTGCATCGTCGTACTGCCACTTCCGTTATCCATTTTGGAATGCGTTGAATGCCTCTACCTCGTTTTGCATGTCGTGCGGTTTTGAACAGCATCCAGTCCAACTTTTTGAATATGGAAGACAATTTCGGGTGCGGGTCAATGTGGAGTTCGCGGTCGATCCGTTCTTTTCCAATAAACTTGTATCGGTTATAGTTACGGGTTTCATACACATTGAATTTACGCTGGGCTAAACGATTTCCGGATTCAGCACTTGCACCGGAAGCCGCGCCGCAAACAATTTTACCGACTCCCATGATCCTGTTTTGATCATTGTTCATTTCTAGAACAAACATGGTTGATCCTGCGCTCGTGGTAGTAACACTAATGTCGGTTGGCGAACAATAAATACATCCCTGATGGTTGTGACGACTTCTCCAGTCTACATTTTCCTTCCATGTTGCGTTGTTAAAAATGGTGCACGCAATGTTATGGTACATCAATAGTATAGTTAGTTAATAGCCAACCAAAAGTCTTGTTTATAAATTATAGTTCTCAAATAGAAATACAGTAACAATTTTATGATAATTATTAATTCGGGCTTATTGGTGCAGCGAGACGTCTCTTTAGTTCTGCTTCAGCTTTTTTACGTTCAGCATTATTGAGGTGGCTTTCAAGTAACTTAACTCCAACCGCAAAACAGATAAAACCTATAAAAACTAGCACTCCTAACACTGCGGTCACTACTTCGCCTCCTTTCTGAGTTCTACGCAAGCGTCTATTTTTGGTACGTCTCGTTCTACCCCCTTTAAGGGTAATTCCGAATCCGTCTACTTTGAGGCACGGTTCATTAGCAGCTCTATGATATTGTTTCACGAAGAACTTCATTAAATCATATCTTTTTACGGTGTACTCATTGAAATACTTATTGAGTGAAACTTCAATTGGGTCACCGTTAGGGTTAGGGTTAGTAATAACCCAATCTTTTAAGGTTTTAAGAGAATTAATTGAAGTAGTTAATAGTTCGTTTACGAATTTTTCAAGTGTTTTCATATAGTCGCATGTACTGTCAGTACGGATTTGTAATTCTTTGTTAAGTGAACTAGTAACGTTGTCACTCGCCGTTTTTAGTTTACTTTTAAATTCCTCACTAGTTTGAACGGCTTCCAAAAAGTCAATAACTTGTTGTCTAGTATAATTAGTTTTCAACATTCCTATTATATTTTTAGCGTCGGTATCAACGTCTCCGCCTCGCAGTATCCGGTTACGTTTACGCTTTGTTATATATTTCCTTTTAATTGTAAACGGCATATTTGTATTTGATTATAATTATGATTATGATTATGATGATATTATGTTATATATAAAACAATTATAAAATAATTCTGCTGCTTAAAATGATAAAATTTGTAACATCAATTATAAAACACTTACAACCTGAGCCACCGGAGCAAGGCTTGGTACAAATGTCGATACGACTGGAAGCACTTTCTTTATAACGGGTAAACTTTTCTTAATTGCAGGAACGACCTTTTTTTTAATAAAGTTTTTCTGGTCAGGGGCACATTGAGAGAAATCAGCTGGTGAAGAGGATGATGAGAAATCCATGGTGTGTATTTATATATTTATATATATTTTATTTCATTTATTTAACTTATTTCATTTGTTTAACTTATTTCATTTATTTCATTTATTTAACTATCGTATTACTCCACGCCTGCACTCGGCTTTAGTCTTTGCAACCGCATCATTCACTGCGCGATTTAATTCGGCTTGAGTAATTGTAGAACAACTTTTTATTTTCCATGCAATATCGCCATACGCTTTAGAATCGCTTCGGTCGGAGTATGCGTTGCTCTCGGCGTATCCTACCAAGTCATCGGAGGTTACATTCAGTCCGCCAATCATAGGTTCATGCACGTGATGGATCTGCAGCGTTTGGTGTGTTGACACAATTGCGCCGCATAAAATAATTGCCAGTAAAATTGCAACTATCCAAGCGGTGCGAGTATTCATTTTATACTTTTTTTTATTTGTCTATATAATATTTAATTATATAATATAGTTGTAGTTGTAGTTGTAATCAATCAAAATGGCAAATGCACCATCATCATCTCCACCACAGCAACCCCAGAAGGAATTAAAGTTTCCAACATTTATGACGGGAATTTGGACTACCGTTGTTACAATAGTTGTTGGAATAGTATTGGGTCTTATTTCGGTATTTATTTTGATGGCAATTCATGATGCTGAAAACACCCCAAAAATATTTATGGTGGTCGGAATCATTGTAGCGATTATATTTATATTAAGCATCAAACAGCGGCCTCCCGCATTTGGATATTCGGTTTTGTCGATTGTTTTATTGATGGGGGCAATGGCGTTTGGGTTTATTTTACCGTATGATATGATTTTTCGAATAGCAGCAGGAGGGTGTGCGCTTGCTGCCGGATTAATAAAAATATTCTTTTATTGAATACAGATTTAAAAACTTTTTATATGTAGTATGTATAAACTCTTTGAACCCCTCCCTCCTTCTCTCCTTCCCTTTTTTTCTCTCTTTCTCTCTTTCTCTTTCTTTATCAATGTCTCGCAGTATGTCTTCTTCTCGCCCCGGTTCAGGGGTACCATTTGGAGGCGCTAGCAACGGTGTCCGCGGTCCAACCTTTCAGTCCGGAGGTCATACCATCAGTTCAAATACCGGATTTTTAGCAAATCCCAGTCGCGCAGCACAGCATGCTGCAAATAACGCAGGCGCATTAACTCGGCACGAGGCAACCGCAATCGGTCTCCACCTGGCGGGCCGTCCAAGTGGTCCATTTAGCGGTCCAAGCCGAGCACTTCCTGGATTTCCACGATAAACGTGGTGATACTACAAAATTTTATTATGTATAGTATTATAATATACATCATAATATACATAATAATATATAATATAACATGGTAACTGAAGCAGTCTATAATGAGTGGGTAAGTTCTTTGTCGAAGCTGGTAATGGCAGCAAGAAGTAATGACGAAGTAGGGTTACAAAAAATATTTGATGAGTTAATTGTTAAAATGTCCGGCGTATCCCCGGTATCCCACGTATCTCCCAGTAAACCTTTTATCCCCCCAGAACTTACGGGAGGCCTAAAAGTAAAAAAGTATAACCGAAAAAACAGAACACTTAGACGCAGGCTGCTTCCCGGTCATGCGGTATATCGCCGCACGACCCAACAGAGAGTCTTTAGAGAAACTGTACAGTACTTCCTGGTTTTACCCTCGTTGATTTTTATAATATACATGGCGATCAACAATCCGCGTATGCCAAACGAAACTGCAAAAGATCCGCTACTTGAGTTTGCATTACTTAATTTTTTCATTCCATTTGTGGGAATGAATGGAATTGTTTTCCCGCTTTCTGAGATGATTTTGTTTCTTATCAACTTCCAAATCCCAATATCAATCATGCAGTCACTGGTGAACGTTTATAACTGGTTTGCCGATAATATAGATAGAGGAACCGTGGCCGCCAACGAAATTGTAGATGACCTGAGCGACCTTAGCGAACTAGCTGTAAGTGTATACCCAGACCGTAGATTCAGCTGGATGCGCCCCCCAAGTCAAACCCCTTCTGCGGAAAGTATGGTATCCGCTTATCGAAAAAAGAAAGCGCAACTACCATTACCAACATATGACGAACTGGTTGACAGGACGCGAGACTACCTTTTAAAAAAAAGTCTTGCATTGAATCACTCAAATCAGCGGCGCATAATGCTGTTAGCCATGACAGGAATGACCAGACGAGTTGCGTTACTGTTACTAACCCCTACATCTACATCAAGACCCGATCTCAGATTAAGCCGTCGGTTTAACCGTAACAGTCTTCAAACTACATTGCTAAGTAAAGTGAAAGGCGCCACCGCTTATAAGCTGACCCTTCCGCAGAAAAAGACGTTTTACACGGTATGTGACAGCTGTAACCGCACAGACGAATATTCCAAGGACGAAGATCCGAACGCGGTCACATTTTCAAGAGCGTGCGGCAGTTGTTCTTATGACATGTGCGATACATGCTATTCAAAATTACAAAGACGAAATCCGTATTCAAGTTCGGATACTAACTACAAAATATGTCCCAGGTGTAAGAATGATCTTTGATCCCGTTCCCGTTTTACTCGTACATGCATTCGAAAACAAGCGCCATACTCCAATCCATGTTGTTCAAGTTAAGCACGCGTCCAAATTCGTCAAGTACCGTAATTCGCATTTTTTGAATGTCGACAGGACCAAAGTAGATGCGGGTTCTGAAATCCAGTTGCCCGCTTATCCCATCATCTTGTCCAATTCGATACACATTTTCAGACTGTCGAAGTTTATTCAAGTTTATTCGCGCCACCACATTCGGAGACGATACCGAATCTTTATACGCGGAAATAAAATAGTTGTTTACGTTATTATTATAATCATCTATGGCAATAAACGCGTATCTCGGCCCTTGAATGGAACATATTCCTTCTGAAATCACTGTCATAGCGGCAGTGGAAGTAGATGCTTGTGCTGCGCTTGCGGTGCCAGCCGAATTATAGGCTCCTGCTCTAAATCCTAGGCTCCACCCCAAAAACAACGGAAGCGCTGCGTTTTCGATGGTCCTGCCCAAACTGTCTACATTAAACGTCAATGTGAACGGACTCGGAGGAATAACGCTGTTGGAAAGCGAAATATCTTGTGCAAAAATACTACGCCCGCTTATGCGATCCACTGTAAACCGCAGCCTCAACATACCGTCGTCTCTTCCACTTGAACATGCGCGAAGTAGCGTGTTTATGGTTGTTTCGATTGTTGATAAATTTGCATCGGAACTTGAATCAATTGACGTTTCATAGTTTCCGTCGGGTAAAACAATTACGTCACTGCGTTTCCGTTGTTCTGCAGTAAGTCCCTCTGACAAATCATCCGTCCAGTCCACACGAAACGCATTATTTCCGAGCTCGGCACTGATTGCATAATACGTAATCGGCATTTCTACTGCGGCAACACGAAACCCTACCACCTTTTCAAACCGATACGGTAGAGTAAGTTGAATGTCGGTGCTTTTTGTCGATGCGTAACTTGGTCGAAATCGAGTGTCTATATTAAGTGCACGACGCACGGTACGGCGGTAAATCGGATTGATTACGCCGGAAGATGATCCGCTGAAATCTCCGGGACCGCCTCCCCCACCTGAACCAGAAGCAGGCGTTCCGGACGATGATGCTGCACCTACAGTTGAGTTATGTATTGAGCTTGGATTCTGGATTAAAAAATGCTGGCCTTGTTGAACGACGGTATTTTGCATGGTTGCAAATGCAGCCGACGCGGATTGAGGCGGTCGAACCGGGGGTAAAAACAAGTTATCATTTGGATTATATTGAGTAACTGAAACTGAATTTCCGCCACCTCCACTGCCAGGAAGTCGCATACCGGAAACCCCTGACGCTGCCCCCCGTGTGTACGCGTTAATACGATCACTTGCCTGTTCTAAAAATGCCTTTATTTCTACTTTTAGTTCCAATGGTAACGCGGGGTCTCCCGTCAACTTTCTACAAAGCACGTCACGCTTGCGTTCAACAATTGTGGAGTCATAAATAGGAATACCTGATGAACGCCCCAGCATAAAAAAATCTTCCAGCTCATCAATTGTGTAGTTGTCAATGTTAAGATCGAAGTCCATATTTGGCAGGTTATCTGTGTTATATTATAGTGGTTTAATTTATCTATTTTATGTATTTAAATTTACGTATATTATTTTGTGGTTGTAGGTACGCGCGTATTATTTTACAGATATAGGTAGATATATAGAGTTTATAACAACTTTTAAATAATCGTTTAATGTTATAAACTAACTTTGATTGGATCGAGATTTAGATCTGGAATGGCTGTTCATTCTTCTATACTTATGTCTGGTTTTAGTTCGTTTACCTCCAGAGGTAGATGTATGGGGCGGAGAATGAGGCGAGCGTCTACGTCTACAAGACCTTGAAAAACAACCAAAATATCGTTTCCACCAAGGGGCTGATGCTGGTTCTGATTCAGACGCACTTTGAGAATGAGAATGAGATAAAATATCCTTAACTATTGCTTTGGTGATTAAAAGCCTTCGCTCAGCACTATTAGTTGAAACACGTCGGGATTGAGACATTTCAAATTGCGTGATATGTTATATATTTATGTTTTATAAAAAAAATCTTGATGCATTAGATGCATTAGATGCATTAGTCAATAAACTTCTCTAGGATCCATGTATTAACCGCGTACCGTGCCTGACCTTCGCCTACACTGGTAACCGAATGCGGATGTGTCCAATAAGGTGGAAACATAATGGCTTGACCCTTTTGCACTCGAAACTTTAGTCCCTGCTTTGGAAAACAGAATACGCCACCATCGTAGTCATCGTTCAGAACGATAATGATAGACAGACATCTGACAAAGTTTCCAAATCTGCCATTCTTTGACTTGATACCGTGACAGTGGAGGTTGGTCCCTCCAACTATTTTGCATAGGGTGTACCCATCATCATTGGTACCGTAAAAAACTGACTTCTCTTTAGTTATTTTACGTATCAAAATTCCTACTTTTGAAAAAATGAACTTGTCTAAAAGAGTATAGTCTTTAACATTACTAGTTAACTGCATAAACTTACATTCTACATTGGTTGTATTGTCAATCATTCTTTTTTGCCATAACGAAGAGTTACTTTCAATATAATTGACTATGTAGTCACATTGAGCATTCGTCAACAAATTCGAAGTTGTATAGATACAGCTACCCTTTTCTTCAAGTTCAACTGAACGTGGCACGTCGTTTAATAGTAGTGACAACCGCCCTATGTTTTGTAGAGCAAGTGGATAGTAACTGGCATATATCCCAATGGATGCATCGTTAGTGAGTTGATCAACCTTTTCTGCTGGAAGTAAGTATCCAAACGATAGAGATATTCTTGGTATATCACTTGTATTCATATCTGACCAATGTTCATCTATACCAGAACGGCATAATACGTAACAACCTTGTACAGAGTCAATTATAATGTTATTATAGTATGTAGTACCAACATCATTTGGAGGAATAGTTATAAAAACGTTAAACCTGATATGAAATAAATTATTTTGAAAATCATTTGGGTCAGTATGTTGATGGATATGTCCATTTTTTGGAACCACAGCAAGGAAGTCGTTTATAAATGATTCACACTTGAATGTTGTTAATTTTTCTCTTTCATCAATTCTTTTTTTTATTTCAAAAACAAGGGGTAATATTTCTTCATCTGTGGGTATAAGTATTTTTTCATACCGTCCACAACAAATAGAAGTCATTTTATTTGTTTTAAATAGTTCGCTAGCCCATAAATATAGTCTATCTCGTTCATGATAAGACATTATTTGACCTCGATTATACATTTTTTTAAGTGATGAAGTATCATTACATCCACTTGTACTGTTGGACATTTCTTTCAAACTGTATTCGTCGTATACAAAAGGCGTATTTACAAATGTATCATGATCAACCCTTTTCTTCATGTAAATATTTAATTTTTTACTTTATAGAATATTTACATGATATATTTTTAAATGAAAATAAAAAAATAATGACTTGTATAGGGTACATCAATCAATCAACAAACTTTTCTAAAACCCACGTGTTAATGGTGTACCGCGCCTGACCTTCGCCAACGCTGGTAACGCTGTGAGGGTGCGTCCAATATGGTGGAAACAATACGGCTT
>JACCED010670322.1_pt1 | contig 33743 bp, 26 predicted proteins | sample 7455021 | NCBI WGS metagenome assembly JACCED01 (sample SAMN15323456, study PRJNA562643) | freshwater metagenome | isolation source: river surface water | place: USA:Blue River Watershed | collected 2017-08-19 | reverse complement strand
GATCCGTGGTTCCCTCGACATCAATCCCTCAATCGCAAGGGATCTTGTGGCGGGGGCGAGCGAGTTCCAGAAGGGGAGCAGTTCCGCAAGTGGTTCGCCTCGATCGGATTGCAGGAGAGCGTGGACTGCGGCGGCTTGAACCGCTGGGTTGGATGTTTCGTTCAAGCAGGTGCGTATCGCTTCGAGAGATTTCGGATTCTTCCAAAGTGCGAGGAGACGGACCGCTGCGGGGCGGTTGGGTGAGGAGTGATCGATGGCGGTGTGGTGTGCTTTCTCGAAGACAGCGGCAGCCCTCCCGTGTGAGTCGACTTCTGCGATGGAGACTCCTGCGTCACGAAAGGCTTTTGCGAGTTCGATGAAGAGTGGTTCGTCGAGGGTTGGAGTGGTGACCGCACGAATGAGGGCCTCCCGTGTGGATGGGGTGGGGTCGGATTTTGCGACGGCCGCGAGGAGGGGCATGACGAGGGGCCGAGGGAGATCGCGGAGTGAAGGAGCTAACTCAGCGAAGAGAGCGGAGTCGGCGCTTTGCAGGAGGGCGGAGTGGATCCACCCCGAGGCGTCATTTTTACGGATGATGGTCGCGAGGATTGGTGCCCGATCGGCTGACGGAAGGTGCGCTGCTGCTGCGGTGGCGATGAATCGCAAGCGAGCGGAATCGGCAGTCGCGATGGGCGCAACAGAGCGTTTTGAAAGCGCATGGCGTGTCGCCAGGAGAGTGATTGCGCGTTCGCGAACGGAATCGTGACGGGCGGCACTCGTCGCGAGGGTTTCCAAGTCCTCTGTTTTCAGTTTTCCGATGGCGTCGAGGGCTCCGATTGCGTGCAGTTGCGCGACCACTGAGCCATTGCTGAGAACGGAGCGGAGAGGGGTTTCCGAGGCGGGATCGCGACGTTCGGCAAGCAGGCGGTGCGCGGTGTCCCGGTGCCACCCATTCGCGTGGGAGAGGGTATCGACGAGTTCTGAGGTGCTGGATGTCGCGAGGTTGACTCTTGAACCACGCGTGGGGCGGCCGCTGTCGGGCGTGATTCGCCAAAGACGGCCTCGATCACTGCCGCTGTTGAGGTCGAGATGTTTTTTGATCTCGTCTGGGATGCTCCAAGGGTGCTCGATGACCTCGCGGTACATGTCGCAGATGTAGAGGCAGCCGTCGGGGGCATTTGCGAAGTTCACGACACGCACCCACGTATCTGTCGAGGCAGCGAACTCGCGCTGTGCCTCATCGGCGGGGCGTTTTCCGGTAAGCGTCACTCCGTCGGGAGCGGGAGCGATCATCTTACGGTGAACAAGCTGTCCTCCCGCATCGCCGGTGAACGTATTGTTGGCGAACTCCGGTCCGAACGCGTCTCCACGGTAAACGGTGGTTCCCGTTGCGCCGGTGAAGTAACCGCTGACGCGGCCTCCGCCCTCCACCGCGCCTTTCACCACGCCCGCGATTCGCCAGCGTGTGCGAACAATTCGCCAAGGTTCATCGGGGCTGATGCGGAAGACTTCTGCAGCACCTCCATCCGCTGCGATGCTGTGGCGAGCGGATTGCATCCCTTTTGGGAGGAGGCGATCGTCGGCGATCCAATACTGGAGGTGATCGGAGTTTGAGCAGGCAAACTTCCGACCGAAATCATCGAACGACATCCCGTACTGTGCACCACCGCTTTCGAATCCGAACTCGTGTGTGATCGGGTCGAACCAGAAATCTCGACCGGAAAGTTCTTCTGCTGAGCGGGATGGGTTGATGGGAGAGGAAATGATTCCCCGATTTCCGCCGCCGGCCAGCAGGTGGACACGATTATCCTGCCCCCAGTGGAGGCTGTTGAGCATCCCTTGAACGTTGAGCAGTTTGAGTCCGGTGCCGAATCCAGTGAACACGACTTCCCGATGGTCTGCGCGGTTGTCGTTGTCCCGATCTTCGAACCGCAAGATGTCGGGTGTGGTTGCGACATACAGGCCACCGTTGGCCCAGATCAATCCGGTGGGCCAAGCCAGATTGTCGGCGAAAACGGTCGCTGATTCGTAGGTGCCGTCGTTGTCGCGATCTTCGAGAACGGAGACGCGACCGAGGTGAGGAGTTTCGTCACGTCGCTCCGAGTAATCGATCATTTCACAGACGAACAGTCGCCCGCGTTCGTCGAAACACATGGCGATGGGGTCACGTACGGAGGGTTCATGTGCGGCGAGTTCGAGGTGAAAGCCGGGTTTCACTTGCCAGGTGGCTACGGCGTCCTTGGGAGGGACCGCGGGGTAACGCGGGAGGTCTTTCGCGGGATCGACATTCACTGCGTTTCGGGTTGGACCGTAGGCAGCAGCGTGGGTGGTGGTGCTTTTGAGGCCGGACGCCGGTTGGGGGGGCGAGTTGGGCTGTTGCTGAGCCGAGGCACAGAGCGCGAAGAGTAGGGCGAGGGTGGCTGTTCGAGCGAGTTTCGTTATCCGAGGCATGACGGGCGGGTTAGGCGCGTCGGACCGCAGCGCGGTAGGCGTTGGGGGAACGGCCTTGGTGGAGGGTGAACTGGCGCTGGAAGTGGGAGAGGGATTCGTAACCGCAATCGGTTGCGATTTGGTTCACGGTCTGGTCAGTCTCGGCGAGGAGACGGCAGGCGCGGCCGATGCGAAGTTCATTGAGGTAGCGCGGGAGGGTTCTACCGGTGCAGCGTTTGAAGAGTCGGCTGAATGCGCTGACGCTGAGGCCCGTAAGTTGGGCGAGGCTTGGGGAGTAAATGGGACCATCGATGTTCTTTGCGATGAACTCGCAGGCGCGGCCGATCCGGTCATCTGAGGTGGTGGCTGAGATCGAGAAACCGGGGGAAGCGATTTCACGGAGGTCTTGCGACCGGCTTAACTCGTCGAGCAGTTCGAGGAGGAGGATGGCTCTGCGCAACCCCGTCGCGTCAAAAATACGTTTGATCAACGTGATTGCGCGGATGCGCGTCTGGCCGTGGATTTCGAGACCGCGTCTCGCGCGGGCGAAAAGTTTTTGGACCGGCTGCATGGCCGCACGATTCTGCCAGTTGGGCCCCAGCAGCGACGGGAGGAACTGGATGACGTGGGCGTCAATCTCCGGTCCGTGGCCAGAAGGCGTGGAGTTGCGGTAGTCGTGAGGAACGTCAGGCCCGAGGAAGACGAGATCGTCGGGGAGGAGGGGGGTGAGTTTGTCACCAATCCAGCGCTGGGTGCCGCCTCGCGACACGAGGGTGATTTCGCACTCCGGATGATGGTGCCAGACGCAGCCGAAGTGTTCGCCTTGGACATGCTCGCAGGAAACGAGTTCTGTGGCGGCGAGGGGTGAGGGGCGTTCGATGACGAGGTTCATCTCCTTGGGGGAATCCGGGGTGCCTGTACGTTTAGCGGATTCCGTGCGAGAAGATGAACCTCAATGTTTAGGTCATCCCTAAATATAGGGCGACTGGTACTGCTTTGAAGGTCTTGAGAGGGGCGGTCTTAGTGCATTTCTACTGAGCAAGACCCCAGACCGCCGCGGTAGTAGTTGAACTGCACGTTTGGGTGATCTGCGAGAAGGGACATGGGGACAGATGTATCCGCAATGCCCTTGGAGATCATGAGCGCGGTGAGGCGTTGCCCGAGGGGGTTGTCGTGTGCTCCGGCGTGCCAGATCGAGACCTTTTCGGCCTGCCAAGTTTCTTTCGGGCCAACGGTGATGGCCATTTTTGGAACCATCGTGATATTGCCGCCGCCGGAGGTCCGCGCATTTTGAGCGAGCGTGATGGGGTGGAGTTCGACGATTCGCGTGCCGAGTTTTCGGTATTCGGCGGGTGTTGGGGGAGCGCTCTTGTATTTGCCTTCGCGCCGGAGCGGATCGTTGAACGCCCAGTGCTTGATGTCGCCTTGGCCGCCTTGCATCACCGCGCACCGCACGCCCTCGTTCCAACTCCGCGTGTAGCGGACGATGTCCGCCGTTGGGAAGTGCAGGTTCGTCTCAGGTATCGCGAGTTTCTTCTGGATGCGGTCGAAGCAGAGCTCGCGGTCGGCGCGCTCAAACGACAAAGGATGCTTTACCGTGACCGCCTTCTTTGTCGACGGATCGTACCACTCATCCATTCCCCAGAAGTGAGCGTGTTTGAGAGAAATGCCCAACTCGTTGACCAGTCGTGCAACGAGCGGCAGTTGCTCCGTGGGACCGATTGGACCGCAGATGCCGACGGGGTTGTCGGCCGTGGACTGTTTCCATGCGCGAATATATTCCAGTGCTTCAGCAAGATAGAAGTCCTCGAGCGTGTCGTACATCACCACCTTGAAACCCGGGCGACTGAGTTGGCGCAGGTTTTTTTCCGTGAGGCGCGCTGCATCTTGGATGAGCGAATCATCGAGCGTGGTGTAGTCCCACCAATCGGGTGCGATGTGGCTGAGTTTGCGAGGCATGATCCGAGGTGGTTAAGCGATGTGGATGGTACGACCGCCGTTTGCGGCGCTTTCGTCTGCGGCGAAGATCACCTCAAATGAACGTAACGACTCACGGAAACTTGTGAGGGGCATGTCTTTACCCGCATCGAGTGCGTCGAAGAACGACTGGAACTGGGTCTGGTAGGGGTGGTCGGATACATCACCGGAATCGAGCATTTTCATGGGGAGTTGGCCCCAGCGCGACTTGTCGGTGTGGAGTTTGTTGGAGTGCAACTTGTTGTCCAGCAGGCTGCCCTGGCTTCCCACCAGATGGGTGTGGAAGTAGTAGGGTTGAAGACAGTCAACAATCGCCGCGGTTTTTCCGATCGCGCCGTTCTTGAACTTCAGAAGGGTGACACTGGACGTGTCGTATTCGTAGGGTGCGAAAATTTCGCTCTTCGACTTTGTGGAGTAACTCGTGACGCTTTCCACCTCGGTTCCCATGAACATGAGCAGAGCGTCAAGCGCATGGCAACCTGCGGTGAGGAGCGCGCTACCGCCGTCTTTGCGTCCGGTGTTCCATCGGAACTGACCGTACCAAGGGCCGATGCCGTGATAATAATCGACTTCGGCGTAGTGGAGATCGCCGAGCAGACCTTGGTCGAGAATTGCACGGGTGCTGGTGAACTGCCCTGAGAAACGGCATTCGAAGCAGACGCAGCCCCGAACCCCATTCTCCTCAGCGGCTTGCACAATCGCGCGCACTTCCTCCAGCGAGTTGGCCATGGGTTTTTCGAGGATGATGTGTTTTCCTGCGCGCGCCGCTGCGATGGCTTCGCTGGCGTGTCGACTGGGGAGGCTGGTGATGTCCACCACGTGAATCTCTCGATCAGCGAGCATTGCTTCGAGCGTGGAGTAGACCTTGATCGGGTTGCCGTGACGCTTGGAAAGCTCCGCCGCATCGAGGGGTCTTGACGAAAAGACGGCCGTGACGCGGGCTTGGTTGGTGGCGTTGATCGCGTCGATGTGCGCGGTGGCGGCCCATCCGTATCCGATGATTCCAACGTTGATGTGTTTCATGACGATGATCTGTTCGAGGTAAGCGCGTGGTCTGCGAAAGGGTGAGGTGCCGAGTAAACCGCAGACCCGATTGCGAAGGAAGCGGATGCACTGGCGGAAATGCGGCGTTCTCGATGCTGATTTTGTCGTGAGCGGTCGAAGTTCCTCCGGTGGAACGGAGTGGTTCGCTGGATGCTTATCTGGATGAGTATGAGCCATCCGAACCCCCTAACGGCTGACGCGACGCGTCGGGAATTCATTCGCGGATCTTTGGGAGCAGCAGCGGTGACCGGGTTGGTGCCCGCCGTTTTGCGTGGGCAGAACCTCAACTCGAAGTTGGACCTTGCGGTGATCGGGGCGGGTGGGCGCGGCGCGGCGAATACGGCGAGTGCATCGGGGGAGAACATCGTGGCGCTGTGCGATTTGAACGCGAAGAACCTCGCTGCGGCGAAGAGCAAGTTTCCGGCGGCCCGAACGGAAGAGGATTTTCGGCGGCTCTTTGATAAGCCGAACGATTTCGATGCCGTGATTGTGAGCACGACGGAGCATACGCATGCGTTTGCCACGATGCTGGCGCTGCGCGCGGGCAAGCATGTGTATTGCGAGAAGCCCCTCACGCACAGCGTATGGGAGGCGCGACAGATCCGGGAGTTTGCCGCAACAACGAAGCTGGCGACGCAGATGGGGATCCAAATCCATGCGGGCGAGAACTATCGGCGGGTGGTTGAGCTCATCCAGGGGGGCGTGATTGGAGCCGTTCGAGAGGCGCACGTGTGGGTCAGCCGCGGCTGGGGTTGGCAGACCGCTGAGGAGGCCGCCGCCAACAAGGATCACCACACACCAAACCGTCCGACCGAGGTTGAGGCCGTGCCAGAGGGGTTGAACTGGGATCTGTGGTTGGGGCCCGCTCCGGAACGTCCGTTCAACTCGGTTTATATTCCGGGGAACCGTTGGTATCGGTGGTGGGATTTCGGCAGCGGAACCATGAGCGATCTTGGTTCACACTGGAATGATCTCCCGTTCTGGGCATTGAAGTTGAAAGCACCGCTTGCGGTGGAATCGTTCGGTCCCCCACCGCATCCAGAAATCGCACCAGCATCGATGACCGCTGTCTACGAGCATGGTCCTCGTGAGGGTATGCCTGCTTGCCGCGTCTCGTGGCATCAAGGGGTGCACAAACCGAAAATTTGGAAGGACAACGGAATCCCACAATGGCCGAACGGATGTCTCTTCATCGGGGACAAGGGCATGTTGCTCGCTGATTATGGTAAGTTCTTGCTCCTCCCTGAGAAGGACTTCGCGGGGGCGACCCTGCCCGAGAAGCGGTTGCCGCGTGTTTCCTCGCACATGCGTGAATGGGTGGACGCCTGCAAGGGCGGACCGGGGACGATGGCGGATTTCCAGTATTCGGGTTGGTTAACGGAGTCCAATCATCTTGGATCTGTCGCGTACCGCGTTGGGAAGCGGATCGAGTGGGATGCGGACCGTTTAGAGGTGAAGAACGCGCCGGAGGCCGCCAAATATATTCGCCGCGAGTACCGCAAGGGCTGGGTCCTGTGAGCGCCTGATTGACGCGGAGAGGGCGAGGGCGGATTGCCCGATTTCAATGCGGTTGCCGGCCTTTCAGGCGACCGTTCTGCTCGGGGGGCAAAGGGGCGCGGTGCGATGCCGAAAAACAAAAACCCGCTCCGGAATGGAGCGGGTTCTGTGACTGAAGGTTTGTTCTGTCTGCGTTGCTGATACCGCCGAGAAGCTCAACGGCACAGCGCACTATTCAGCGCCGGTCTTTCCGGGGGAGCGGGATTTGTCCGTAAGCGACCCGAGGAAGGAGGCGATGGATTTCACCTCGGAGTCTTCGAGCTTTCTACCGAGTTGCAGCCACGCCATTTGTTTCACGGCGTCTTCTAGGGTGGCAGATTTTCCGTCGTGGAAATAAGGGGCAGTCAACGCGATGTTCCTCAGCGTGGGGACTTTGAACTTGAATTTGTCGGCCGCGTCTTTGGTCACTGCCTCGCGTCCAATGTCCTCGGTGTTCGCGTAGGGATTAACGGCCCCCATCTTTTGGTAAGAGTTCGCTCCGAGGAGCGGGCCGTTGTGACAAGCGGTGCAGCCAGTCGACACGAACTTGGAGAAGCCTTGTAGTTCAGCAGGGCTCAGCGCCTTGTCGTCGCCTTTCAGGAAATCATCGAACCGGTCTTTCGTCACGAGCGTCCGTTCAAAAGCAGCGATGGCCTTTGCCATGTTGTCATAGTTCAGCGGCGCCTTGTCGCCGGGGAAGGCTTCCGCAAAGCCTTTGGCGTATTCGGGAATCGTGCTGAGTTTTTTCACCACGTCCGCTTCGGAAGGCATTGCCATTTCGATGGGGTTTAGGACCGGTCCCTTTGCTTGGGCGGCAAGGTCGGCTGCACGACCGTCCCAAAACTGGGCCAGATGGAATCCCGCATTGAGGGTTGTTGGCGAGTTGCGGCCTCCACGCTTTCCAAATGCTCCGGGAGAGGTGGGTTCGTTGTCGACACCGCCCTTCGTTCCTTCAACGACATGGCAAGAGTTACAGGATTGGGAGTTGTTTGCTGACAGGCGCTTCTCGAAATAGAGCTGCTTGCCCAAACTGACGAGAGCCGGGGTGTCTTTCTCCGCGCCAGGCATTTTATCGGGCAACGGCTGGAAGAGGGCGCCGTAGGTTTTGCGGATTTCCGCTGCGGACGGAGCGTCGGCTGCGACAACGAGGCTCGGGGTGAGAGCCAAGGCGAGCGATGCAAGGGCGAGTTGGTGGGTTTTCATAGTGTTCTGATGGTTCTGTTTGAGTCGGAATGGGAGGAGTGTCAACCGGAGGTGAACCTAGAAAAGCATGGTGTCCTCTGGGGGTTTGGTTTTCTCGACCTTGAACCCTTTGATCAGGGCCTGACGTTTGCCGTTTTCCATGGGGAAGGTGGCTTGACCGACGATCCGAACCCAAGTCATTTCCGGCAGAGCGGGGATGGGGTCCATCTCAACAAAGGTGGCCACGGGGCGGGCGTCGGAAGCGCAGCAGGTCATGAACATGCGAACCGCTTTGAAACGGTTCGGGTTTTTGCCTTCGGAGGAGTCCGGCATGAACTGCGCGATTAACTCGATTTTTCGATTTTCGAAATCTTTTCGCAGCATCTGGTCCTGCGCGGCGTAGAGCATGTCGAGCACCTCGATTTCAACATTTCCGTCCGCTGTCTTTTTCAGGTAGTCGGGCAGAGGCGTTTCGTTGAGAGCGTCCGATGTGGGGGGGGCGCCCGCGGCGCTCTCTGTCGCTGCGTCTGATGGTGCGGCGGGGTCAGCCGTTGCGCCGGTGCGAGCGGCTTTACCCAAGGAGGACGCGTCCGTGAGGGTCCCGCGATTGGCCACGAGTTTCGCACTGAACGATTCGGGGGAGATGACCGCGGTGACGGAGATCGGGAGTGCGAGAACGAGGAGGCTGAGGATGCGTCCGACGGTGGAGCGCGAAAGGGTGTGAGAGCATTCGAGGTCGGAGCAGCAACCCTCTTTGCGGGGGAAAAAGACGATGGCCGCGGCGATGAGAGCCAACGCGAATCCGGCGACTGGCACTCCCGGACGGAACATGGGATGGAGCATGCCGGCGGCTTTGCCGGAGAAGTGGGTTGCGAGGAGAACCGAGCTCCAGAGCAGGAGTGTTCCGGCGGGAAGCCAGCGGGTGACGAGTGCGGAGTTCATCGGACGGTCCAGTTGAGGGTTGGGGGGCAGAATCAGTTGGGGAAGAGGAGCGGGCCGAGGCGCCAACAGAGCAAGCCGGTTACTGAGAACAAACCAAGCGCGAGAGCGAGGATGAGGCGACGTTTGAAAAGCAGGTTATAAAGCCAGAAAAGTTTGAGATCGAACATCGGCCCGAAGACGAGGAAGGCCAGCTTTGCTGAGGCGGGGAATGCAACGAAGCCGGATGCGGCGATGAACGCGTCTGTCGTGCTGCAAAGGGCGAGCAACGAGGCGAGAGCTTGCATGCCGAAGATGGCGAGCGGCGGATTGGCCGCGAGTGGGTCGATCACGTTGCGGTTTACGGCTGTCCCGAGAAGGGAGGTGACGAGGGTCCCGATGACGAAAAAGAAGGCGACGTCGAGGAAATCGCTGGCGGCGGTGCGGAGCGCCTCGATGAAGCGTTGCGATGCGGAGACGCCCTCGAGGGGGGATGCTTCCTCGGGAGCATCGGAGCTGGCACCGGGTTCGGAAGCGATGGTGAGGGCGGTGCGGCGGGCGGTTGCGGAGTTGGGGAGCACGCCTGGTTGGAGGATGGATTCTGGGCGGAGTTTTTGGAGGAGGAGCCCGGTGGCCGCGGCGATGAGGAACCCCAGCAAGAGTCGACTGGCCGTCATCATGCCTGCGTGTTGGCCTCGGAATGCGGCCCAAGTGCTGAACGCGACGATCGGGCTGACGATGGGTGCGGCGAGCATGTAGGACACAGCGGTTCCCAGGGGCAGCCCCTTTTTCAAGAACCGTCGGATAACCACTACGCTTCCGCATTCGCACATGGGAAAAACGAGGCCGAGGAGGCCGCCTGCAAGCACTGACAGAAAACGGTTTTTTGGAACGATGCGGGCGACGGTTGCGGGCGAAACCCAGACGTCAACAATGCCAGAGAGAAGCGATCCGAGGAGGAGGAAGGGGACTCCCTCTAAGATGACGCTCAGGAAGGAGAGGGAGAAATCGCCCAAGGAAAACTGGAACCAACTCATACGGTTTGTTGAGAGAACCCCTCCGGGCGATGCGTACTTTGGCGTTAACCGACGTAGGCTCCTTCAACCCGCTTTGCGACGTCGAGATAACCGTAGTCTGCCTCGTAAATCTCTTTCAGGGTCGTTAGATACGCATCCTTGTTCCCCATACGCTCGTGGAGGAGGGCAAGTCGGTAGAGCGTGTCCTTTTTGTTGCCATCCATTGCCACCATTTCGGTTGCCGCGCTTTTGAGTTGTCCGACTGCGAGGTCGAACATCCCCTTTTCCGTGAAGCAGCGCCCGAGCAGGCTCATGGCGCGGAGTCGCGCGTTGGGGTTTTGCCGAGCGCGTTGGAGTTCGGGAATCGCTTCGGTGAACATGGACTGCTCGACTAGGCGTTCACCCAGTTCAAATCGGAGTTGGAGGTCGGTGGGATTCCGTTCCACGCGGCGCCGAGCTTCCCCGAGGATGGAGTCGGTCCGCTGCTTTTTCAGGTCTTCCAGTTGAGTCCTGTACTGTTCCGCATCGGGGTGTTGATCGCCGCCTTGGCCGAACCAGTCCTCGAGGGATTTGATGGATTTCTCCAACTGCTGAAGCTGAAGGTCGGAAAGTTTGCGGGAGATGGCTGGGTCTGAGCCGCCGCCAAGCTCGTTGTAATAAGCGTACCACTGGATGACCGCGTCAAGGTCCTCGGGGGTCTGGGTCTGCTGGAACTTCTGATCGACCAGCATGGCGATCCGGCGGACGAGATCGACGTTTTGAGGCTGGGATTCGTACTGAACGCTCAGTTCAGCGAGTTGGCTATCGATGGTTGCAACATCCTTGAATCCTCGATTTTTCTCTTCGAGTTGACGGGCTTCGTCTTTGTCCTTGATGAGGTCGCGGTAACTGGTCGCGGTTTCCCAGCCCCCCGTTTTCATTGTGAGCGTTGCGGCAGCGTCCTTGCCCCGCTTAAGGGCGACGAGGTCCGCAGGGTCGAGTTGGAGAATTTTGTTGTAGGTCTCTTGCGCCTTTTCGGCATTTCCAAGAGCGATGTGATGTTCTCCGAGTTCGTGAAGGACTTTTTTGTCCTGAGGATTTCCTTGGACGAGGGTTTCCAAGGCAAAGGTGGCAATTTCTGGAAACCCAGCGGCTTTGGCGGCGTCTTTCAGGAGATTGTTCGCGCCAGCGTTGTAGGGGTCGGATTCTAATGTTTTTTCTGCAAGTTCGATTGCGGCGAGGGGATCCTTTTTCAGGACTGATCCGCCTCGTAAAGAGGTGGTGGAAAGGCCTGAGAGAAAGCTTTTTTTGCCGTCAGACTGGTTAACGGCGGAGATGCGCAGCAGTTTGCGGCCTTCAAGGAAAGCAGGGCATTCCTTGAGAACGGCCTGAAGAAGTGAAATCGCGTAGCCAAAGTTCCTGAGCTCTGCGGCGGTTTTGGCTTTCAGCCAGAGCGCGCGGTTTTTCTCGGGGAGTTCTTTTTCAGTGATAACAGCCATAGGACCGGAGGGGAGGTCCTAGGTTAAGGGTTCCCTGTGCGGGATACAACGGTTCCGGAAGAATTTCTCAGATGGGGGAGGGGTGGTGTTTTCCGCAACACAAGGCGCCTCTTTCTGGATTTCGGAGACGACTGTGCACCCCATTGCCGAGGTGAGTCGTTCCTCGTGCGGAGTTCGACATCGGGGCACCGGGTATGAGACGGGGCAGTTTTACCCGAGCGTTCGGCTTTCAATCTTCCGCGCCATCGGCCTTTGAGCGTGATTGCTTTGACTGGAAGTCGCGTCGGAAGGAGGCGAATGTGCCGGCAGCCAGGGAGGCGCGGATTTCTCGCATCAGATTGAGGTAAAAATGGAGGTTGTGAAGCGTGAGCAGGCGGATGCCAAGAATCTCGTTGGCTTTCACGAGGTGTCGCAGGTAGGCGCGCGAAAATGTCAGGCAGGCCGGACACTTGCACCCCTCCTCGATCGGCAAATCCGACAGGCGGTGGGCTGCGTTTTTGAGATTCAGCGTGCCGGTGGAGACGAAAGCCGTGCCGTTCCGGGCGACGCGTGTCGGGAGGACGCAGTCGAACATGTCGACCCCACGTGCGACGAGTTCCACGATCTGGTGCGGTTTTCCGAGGCCCATCGCGTAACGCGCTTTGTTCGTCGGCAGGTAAGGCTCCGAGTGCTCAACCGCCGCCATCATCTCGTGTTCAGGTTCGCCAACGCTGACGCCGCCGATGGCGTATCCGTCCAAATCCAAGGACACCAGCGCCTCGGCGCTCGCGCGCCTCAAATCTGGGTAAACCGATCCCTGAACGATCCCGAACTTTTTACCCCGCGTCGGCACCGCCAGACAACGTGCTGCCCAGCGTGTCGTGCGCTCGAGGCTTCGCGCCGCGTACTCGTGATCGCACGGGTAAGGGGGGCATTCATCGAAAAGCATGACGATATCCGATCCGAGGGAATCCTGAATCCGCATGGACTCTTCAGGTCCAAGGAAGCAGGCGTGTCCGTCGAGATGGCTTTGAAAACTCACTCCGTCCTCCGAGATTTTCCGAAGCTTTGAGAGTGAGAAAACTTGGTAGCCACCCGAATCGGTCAGGATGGCTCGGTCCCACGTGCTGAATGCGTGCAGGCTCCCAAACCGATCAATCACCTCCGTCCCGGGGCGGAGCCAGAGGTGGTAGGTATTGCCGAGGATGATGCGCGCGTCCATCGCGCGGAGTTCGTCGGGAGAAACGGATTTCACCGTGCCCTGAGTCCCCACGGGCATGAAGACGGGGGTTTCTACGATTCCGTGACTGGTCTGAAGGGAGCCAAGGCGGGCTTTGGAAGCGGGGTCGGTGGCGAGGAGTTGGAACATCGTGGGGGCAGCGGGATGGATCAGTCCTTTTTGCGAATGATGCCGCATGCGGTTTTACAGCCGAACATGCGGCTGAGGACGTAGCGGTTGCGGCTGATCCATTTGTAGATGATCTCTGCGACGAAAATGACTCCGGGGAACCAGAGAACAAGGGCGACGGGAGTCAGGAGGGGCAGTCGCATTCCGATAAAACGGATTGCGCGTGCTCCACGGTGAATCTTGCCCTCCGGTGTGACGCAGTGGATGGCTTCGGAAAGTGCTTCGGGTGTCAGGGAGGGGGCGATGGACGGAACGATGGGGTCGGACAGCGGGGTGAGTCGGAGCGTTCGTTTCCAATCGAGGTGGGAGAGCACCTTCATCTGAAAGGTGCACATCGAACATTCGTTGTCGTAAAGCAGGACGTGCTGACGGGCTTCGGCGTTCACGTCTTCGACTGTAGAGGAAAACCCGGATGCGTCATTTGAATCCGTTGCGCGCTCTTGCGGTGGTTGCTCCGCGGGGTGCATCTGGTAAACCGGAACGCAACCCACCGAACAAATGAACACCAATCGACGAAACTTTTTGGCGCGTACCGGCGCGGGAACGATGGCGCTGGCCTCAATCATGACGGGTCGGAGGGCCTCTGCGGCGACGGGGGGCGCATCGGGGGCGTTGGCGCGAGCGTCAGCAGATCCGAGTTATCGGGTCCGAAACTCGGGCGTGAAGCACACCTTGATGGGTTGGTGCTGGAAACCGATGGATACGCTCGTGCTGGCCAAGCATGCGAAGGAGATCGGGTTGAAGGGCATCGAGGGGATCGATCGCAAGCACTACAAGGAGGTGCGTGAGATGGGCTTGGAAATCTCCTTGGTTGGCAGTCACGGCTTCGCGAAAGGACCGTGTAACCCGGAGTTCAGGGACGAAGTCGTGTCCAAGTTGGAGGAGGCGATTGATGTGGCGGCAGAGGTGGGGTGCAAAAAGGTCATCACGTTCACTGGGATGCGCTTTGAGGGGATGGACCGCGACGCAGCGGCGCGCGGTTGCATTGAGGTATGGAAGCGGGTTTTGCCGAAGGCTGAGAAACGAGGGGTCACGCTTGTGTTGGAGCACCTGAACTCCAGGGATGGTTCGCATCCGATGAAAGGCCATCCGGGCTACTTCGGGGATGACGTGGATTTTTGTGTGGATCTGATCCGGCAGGTTGGCAGCCCAAACTTCAAGCTCCTCTTCGACATCTACCATGTGAGCATCATGAACGGGGACGTGATCCGGCGTTTGCGTCAGCATCGCGAGTTCATCGGACATCTTCACACCGCGGGGAATCCTGGCCGACGGGAGTTGGATGATGAGCAGGAGATTTTTTATCCGGCGGTGATGAAAGCGGTGTTGGAGATCGGGTATCACGATTTTGTGGCGCACGAGTTTATTCCGACATGGGACGATCCGATCCTGGCGCTGCGCCATGCGGTGATGGTGTGCGATGTTTGACGAGCGATGGGTACTGATTTGCACGAAGAGGCGGTGGATTTCGTGGCGGAGCGGTTGCGCGAGTTTGCTTTCAGCGGACGCTTGTTGAGGGCTGAACGGGCGGCGTTGGTGCAGTATGCGACGATTGCATCCGTCCGCTCCCCGGGAGCAGTCCGGGCTCCTGAGCGGCAGATGCGAGTCGAGCTGGATCGGGCTCTAGATCAACCTCGGGTGCAGCCTGCGCGCCCGGTCGAGGATCAACACGCGGCGGCGGTTGCGCCGGCTCAAAAAGCCGGAGTGTCACCGTTGCTGCCGACCGCGGCTTCCGTTGCGCCATCTGAACGGTTGGGCGCATTGCAAGAGATCGAACAACGAGCGGCGGTTTGTGGGAAATGTGCTTCGATTGCGCGGGGGAGAAAATCCGTCGTTCGGGCGTCAGGAAGCGTCCATGCCGAGATCCTGTTTGTGGGGGATGTGCCGTCAACGGATGAGGACGCGTCAGGCGAGGCATTTCAAGGCGTTTCTGGTGAGATGATGGACAAAATGTTGATGGCAATGGGATTAAAGCGTGAGGAGGTGTTCCTTGCGCCCGCCCTGCGCTGTCGGCCTGATGCGCCGTTGGATTTGCCACGGAAGCCGACGGACGCAGAGCGGACGGCCTGCTTGCCGTTTCTGACCGAGTTGATTTCGGTGCTGCGGCCGAGGGTGATTGTGGCGATGGGGGCTGAGGCTTATCGCGCGTTGTTTGGCCGCGAGGTGTTGGTTGGAAGGGTGCGCTCGGTATGGGGGGACTATTCGGGGATTCCCGTGATGACGACGTTTCATCCAGCGCACTTGATCACGAATCCCGCGGTTTCGGTGAAGCGCCAGGTGTGGGAAGATTTACTAAAGGTGTTGGAGCTTTTGGGGCACCCGATTTCGGAAAAGCAGAGAGGCTATTTTTTGCCGAAGCGCTGAGGTGCGAGGGGAATCACCAGGGGATTTTCTGGAGTCAGGTAGGGTGTGAGGTGGAGGTGGGTTTTGGTGATGCGTCCGATGATTGCGCCGGTGGACTCCATTTCGAGAAGTGGGATTCTTCGGGCACGGCACAATGTGCGGAGGGCGGCCACGGAGGGATCGCTTGATCGGTAGGGGTTGCGATTGAGGACAACGACCTTTGGACTGATCCGCTCAAGCAATGTTGCAGAGCCTGAAATGTCCCTCGGGTGGAGTCCCTTGAACCAGAGGTCTGCGTTGAGGGCATCCTCATTGAGTTGGGAGAGGATTTGTTCGGTCGAGAATCCTGCGGGCCCGGTGAGCAGCAGGCGGGCGCCCTTTTTATTCCATCGGAGCACAGCGGAATTATCGGCGGCCGTTGTGGCGTTGAATTGTGGACGCGGGTGCAGGCACTGCAGGGTGGATTCATCACCCAGCATGAACGTTGTGGGGGCGACGAGGAAACGCTTTGCGAGGTGTCGGGCGTCCATCCATTCGCGCAGGTAGCGGTGGTGCGTGGATCGGTCGGCGGTGGCGGGTGTGGCCCACCAGATGGGCGGGACTTTTTCCAGGAGCGGGATGGCGCCTCCGAGGTGCGCTGAGTCGCCAGTGGTGAGGATGACTGTTTCAGGGGCGCTACAACCAAAGGACTGGAGGGCGCGCGACACGCTCGAGCGGAAATGTGTTTCTGAGCCGGTATTGACGAGGGTCGCGTGACGGGCAGGCCCAAGAATCGACACGCATGCACCGGGTTGATCCAGCAGGATGAAATCGGAGCCGCGGGTCTCGGGGGAGGGGATGAAAACGGTGGCTGGAATCCGAGCGCCAAATCGGACGATGCGAGCGAGTAGGCGTGCGTTGTGCAGATTCAGATCGGTGATTCGACGAGACACGGCGGGAAGTGGAGCGAAGAGAATCGCGGCGAATGCGCCAATCATTTGGAGGTTCGCGATGGGCACAGCCGCAAGATTGATCAGTGGCCCGTGGAGCGGAATTTGGCGGAAAATCAGCACGGACCACGGGAGCGAGGTGAGGGTTGCCGTGAGCGCGACGGCGACGGTTGCAGCGAGGGACTTGAGAGTAGCCCGCTTCACTTTCTCTTTTCTGCCGAGCAGATTTTCTGGGATGAGTTGTTTGCGACCATCTGGCTCTAAGCGGCTTGCGATGGCTGGGCTCACCACTGCAAGTCCTGCGACGAGTGCCACCGACAGTTGAAATCCGACTTGGAAAAGGATGTGCGAATCGATCACAAGCAGGATGACGAAGGCTGCAGCGAGAGTGTCGAGAAGCGTTGTCGGCCGGCGGAGTTGAGTGGCGATGAGAGGGAGAAGCGCCATCACCAGTGCGCGTTGGCACGAGGGCGCGAGTCCAGTTGCAATGGCGTACAGCGTGATCGCGAGGGAGGCGAGCAAGGCGCCTCCCCAGTGAATGCCACCGAGGGGGCGGATGAGGATCTGGATGATGGATGCGAGAATGGCGATATTCATTCCGCTGACAGCGAAGAGGTGCAGTGTTCCCGTCGCTCTGAAGTCATTGATGATGGAGTGGAGTGCGTCACCTGAGGCGCCCACAAGTGAACTGCGAATCAGTTGAAGGGGTTCGTCATCACTTCCCCGAGTCGGCTGAATGGCATCGGTAAGCGCGGCATTGAGGCGTACCCAGAGGGGTGGGGACGGGGCGATCGGAAGAGGATTCAAACGGTGGAGGTGCACTTCCATGTGGATGCCCTTTTCCCGCAACTGTGCGCGAGGATCCCATTCGCCGGGGTTGCGCGACGTCTCCGGGAGCAAGGCGGGACCGGATAGGAGAACGGATGACCAAGGCTTCGGTGGCGCGGTGTGGCCCTGGACTGCGATGACGGTCCCGCGAGGGAGCCGGATGGGGGTGGGGCGACTCTGGACAAGGGCTGGTGTTAGAAGGGTTGCGGTTGATGTCCACGCTCTTCCGAATGGGCGAACCGTTTCCAATAGTACGGGCGTTGGTGGTAGGCTCACCGAGCTGCCAGACGTAATCAGCGTCACCGCCGCTTGGATGGCAGATCCCTGATGATGATGGAAATGCAGATGGCCTGTCGTGATGGCAATCATTCCGATCGCCACGAGATGACGAGGGATCGTCGGCGTAAAAATAGCCAAGAGCGCAGTGACCTCGCGCCACGCGTGAAATCCTTTCGAAGAGGTCAGCAACACGCAGAAGATTTGGAGAACACCCGCGAGCACCATGGGGTGTCGCGGGACAATCGCGGCGACGGAGAGCATGACCGGAAATCGGTCCCTGACGTGACGAGGCGCGAAAAAAAACGCAGGTGGGTGACAAATCTTCGTCCCGTCTTGATCGGACGGCGTCAGCCCTCAAGGAGATCTGGGCGTCGGGAACGAGTCCGCTCCAGCGCCTTTTGCTGGCGCCATTTTGCGATGGCTCCGTGGTTGCCTGAAAGCAGTTCATCGGGAACACGGAGACCATTGAACTCAACGGGACGGGTATACTGGGGGAACTCTAGGAGCCCGGTTGCGAAGCTATCGTCTACTGCCGAGGTTTCGTCGCCGAGAACGCCCGGCAGGAGGCGGACGATCGCATCGGTGATGACCGCGGCGGCGAGAGCTCCATTGGTGAGGACATAGTCGCCGATGGACAGTTCTTCGTGAACGAGCGTGTCGAGAACCCGTTGATCGATCCCTTCGTAGTGACCGCAGAGGAGAATGAGGTGGGATTCAGTGGTTGCGAGTCGCTTCGCGTGGGAGTGATTGAATCGCTGTCCGGTTGGTGAGAGGTGAATGACTCTCGTCTGCGGAGTTTGGAGGGACGTCACGGCAGCGAAAATCGGTTCACACTTCATCACCATGCCCTGTCCACCTCCGTAGGGTGTGTCATCGGTCGTTTTGTGTTTATCGGTCGCCCAGTCCCGAATGTTCCGGCTGTGAACGGAAACGATGCCTTTCTGGCGAGCCTTGCCGATGATGCTCTCGGAAAGTGCTGCTTCCGCGATGTTGGGGAACAGGGAGAGGATATCGATTCGCATGGGGATCAATCGTTTGCGGCGAGTTCGAGAAGCTCTCGAGCGTGAGAGAGGGCGGAGGCGGATTTTCCCCCAAGCATGCGCGCAAGTTCTGCGACCCGCTGTTCGCCGGCAGTTTCAACGAGACTGGAAAGGGTGCGGTCTTCTCGGGTTTCTTTGGTTACGACAAAATGGCGGTCCGCGCAGCAAGCGACCTGCGGGAGGTGTGAGATGCAGATCACTTGGTGTTTGCGACCCAGGCGACGCATTTTGCGGCCGACGGCATTTGCGATCTCCCCGCCGACGTTTGCATCAATCTCGTCGAAGACGAGCAGTGGCACCGTTTCTTGTCCGGCCAGCGCGGATTTGAGGGCGAGCATGACGCGGGAAATCTCTCCGCTCGATGCGATTTGCCGGAGCGGTTTTTCGGGTTCGCCGGGGTTTGGAGCAAACTGGAATTCCACGGCATCCATTCCGTGTGGTCCCGGCTCGGCAAGAGGCGCTAGACCGATGCGAAAGCCGGCTTTGGGAAATCCCAAATCACGCAAATGCTGAACGACTTCTGCCGCAAGGCGAGAGGCAGCTTTCGCGCGCAGTTCGCTGACCGACGCCGCGTGTTTGATGATCTCAGACCGGAGGGATTGGAGTTCCGATTGGAGGCGGCGTCGATCGTCTTCGCGCGCCAGTAATCGGTGGAGTCGGTCGCTTGCGTTTTGTCCGAACGCGATGACTTGTTGAAGGGACGGACCGTATTTGCGTTTGAGTGTCTCCAAGAGGTTCTGACGAGATTCGACTTCCGAGAGCTTTGCGGGGTCGGATTCGATGTCGTTGGAATAGCGGTGGATCCGATCAGCAAGATCCTCGATTTCTGCGAGGCAACGGACGTGGGCCGCGGAGATTTCCGATGCGGAGGGATCCAGGCGTTCGAGTTCTCGGAGAGGCCGTCCGAGGTTGGTTGCGAGATCGCGCAAGTTGTCATCGCCATCGGTGATGCGGGAGACGAGCTGTGCACAGATGTCTTGGATGCGCTTTGATTGGGAGAGCAGGGAGTGGCGCTGAGAGAGTTCATCGTCTTCGTCGGGCCTAATCTCCGCGTTTGCGATTTCGGATGATTGGTGTTCGAGAAGATCGATTTCTCGTTGGAATGCAGCGTCGTCGCCGCAGAGTTCCTCGAGTGATTTTTGGATCTCCAGTGAGCGTCGATGCAGGCTTTGGTAGGCCTTGAGCGGCGCGGGATTCCCAGCGAATGCATCGAGGAGTTGGCGTTGCAGATCACAGGAGAACAGTGACTGGTGATCGTGTGGACCATGCAGGTCGAGCAGGCCGTCTCCGAGTTGTTTAAGTGCAGAGAGGGTTGTGGGGGAGCCGTTGACGAACTGTCGATTGGTTCCGGTGTTGGCGATGGATCGCTTGATGAGTAGCTGACCGTCAGAGCAAGGATCGATGCCGAGATTTTCGAGTGAGCAGTTGAGCTCCTCAGCGTTGGACTCGGTGTCAAAAACGGCTTCGACGGTGCACTGATCGGCCCCGAAGCGGATGAGCGAGCGATCGGCTTTTTCTCCGACGAGGAGTTTTAATGCGCCGACAATGATGGATTTGCCCGATCCCGTTTCCCCAGTGACGACCGTGAACCCGCGTGCGATGTCCCAGTGGAGTTCTTCGACCAGGGCGAGGTTCCGGATCCGTAGTGAACAGAGTGAGAGGCGCATCTTCTTTTCAGGACGTGAGCGGTCGGGATTGGGGCGGATTGAGAGTGTAGCCCAAAGCATTGCGCGCACAACCTGTCGAGGGAGGATGGGACGAATACTGTCCAAAAATAATGTGGAGGCGATGTGCAGAGTGCTTATGTCAAGTTGGATGTATGTGACGGTTCGAACTGCCGTTTTAAGACAAAAAAGCTGGAGCTTCGCCCGAATTTGGAAGTTCTAGACTCGCACGGTCTTACAATTTACATCGGGGTGTTCTTGCGGAGTGTGCTGGACAGAAGATGCTTGCGAGTGGCGGTTAAGTGGGCGATTGGTAACGGTATGTCCACTCTGACAAAACGAGATATTGTCCTTCGCGTAAGCGAGAAAGCGGGAGCACCACAGGCACTGGTTGCTGATGTTGTGCAAGGTGTGTTAGCTGAAATCACAGATTCTTTGGCGCGTGGCGAGACGGTGGAGTTGCGGAACTTCGGTGTTTTGAAGGCGCAGTTGACCAAGGCCCGCGTGGGTCGTAATCCGAACGAGCCTGAGAAAAGTGTTCCAATCCCTCCGCGTGCTACCGTCAAGTTCAAGGCTGGCAAGGAGATGCGTGAGCGTGTGCTCAAGCTGACGGCCTCTTTGAAGCGTGGCGGAAAAGAGCCAGCACCGGCGAAGGCGGCTCCTGTGAAGAAAGCGGCGAAGCCAGCCAAGAAGAAGTAAGTCTTCCGGACGAGCGAAGTTCGTTCGGCTCACTGAGGCGTCCCTGGAAGGGGACGCCTTTTTTCATGAGGGGTTGAATCGCGACAGCATCCGCTGAACGGATCCTGCGGCGCGGTTCTTGGGGGGAGATTGTCGTGCTTCTATTTTTTGGTGGTTTTGGCGGGTTTACGCTGACGCTTTGGACCGCGGCCTTTGAAGGTCAACTCGGCGATCCCGCTTTTGTCGAGGTGGCCCAACCCTGCATCCACCATGCGCTGGTATTGCGCGAGTGTCGCAGTGGCCAGTGGAAGTTGGAGGCGCTGTTTCGTTGCCAGCGAAAGCGCGATCCCGCTGTCTTTGGCGGCGTGCTGCGCACTAAAAAAGCAGGCGTGGTCGCGGTTGACCATGTCTTCGCCATCAGTGACCAGAACCCGGCTGTTCGCTCCCGTTTGGGAGAACACCTCTCGGAGCATCGCAAGGTCCAACCCAAGTGCGTCGCCAAGACCGAGACCCTCTGCGAGAGCAGCGGTGTTGATGTTCATCACCATGTTGACGAGAGCCTTTACTTGAGCGGCTTGCCCCGTCGACCCGATGTGGCGGAGCAACTTGCCGCCATCGGAAAGTGATTCGAGCACAGGGCGGACCTTCGTGAAGGTCCGCTTATCGCCGCCGCACATGAGGTAAAGGGTTCCGTTCCGGGCTTGGGTGATGGACGAGGCCATGCACGCCTCGAGGCTCGAGGCACCGGCTTTTTGGGCAAGTGCGGCGATTTTGAGGTGGGTGGACGGGCTGACGGTTGCGCAGTTGATGAAGGTACGCCCCGCGGCAGCGATCAGCAGGTTGTCACCTTTCTTTGTGAAGATCGCGAGCTGGGACGAATCGTCGGTCACGACGGTGATGATGATCTTCGCCAAGCGTGTGACGTCGGCGAGTTTTGCGCACGCGGTGGCTTTCAGTTCATCTGCGAGAGCGGCGGTGATGGATGCGTCGCTATCCAGCACAGCAGCGACGCGAAAGCCTTGGTCACGAAGGTGCCGTGCCATGTTCGCGCCCATTCTGCCGAGGCCGACAACGCCGATGGTGGTCTTTAGAGAGGGAGTGCTCATAAGTGGATTCTTGAGTGGGGTTATTGTGCGAAGAAAGGGTTGTGATTGCGTTCCTCCCCGATGGAAGTGACTGGTCCGTGACCCGGACAAACAACGGTGTTGTCAGGCAATGAGAACAGACATTCTCGGTTGGTTCGCAGGGCGTCGGCGTAGGATATCTTCCCACCGCCCATGGATGCGGCGAAGAGCGCGTCACCGACGATCGCGACCGGCCGCTCCAATCCGCTGATCACGTAGGTGACACCTCCGTTGCAGTGGCCCCACGTCAGGCGCGTCTCGATTTGAAGCGAGCCCACAGAGAAGGTCTTTCCCGGTTGAAAGCTGGTCGCTCCGTCAACCGGCTCTTTTTCGCCAGTCCACGCCGGTGCGCCAGTCCGTTCCTTGAGCCGGTCGAGATCAAAGATATGGTCCCCGTGGGAGTGCGTGATGAGGATGAGTTTGATGGTGAGATGCTTCTGGTTCGCGAACGCCAGTAGGTCAGTGACATCTGCGCCAGTATCGAATGCGGCGGCTTCTCGGGAAATCGGATCCCAAACGAGAAAACTGTTCACCGTCATGTCGTCAAACGGTGTGTTGAAACCGGCGATTCCATCGAGATGCACTGGGGCCGGTTTAATGATATCGGAGGCAAGGGCCTCCAGCGAGGGAAGGTGGAGGCCAAGTGCGGGGGCAATCTTGGCGAGGACTGCCGCGGATGCGTTGCCGTCCAGCGTGCTTTGGATACTGGATTCGGCGACTCCTGTGCGTGCGGCGAGTGCCGCTGCATCGAGGTTTAGGCCGCGCGCTGCTTTGCCGAGAACGTCGGAAAGTCGGTCTTCGAGGGGGACATGCTGCAACATGCCGCCGAGGCTAAGACGGCTGTTGGAGGGTTCAATGATGAAGGCGGATCGCGGTGAGAGCCTCTGTTCGGCGAGACCGCGTGTCAGTTCTGTCGCGCAGGTGAGTTCCAGATGATATCCCCGCGGGTGTTTGGGGCGGGCGGGGACTTGGTCTGTTCGATCTCGCCGTTGTCGTCTTGAAAATCGAGGCCGACAGACCAAAGCCGAAAAGCGCTGTTGGGCGATTCTGGTTCCACTGCGTGATACCTCATCGGGCGTGCGGCGAGGGGATCCTCATTCTCCGCGAGAATCAAATGGGGAAGCTGGGCGAGCGTCTCGGGAAGTCGGTGGTTTGTCTTGCGGTGGATTTCAATGGCGCACGCGAGGCGCGCGAGGCGGAGCTGTGCTTCTGCGGTGCCGACAGTCCGTGAGAGCGATAGCCGAGCGGTATGGATGGGGAAAAGTTTTTCGGCGAGCTCCTGGAGGGGCGAGTGCTTCTGGTTCTGCCACTCAGAGATACGTTGTATGTGTGTCGGCATGTCGCCATCGGAGAGCGGCGCTTGTGGGGCGACCTGACCCAAGAGTGTCCTCAGCGCGAGGTTCTTCATCAAGACGCCCGAGAACGCGGAAAGCAGGGGATGGGAGATCGAAGGAATGGTGTTGGGTTGATCCTCAAGAACCTTCCGCAGCTGGGGAAGGTCGCGAGAGAAGTCGAGAGAGTCCACGAACTCGAGTCCGATGGCGACTTCTCCCAGAGACGCGCGGGCGTATGACTCGACCAGATGGATCTTTTGAAGACGGGCGAGAACTTCTTCGATTCGGTTGATTGGAGTTGCCGCTCGCGACAGCGCCATGCGAAGGGGCGCCTGTGCTGTACTGAGAGCCGAAAGTCCGACGAGACACGAGATCTGAAGCGGTTCATTGAGATTTGCTTCGGCGATTCTGACGATGGCCTTGATGCAGAGAGCGGCTGTGTCGGGTGAATCTGCTTCGAGATAGACCCCTGCAAGCGCGCCGAGCAGTTTGGCGAGACCGAGTGAGATGTTGGGTTGATGATTTTCTGCGAACTGGATGGGGCCTTTGAACTTTCTGATTCGCAGGGCGGGGGTCCACTGCGCGTTGGTTCGTTCGGTCGCTTCAAGGATTTCCTTGAGCTCGGGAATGAGCGCATGGGTGGCGGCGATGATGAAGGCTGATCCTGAAGCGCCGGTGGGGAGGGAGTCTCGCAATGCGGTCGGGATTGTTGCACGAAGATGATGCTCCCAACGTGGAAGGGTTGTTTTTGGGTCCTCACAGATCGCTGAGATTTTGATGTCGGCGGTTACTTTTTTCAGTCGTTCAAAAAAATCCTGCACACGCATTTTGGTCTGTGCCTCGCGCTCCTCGTTTCCGGTCCCTCCTGCGCAATCTTTCAGACAAGGGATGGCGCAAAAATTCGAGTCATCGGCGACGACCGGCGATGCGAGGCCACGAAAGCCTTTTCCCTCACCCCCTGGTTGAATGTTTCTGGCAATCTCACGCTGTAAGCGGCGACTGTCCCATTTAATGTAGCTGACAGCTAGGGCGAGCAAGGAGAGCCCTGTCACCGCGATTTGGAGAAACTTCGGGAGTAGTCGTCGCCAGACGGACGGGTTTACGTTGGGGGGGGGAGTGCCGGAGGAATCCATGGGTTGTCGTTTAGCGAAGTTGGAGTTCGCGCTTCAGGGTGTGGAACCGCACGAGGGGGGTGATGGTGCGGAGGCTCTGACCGTTTTTAGTGAGCTGCTGGAAGGCAGCGGCAGTGGGGCGTCTGACCGGAGGCGTGCGGATGGGTGATTCGGGGGTAACGCAGTGAAAGCCGGCCGCAGTGATCCACAGGGCAGCCCAGGCAATGCGCAGCGGGAAGGGAACAAGAGTGACCAGTGCGCGCCGTTCGGACCTTTTCTCCATCGGAACGGATGCTGCCTTGAGAGCAGTCGCAAGGATTTCAACTTTCCATTCGGTGATCTGAGAGCAGGGCGTTGGGTTGGTCGTTCGGGCTGACTCTTTTAGGAAAGCGACGAAGCGTGCCTCGTCGTCAGGGTCAGGCGGGATGGTTTCCGGGGCTGTTTTCATTTCAAGGCTTCGTAAAGAGGTTCAAGGAGCGGGCGTAGCTTCGCGAGGGCGTAGCGAAAGCGACTGGTAACCGTGTTCAACGGCACCGACTGGATTTTTGCGATGGCGTCGAAGGTGAGTCCTTCCAGTAAGTGCAGGCGGGTGATCGACGCCTGTTCCTCAGGGAGTTGCAAGAGAGCGGCGTCAAGCACGGAGGGAACGGAGGAGGTGTCGGGGCGAGGCGGAAGTTCGGATTCGGTGCGAGGCTGTTGCGAAAAGCTCTCCGTGTATTTTTCGCGCGTTCGGTTCCTTCGGATGTGATCAATCGCTGCGTTATGGGCGATGCGAAAGAGCCACGCGCGCTCCGATTCCGGGGAGTCTGGACAGTCATTTTTGGCGAGATGGATGAAGATTTCCTGCAGGACGTCTTTCACATCATGCTCATTGGAGAGGATGCCATGGAGGTAGCGGAACATGCTTGGTGCATGCTCGTCATAAAGGCGCTCGAGGGTTTCAGGGGGCATCAATCCGATGAGGGTCAGGAGAGGGACGCGTGCTGGCCCGTGTTTTGTGTGACGATGCTGCACTTTTCTCGGGGAAGATTTTTGGCGACCATTCGTTGATGCCCCAACCCGCCATGAAAAGCCGGTTTCCGGTCTCGCTGTATGCGACGCCGGGACCGGAACAGGCCGAAGTGTTTTATACGGTTGTGCGTGCCGGACATCTGATTGCTGGACCTGAACATCGCATTGAACGGGAGCATTTTCCAGGGCACGAAATCATCCTTTGTCGATCGGGCCGAGGGTGGGTGAAGGTTGGCGGGCGGACCCAGTTCGTGGAGGCAGGCGATGTGGTGTGGCTCGACTGTTCCCGCGCGCATGCCCACGGCGCAACGGAGGAGCATCCGTGGGAGGTTTACTGGGTGCGTGCGGACGGTCCGCAGCTGGGGCGATTGGCCCAGCGGATGGGGGTTTGGACGGATCCCGTGCTGCGGGGTGCGGATGCTCAGGCGTTGGAGCGGTTGTTCGTGAGTGTGTTCGAGGCGCTGCCTCTCCCGGATGGGGTGGGTGGGCCGCGGGTGCACGCGGCCGTGGCGGGGATGATGGCGTTGATTTACGAGGCATGGATGCAGCGGGAGGACCGGATGGAGCGTGCTGCACCGGTGTTGCTGCGTCCGGCGATGGAGCGGATGTCGCTATTCTTTTTCGAAAAACAGACGGTGGGCGGGTTGGCGCGGCTGTGCGGGATGAGTCCGACGCATTTTTCACGGCTCTTTCGGCGAGCGTTTGGAACCTCCCCGATTGACTGGCTGCGCCGGTTCCGGATCTCCCAGGCAAAACGGCTGCTGGTGGAAACCACGCTGGGGGTTGAGGAAATCGCGTCGCGGACGGGTTACGGTGACCGGTTTTTCTTCAGTAAAGATTTCCGGCGGTACACGGGTGCGACCCCCCGGGAGTTTCGGACAAAGGAGCGCCGAGACGCTCCTCCCATTGCATGAGTCGCATCGGATTGGGCCTCCGTGGTTCGAGATACCAACTGGGAGACCCGGTTGGACGCTTGGAGGAAGAGGAGGCGGCTGTGGCCCCCGTCAAGCAATCGAGCCTCTCAAGCAAGGTTTTCGAAGGACGAAGGACCAAGGAGGAGGGAGGAGGAACCCGTCGAGGAATCTGAGAACGTTGAAGGGGGTGGAGGGTGGTGCTCGGAGGGGGACTTGAACCCCCACGCCTTGCGGCATGCGCCCCTCAAACGCACGTGTCTGCCATTTCACCATCCGAGCGCCGAAGTGGACGGTGAGAGTCCGTCATGGGGTGGCGTCATGCAAGCCTGTTTTTAATTGGAATCCTTGCACCTCGCTCAGCTGATCTAAGGGGTCAGGGGCCATTTCTCGGAATCGAACGGGGCGACTGGGAGATTGGTGGATCCCGCGAGATTGGGCATGGCGTCTTGAGACCAACCGTATCGCACGCGCGTGGGGGCCGGCACTTTCGGGCTCGAGACGATCAGCGTGTCATTCTCAATCACCGCGTCTGCGGGATGGAACTGATGATCGCTCCCGGAAACCTCGAGGTGAGTCGGCGGCTTTCCGTCGCGTGTTTTGAGGCCTCCGCCGGTGTGGACGAAATGCACTTGCAGGGATGATCCGCGCGCGCTGACTTTTGAGAACATCGGGGATCGTGCTTCGATGTCTTTCCGGCGGTGAACGGTTTGCAATGCGAGACGCGCGAGACGTCGACCGACATCGAGTTTGTTCCGAGGGTGGATGTCCGCAGGATTTTCGGTGATGTCATTGATCACCACCATTCCCGTTCCTGGGTGTTTGAGCGACGCGGTTTGAGCCATCCAAAACTCCCCGAGGGTATCGGGAGTGTGGTTCTTTGTGTTGCCCGGCTTGAAGTAGTTGAATGGAGCAATCTGGACGTAGAAGAACGGTAAGTCTTTGCGGTCCCAGATGCGGCGCCACGTATCCACCATGTCGTTCTGCCGTTTGGTGTAGGACGCTCCATCGTTATTGATGCAGTTACTTTCACCTTGGTACCAGATTGCGCCGCTGATCGCGTAGGGTGCCATTGGACGGATCAGACCGTTGTAGAGGCCACCGCGTTCAGACCATTGCTCTATCGGGGTTCCGCCGACCGAGGCATTGAGGATGCCGACGGGGATTCCCAGTTCTTTGCGGAGTTCTTTTGCAAAGAAGTAGCCGACAGCCGAATCGCCATCGGTCGCCCCGGTGAGCAAATCGTTTCGTGTGGCGATGTGCCATCCTCCGGAAACGGGTTGTGACGGGGCGGGGCCGTTTTCTCCGAAGGAACTGGCGGGTTCTCCGAACACCCAGCCTCGCACATTGCTGCCAGATTTCGCGATGGTGAAGTGCCGTTGAAGCGGATCGTTTGCACCCTCCGTTTCGGGTTTGGCATGCTCAACATTGTGCCGCTCGTGAAGCGTCCAGTGCATGTTACTTTGACCCGATGCGAGCCACACTTCGCCGATGACCAAATCGCGCAGGGTGACGGTGTCGCTGCCGGATTTGATTCGGAGGCGGTGTGGCGTCTCGGAGGGTTTTCGGGGTGAAAGAGTGACGCCCCAGTTGCCTGCCTTGTCCGCCGTTGCGGTCTTGGTCTCTTCAGGGCTTGGTTCGAGGGTGACCGAGACGTTTGCGCCGGGTTCCGCGGTCCCCCACACGGGGATGTCGCGCCCATGCTGGAGCACTGCTCGGTCGGAGAACAGACCGTTGACCGTGAGCCTTCCGAGGGGTTGTTGATTCGCAGGCTTGGGTGGTTGTGTCTGGCCTGTGGCGAGTTGTGTTTTTAACCACGGGCTGATCTTCTCCTTCCAGCGGTTGGCATGTTGAGCAAGGCCTTCGGTGCTGAAGTGCACTCCGGCGCCGTTCCGTTCGCGGAGCGTGCCGGTGAGGGAGTCGGAGTCAGGGCCTTCCAGTGCGATGCCCCCTTCCCAGACTTGGCGTTGGGCGAGTCGAATCTCGGGAGAGAACTCGTCGCCGGGAACGTGATAGGATGCTTGGGCGACGAACCATGGGGCCTGCCATCCGATGGTTTGTCGGCTGGTTCGGATCAGGGTCTCAAGGCCGAGGCGGTATTGCTGGCCTCGCAGGGTTCGTGAAGGGTCGGCCTGATTCGCATCGGATTCGCCTTGGTGCCATAGCACCGCACGGAAGCCATTTTTTCCCAATGGTTTCAGTCGATCGGTGAAGCGCTGATAAATGCTGCCATTCGATTCATATCCATTGCCTGAAACGCTGAGGACATTTCCGACAATCGTTGGTGGGTTGGGAAAGCGGACACCCGTTGGAAGCCACTCTCGGACGCTCGTTGCGCCAACGCCGCAGGCAACGAAGGCGATGGGCACCTTGAACTCCGAGGCGAGCTGGTCTCCAAGCGGGGGGAGGAAACTTCCTCCACCGCCCGATGCGCCGGGTTGTGGATCCGCGCAAGGTTGCCATCGGTCGACGGAGGACATGGACACCACGAGGGGATTTGTTGCGGCGAGTCTGGATTCGCCATGATTCGCGGAGTTGGATTGTCCTGCGACGACGAAGACCTCCCCGATCCCGACGTGTTCGACGGTGGCGAGTTGGATTGGTTGCCGCTGGATCATGCCGCGCACTTCCACTTTGTACCAACCGCCGGATGGCGCCTTCACCGTGGCTTTAAAACTGGGAACACGCGGTTCGTACGGAAGCGTTTCCCAGGTGCTTTCGGTTGTGCCGACCACTCGGACGTGGAGAGCGTCGGGAATCGCACCACCCTTTTGCTGAGGCAAAACGGTTCCCTCAATGACGATGATTCCGGAATCGTGCGTTTCCCGCTGGAATACTTGGTAATCGACAGGCGAGCGAAGGGTGAGTTTGGGGAGGGCGGTGCCGGAAGTCTCTTGTGAGCCGGCGGATACTGCGAGTGCCGAAGCGGCGAGAAGGGCAAGCAGGGTGCGTGGGATGGTGTGCATGATGGGTTAAGTCTTGATTGATCACTGTCCTTTGAGGAATGCGAGAAGGTCCGCTACCTGTTGTGCGGTCAGGGCATCCAGAAGGCCCGGTGGCATCAGTGAGCCGGGCAAAGGCGCCATGTTTGCTGCGTCGGAACGACGGATGGTTTCGCTGACGCCACCGGGCATGCGGACGGTGATGCTCCCGCCGGTTTCGCCTGTCACGAGTCCCGTGAGTGCGGAACCGGACCGCAGGGACACGGTGTAGGCCGTGTATGCGGGCGCGATTTCGGCGTCGGGGTTCGCGATGTGAAAGGCGATCATCTCCTTGGTTTGACGGCGCATGTCGTAGAGGTCTGGACCAAGAACGCTCCCCGTTTGTTCGAGGCGATGGCATGCGCTGCAAAGGCTGCCGAAAAGTGATTTTCCTGCTCGCGCATCAAATGGCAGCTTCAGAGCTTCAGCGATTTTTGCGTCGGTTTCCGCCCTGCTTGAGGTTGTGACGGCGAGCGCTTTCATGACGCGTTCCGCTGAGGAAGTGGGGGGATTTTTCAGGAGGGATTGCCGGATGCGACTGGGGATGGAGGACGGGGTGATCACTCCGGATTCGACAAGGTGCAGAATCGCCTCTGGCTTTGTGGGATTCGAGGTGAGCGCGGTAATGACCACTTCGCGGAGTTCCGGCGCGAGGGAGTTCCATATCGGTTGGGTGATTGCCTCACGGGCTGCCGTGAGTGGATCGAGGGCCGCCAGTGTTCGGAACGCGGCTGCGCGAACGTCATTCGGATGCGAACCGCTCCATACCGTGACCAGTGCGGGCACGCTTTCCGAGGGATTCGTCTTTGCTGCGAGGCTCAAAAGCCCTTTTGCAGAGGCAATTGGAATCACGCCTTTTCGGATGAAAGCCAACGAGTTGGCAGAGGCCTTGACCATCGCTTCGTGCTCGGAGGGCACCTTGACCTCCGAGAGGAGGGCGGCTTCGAGCGTGATCGGGGCGTTGGTGAGTTGGGGGAGCACGGACAGAAGATGGCTTGGCGTCTCGAATGACTTGGCAGTCAGAGCAAGCAACTCCACTGCGCCTTCCGGCTCGTCCTTCAACCGTGGCCAGAGGGCTTTGAGGAAGGAGTCTTCCCTGCCATGGATTTGACTTACCGCCAGTGCCCGGACCCAGCGGTCTGAGACCCCCTCGCGCGCAAGATGCGCAAGGCGATCGACGTCCAGTGATTCTCCGGTCGCCACTGCTTTGGACAGCGCGCTGAAAGCGGCGCCGGCTGTCGATTTCGTCCGCACCTCTTCAGCGGAAGCGGGCGAGGGGCGGCCAGATGAACGCACCCGCCAAATCCGGCCTCGGTCGCGTCCGGTAGCAAAGTCGGTCCGCTTACGCACCTCTTCCGGCAGGTAGTCGGGATGTTCGATGGTGCTTCGGTACATGTCTGCGATGTAGAGGCATCCATCGGGCCCCGTCGTGACGAACACGGGCCTGAACCAATCGTCGGTTGATGCAATGGGCTCGTGATCAGGGAGTAGAGGGTCGGCATTGAATGATGCTCCATCAGGAGTCAGGCGATCGGCGTGAACGAGATTTCCCGTGGGATCACAGGAAAACACCGTGTGCTGGTAGCGTTGGGGGAGTCCGGCTCCTTGGAAGATGTGAACGCCACAGGCGGCGCTGAATGACCCGGTGTGTGAGTCCGCAGTCGTGATGTTTGAGCTGACTGGGTAAAGGCGGACGCCCCCTTTGTCGCCGGCAAAACCGGATTTGACGGAGCGGGGATTGCAATCTTGGACGGTTTCCGTGAATGCGAGGCGCGGGTTTGCGGCCAGCCATTCCGGCTGAAGGACGACATGTTGAACGGGGATGCGGTTCATGCAGATGAAGCGGCGTCCCTCGGCATCGAAGGTTTGTCCGTATTGGGATTTCCCTCCCGTGTGCCGGATTTCTCGGCTGTCAGGGTGAATCCGGATATCGCCGGTCATTTTGAAGGCGGGTTGGTCCGGATGGGAGGGGCGGGTAAGTTCACCTCCGACCAACCCTGCTGCGAGATAGATCCATCCGTCGGGGCCGAGCATCGGCTTGTTCACGCGGAGTTGAGTGCTTTTCGTGGTGTCGAAGCCTGTTATCCAAACGTCGCGCTGATCCGCTTTTCCGTCACCGTCGGTGTCTTTCAAAAATAGTAGATCGGGGGACGCGGTGACGAGGAGTCCTCCGCGGAACGGCATTACGCCGTTGGGAAAGGCGAGGCCGGATGCGAACACGGTACGACGGTCCATCACGCCATCGCCGTTGGTGTCTTCGAGAAGGACGATGTTTCCGAGTCCGCTCCCGTCGCTGGGATAGCCGTTGTTTTCAGCGACGAAGAGACGGTTTGGGCCGTCAAAAGCAAGTGCACAGGGGGAGCTGACCAGCGGTTCAGCGGCGACCAGTTCGATGGTGAGGTCGGATGCGGTGATGAAGCAGTGAGCGGCGTCAGTTGGCGACAGGGCGTTCGTCGCGACGACAGTGAGCGCAGTGCAGAGTCCGAGGCAGAAGAAAGCGAGCGAGCGGAGGGGATTGGCACTCATAGGGCTATTCCATTAAGCGGGAACTGTGACAGCGGGACGGAAAAAGTGGTTTGGATTTTGGGGGTTGGAACGGGGGTTGGCCGGCACCGTTCACGGGTTGAGAGGGCGTATGGAACGGGGAAGTTGTCCTTGTCAGTGGATGTGCGGGTGGGGCAGGTTTCGCGGCATGAGATTCATTCCGCTGATGGTTTGCATGTTGGTGACGTGGACGGCATTCGGGGTGACCCCTGACGGCAGGCGCAAGTTGGTATTGATTGCGGGAAAGCCGTCGCATCCCGCTGGCATGCATGAGTTTCGCGCGGGGACGATGCTGTTGGAGAAGTGTTTGGCGGGGGTGCAGGGGATGGTTGTTGAGCGGCACGAGATGGGATGGGTCAAGGATGAGGCGACGTTGAACGATGCGGATGCAGTGGTGATTTACGCCGACGGGGGGAAGGGGCATCCGGCGGTGCAGGGCGACCATTTGTCGACGCTTCGGAAGTTGGTGGAGAAGGGGGTGGGTTTTGGGTGCATGCACTACGGGGTGGAGGTTGAGCCCGGGCTCGGAGGAGCGGAGTTCAAGCAATGGATTGGCGGACATTATGAGACACTGTTTTCGTGCAATCCGATGTGGGAACCGATGTTCAAGAACTTGCCGGTTCACCCGATCACGCGCGGGGTGAAGCCGTTCCAGATTTTGGATGAGTGGTACATCAACATGCGGTTCCGTCCGGCTTTTCAGGAAGGGATTGAGGAAGCGCAAGACGCTGGAACCAGGTTTGTTCCAATTCTGGTTGCGACTCCTTCGGAGGCGGTTCGCAACGGGCCCTACGTGTATCCCAAGGGACCGTACGCGCATATTCAGGCGGAGAAGGGGGCTGCGGAGGCGACGATGTGGACGGTGGAGCGGCCGGACGGCGGGCGCGGGTTTGGATTTACGGGAGGGCATTTCCACAAGAACTGGGGGAACGCGGATTTTCGGAAAACCGTGCTGAACGCTCTGTTGTGGGTGACGAAGGTTGAGGTGCCTGTCGCTGGGGTGGAGTCTTCTGTGACCGAGGAGGATCTCGCAAAAAACCTTGATCCGAAGGGGGCGCCAAAGCCCAAACCAGCGGCGAAAGCGGGGGGTGCAGAGTCGGGCGCCGCGGCGGGTTCTGAGTAAGGAGCCTCGCGCGTCCCGGCGTCGGACATCGACGTCAGGGAAACCGTGCGAGCGGACCGTGCGAGCGGAGATGCTGTCGTTCTCCGATGGGCTGTCGGGGCCTTCGGTGAGGAGTTAGAGGCGCACGATTTTGACGCGGCCGGTGCTGCCGGAGACGGCAATGATCACGGACGAGTCGGGTCGGTACAGGGGGGTGAAGTTGCCGACGGATTGAGTGATTCCCAAGACGATTTGAGAGGGCGTGTCGGGTTTTGTGATGGCGTCCCAACTTTCGAAGAGGCATTCCCCTCTGGGGGTGAAACAGACGGCGGCAGGGAACACCACTTTTTTTGAACCGGTGGCGGTTCGGATATCGGTAGAGAAGCTCAGGGGGCTCTGTGGTACTTCGCCGGTGATCTCGAAGAAATCGTTTCGGGTGGAGGTGCTGTATTGTTGGAGAAAGTTTGGGAGCCCCAGCGCGTTACCGTCCCCGATGTATTTGGCGAGGGAATCGATGAGGGGGCGCGTGGCGCCGCTCGCGAAGCCGGACATACTGCTCAAGACGATTCCGTCGATCGATTTCGGGCTGGAGAGCAGGCGAGGGTAGGTCTTGGACGAGGAGGCGGCATCGACGGGGCGTGTTCCATCGGGATGCACTCTCCAAGTGGACATCCAGACTTCATCGTTCCCGCTTTCGGAGTCGCTTGATTTCACTTGGGCGAATGCGACCCACACGAAAGCGCCTTTGGCGCGCGCTTCGGAGCGAGCGAGTTCCAAGGTTGCGGTGACGGTGTTGATGGCTTGATCGATTTTTTTCCCTTTCATCACACTGGTGATGCTTGGGGCTGCAACGGAGAGCAGGGCGACAATCGCGAAGATGACGAAGACCAGTTCGGTCAGGGAGAACCCTGAGCGG
>JACCED010828955.1_pt1 | contig 33787 bp, 31 predicted proteins | sample 7455021 | NCBI WGS metagenome assembly JACCED01 (sample SAMN15323456, study PRJNA562643) | freshwater metagenome | isolation source: river surface water | place: USA:Blue River Watershed | collected 2017-08-19 | reverse complement strand
GGTTCAGTAACAGAACCGTCGTGGCGAGTAGATCGAAGGCTTCAACGGAGTTCATGGGTATCAGGCCGGGAGGCCCGACCCCAGATTTGTCGGCAGTTTAGAGGCTGTAGTAAAGGTCAAATTCAACTGGGTGCGTTGTCATACGAAGACGGGTAACTTCCTGCATCTTCAAATCAACGTACGCATCCAGCATCTCGTTTGTGAACACGCCACCACGGGTCAAGAACTCGCGGTCTTTGTTCAATTCCTCAAGCGCTCGCTCGAGCGAGCTGCACACTGTTGGGATCTTTGCATCCTCTTCAGGGGGCAAGTCGTACAAGTTCTTGTCTGCGGGATCGCCTGGGTGAATCTTGTTCTGTACGCCGTCCAGACCAGCCATCATCAGGGCCGAGAAAGCCAAGTATGGGTTGGCCAGTGGGTCTGGGAAGCGCGCTTCAATGCGACGACCTTTGGGGTTTGCAACGTAAGGAATACGGATCGAAGCAGAACGATTGCGTGCCGAGTATGCAAGCTTCACAGGGGCTTCGTAATGTGGCACCAAACGCTTGTACGAGTTCGTACCTGGGTTGGTAATCGCATTCAGTGCGCGCGCGTGCTTGATCACACCGCCGATGTAGTACAGCGCGAACTCAGACAGGCCGGCATAACCATTGCCAGCGAACAAGTTCTGACCGTCTTTCCAGATCGACTGGTGCACGTGCATACCTGAGCCGTTATCACCGACAACTGGTTTTGGCATGAACGTTGCAGTTTTGCCATAGGCATGTGCAACGTTGTGAATCGTGTACTTCATGATCTGGTTCCAGTCTGCACGTGTCACGAGTGTGCTGAACTTGGTGCCGATTTCGAGCTGGCCAGCGCCAGCAACTTCGTGGTGATGCACTTCAACAGGGATGCCCGCTTCTTCGAGCAACAAGCACATCTCTGAACGCATGTCTTGCATTGAGTCAACAGGAGGAACTGGGAAGTAGCCGCCTTTAACTTTTGGACGGTGAGCCAAGTTGCCACCTTCGAATTCCATGCCGGTTGACCATGAGCCCTCTTCGGACTTGATCTTGACGTGGCAGCCCGACATATCGTCGCCCCAGGTCACGCCGTCGAACACAAAAAACTCTGGCTCTGGACCGAAATAGGCTGTGTCGCCCAAACCACTGGACTTCAGATAAGCTTCAGCGCGTTTTGCCAACGAACGTGGATCGCGTTCGTAGCCTTTCATGTCTGACGGCTCAACCACGTCGCACGTCAGGATCATGGTTGACTCTTCACGGAACGGGTCCATGTGTGCAGTTGCTGGATCTGGAATCAACAGCATGTCTGAAGCTTCAATACCTTTCCAGCCTGCGATCGACGAACCGTCAAATGCGTGACCGTCTTTGAATTTATCTTCGCCCATTTGGCTGACAGGCACAGAGACGTGCTGCTCTTTGCCCATCGTGTCCGTAAAACGGAAGTCAACAAACTTGACTTCGTTTTCGGCAATCTTCTTCAGAACATCTTTAGAGGTGGTCATTATTGACTCCGGATATGAATTAGAAGGAATGACTGACTAATATTTTGGTTGGAACCAGCACGCAATTTTACCTTGATAGACTCTAAGCAATTTCTATGCCAACAGTTACAAGCTGAAATAGCCCTGTAGCGGGGCTTTTATTTGCACTAAACCAGTGCAAATGCGCACGAAATGGGATTTTTATGCACTTAAATAGTGCTAGGGCAAAAACATACCTTGCAATTCGTTCAAAAACCGCCAGCCTATTGGGGTGGCCTGATAGCGGACTGACGAGTCGATTAAGAGCCCTTTCTGTGCAGCCTGTGCAAGCATACCCGCAAACTCAACGGGCGCCAGTCCGCAGCGCTCGGGATACAAGGATGCGGGTACGCCCTCACGCAACCGCAAGGCATTGAGCATAAACTCGAACGGCAGCTCGCTAGAGTCCAGGGTTCGTGACTCAGCAATATGAGAGCCGTCTCTTTGCAAGGCCGACTGCATCCACGTGTCCGGACTGCGCGTGCGGGCTTGACGCAGTATTTTGTCGGGAAACGACAGCTTGCCATGGGCACCCGGGCCTAAGCCCAAATAATCTCCAAATTGCCAGTAGTTCAGGTTATGTCTTGCCCGCCCACCTGCTTTAGCGAAGGCCGATACCTCATAGCGCTCAAGGCCAGCCGCACCACATAGCCCTTCAATGGCGTCCTCCATCTCGACTGCAAGGTCATCCTCGGGCAACGCTGGCGGGAATTTCGCAAAAACCGTGTTTGGCTCGATACTGAGCTGATACATCGACAAATGTTCCGTACCAAACGACAACGCCTCTCGCGCGTCTTGAATTGACTCTTCCAGAGTCTGCTGCGGCAGGGCAAACATCAAGTCCAAATTGACCCGCGCGACAGCGCGTTGCGCCATCTCAATGGCTGCGCGCGCTTGATTTGCATCATGAATGCGGCCTAGCGCCTTGAGTTGTCTATTATCAAAGGACTGAATACCAAGCGAGATTCTGTTGACGCCGCTGCGTGCATACTCGATCAGTCTGTGCGCTTCGGCGGTACCTGGATTAGCCTCGATGGTGATTTCAGCATCCGGCCAAAGATTTAAATGCGTGCGCAACATGGACAGCAGGCGATCCATCGCGTGCTCACTCAACAAGCTCGGTGTACCGCCGCCAATAAAGACGGTATGCACCTGGCGACCCCAGACGCTTGGAAGAGCTTGCTCTACATCAGCCTGCAGTGCCTCCAGATACTGGTCTTCGGGCAGCACACTCGGTGCTTGATGCGAATTGAAATCACAATACGGGCACTTACGCACACACCAAGGTACGTGGATGTAAAGCGACAGGGGCGGTAAGGCGGTCAACAACGATCCAGCCCCGGCAGGGCCCGCGCCGCTCGACACAAGCTTGTTCGCGGCTTGCTCTGCGAAAATCGGAATGACGCGTGCCATTAAGCCAGCATCCCTGCTTGCCTGAGCTGCGTGACAAGTCCACGCATCGCCATCCCGCGATGACTCACCGCATTTTTTTTCTCAGGCGCAAGCTCGGCTGCGCAACAGCCCTCTTCCTTCACAAAGAAATAGGGATCGTAGCCAAAACCATTCGTGCCGTGGGCCTGGTCCACAATTTCGCCGCTCCAGTTTGCTTGCGCAATAATAGGCTGCGGATCATCAGGGCGCATGACAAGCACTAACACAGCCACGTACCAGGCGCGTCGATCGGTCACGTCGCGCAAGACGGTCAATAATTTTTCATTGTTCGCTGCATCCGAGCGTGGTCCATCTAGTACTTGCGCATAGCGTGCGGAGTGTACGCCCGGCTCCCCGCCTAACGCATGCACACACAGACCAGAGTCGTCAGCCAGCGCAGGCAAACCCGACAACGCACTCGCATGCCTAGCCTTCGCGAGTGCGTTCTCAACGAATGTGGCGTGCGGCTCCGGTGCGTCGGGAATATTCAAACTTTTTTGCGAAATGAGCTTGACCCCCAACGGCGCAAAGAGGGCCTCGAACTCTTTAATTTTTCCGGCATTGCCCGAGGCCAACACAAGAGCGTTCAACATCATTCTCGCTCCTGCAAGTCTGCAAGGGGCACGTCTTCGATCAACATATTGACTAACTCACGCGCAAACCCAGGCAACTGCTCGAGCTTGCGTACACAGATCTGTAATTTGCGATCGGCCCATTCATCGGACAAGCGGACAATTTTTATCTTCAGGCGCTGCGCATAACGTCTTGCCACGAGCTCCGGTACAACACCGATTCCTACGCCGGCCTCAATCATCCGGCACACAGCCTCAAAGCTGCCGACCTCTACCCTGAACCGAAACGGATGCCCAAGTTTATCGGCCGCCTGAATCAAGAATGCGTGAATAGCGCTCCACTCCGACAGACCGACATATTCATAACGCATCGTTTCTGCAAAGGCGACCTCCGTGCGGTCACCGAATGCATGGTCCTGCGATGTCACAAGAACTAATCGATCCTTACGGTAGGGCAAGTACTCGAGCTCGGACGATTCCGGTTTACCGGCCACAATCCCTATGTCGGCGGAGCCTTCCGACACCGCTTTAATGACCAGATAACTCAGGCGCTCACGCAGCTCAACCGTTACGTCTGGGTGCGACGCCAAATACCGACTCAGTACTGCGGGCATGAATTCCGTCATCGCGGTCGTATTCGCAAGCACCCTCACCTGGCCCTTGATACCACGCGCATATTCGTGAATATCGCCGCGTAAGTGGTCAATTTGACGTAGCACGAGTCGGGCATGACGCAAAAACGCCTCCCCAGATGGAGTGAGTGTCACACCTTGGCTGTTGCGGTTAAATAGCCTAGTCCCAAAGTGGTCTTCGAGGTTTTTGACCCTGTTACTGGCGGCAGGAAGCGACAAATGTGACTTTTCTGCACCGCGGGTCAGACTGCTCGCGTCCCCAATGTTCACGATAAGCTGCAAATCCGTCAGATCGAAGTGGTTTGCCATGGAATAGGTGGTCGCTTAAGCATTCAAAAAGCCCGGGTTAACTAAACATCAATAGTCAGGCGGTCCGCGCTCGGGCACAGTAACGCTTTCGCCATACACGCCATCATAAGACAATCATGCAAACTACTCATTCAGACCAGTATCAGGACATTCGTGACGCCATCCGGGATCTCTGCAAACAGTTCCCGGACGAATACTTTCGTAAAGTGGACGAGGCACGAGGCTATCCTGAGGAGTTCGTCAACGCACTGACCCAGGCTGGCTGGATGGCCGCCTTGATCCCTCAGGAATACGGTGGCTCGGGCCTCGGACTGACCGAAGCATCAGTCATTATGGAAGAAATTAACCGTTCCGGTGGTAACTCGGGCGCTTGTCACGGCCAACTCTACAACATGGGTACGCTGCTGCGCCATGGCTCGACTGAACAAAAAAATCTCTATCTGCCTAAAATTGCGGCGGGTGAGTTACGTCTACAGTCCATGGGGGTGACCGAGCCCACCACAGGTACCGATACAACCAAGATTAAGACGACGGCTGTCAAAAAGGGAGACCGTTACGTTATTAACGGTCAAAAGGTCTGGATCTCGCGTATCCAACACTCCGATCTGATGATTTTGTTGGCGCGGACCACACCCCTTGATCAGGTCACGAAGAAGTCCGAAGGGATGTCGATTTTCATTGTGGATCTGCATCAGGCGATCGGCAAGGGCTTAACCGTACGCCCCATTTTGAACATGGTGAACCACGAAACCAACGAGCTATTCTTTGAGAACCTTGAGATCCCAGCCGAGAACCTCATCGGCGAGGAAGGCAAAGGCTTTAAGTACATCCTTGACGGCTTGAACGCTGAGCGCGCGTTGATCGCGGCCGAGTGTATTGGTGATGGATACTGGTTCATCGATCGTGTGTCCAAGTACGTGAAGGACCGTATTGTCTTTGGTCGTCCGATCGGGCAAAACCAAGGTGTTCAGTTCCCGATCGCACGGGCGTTTGTCAACGTCGAAGCGGCTAGCCTGATGCGTTACGAAGCCTGCCGCCTCTTTGACGCAAAACAAGCCTGCGGCACCCAAGCGAACATGGCGAAGTTGCTGGCGGCCGACGCGTCATGGGAAGCAGCAAACGCTTGCTTGCAATTCCATGGCGGCTTTGGCTTCGCTTGTGAATACGATGTAGAGCGCAAGTTCCGCGAAACACGTTTGTACCAAGTCGCACCAATCTCAACAAACCTAATCCTGTCGTACGTGGCTGAACACGTACTTGGGCTCCCACGTTCCTTCTAAAGGATAAAACATGACTGCCGTTCGCTCCCCCGCTCCTGCTGCTGTCTTGCATCCAAGCGCTGCACTCGCGAAGTTTGCCTCTGAGTTGCAATACTCCGACATTCCAGAGTCGGTCCGCATGCGTTGCGAAGATTTATTTCTGGACACAATGGCATCAATTTTGGCAGGGTCGTCCGCGCGTGCAGTCAAAGCGATGGCAAAATACACAGCCCTGATGGGTCCCTCTGAGGGCAAGTCTGAAGATTTCGTCAATCGTAGAATGACGAATCCATTTTTTGCTGCAATGGTCAATGCTGCGGCTGCACATGTCGTCGAGCAAGACGACGTGCATAACGGTTCGGTATTCCATCCGGCAGCAGTCGTGTTTCCACCAGCCCTTGCCGTAGCACAAGCGATTGGCGCTTCTGGCGAGGAATTCATTACGGCCTCTGTTGTGGGTTACGAGGTTGGCATTCGTGTGGGCGAGTTCCTTGGCCGCTCACATTACAAGATTTTCCACACAACGGGCACCGCGGGTACCGTTGCGGCAGCTGTCACGGTCGGACGCCTACTCAAGCTCAACCCAGAGCAAATGCTTAACGCAATTGGCTCGGCCGGCACACAGGCATCCGGCTTATGGGAATTTTTGCGTGACGCCGCCGACTCGAAACAGTTGCATACGGCGCACGCAGCGTCAACGGGCCTGAGCTCAGCCTATCTTGCAAAAGAAGGCTTTACCGGTGCGCGTCGCATTCTAGAGGGCGTGCAAGGGATGGCAGCTGGCATGTCGACGGACGCCGACCCCGCCAAACTGACAGATCGTCTGGGAGTGCGCTGGGCCCTACCCGAGACGTCGTTCAAATACCATGCGTCGTGCCGCCACACACACCCTGCAGCAGACGCACTGCAACACGCCATGAAGATTCATAGCTTGAAAGCAGATGACATTACGCGTGTTGTGACCCACGTGCACCAAGGTGCAATAGACGTGTTGGGGCCAGTTGTTGATCCACAGACCGTCCATCAATCAAAGTTCTCGATGGGTACCGTCCTTGCACTTATCGCCATACGAAACTCAGCTGACTTGGCTGGATTTGACAAGGCGCTCAAGGATGGTCAGGTCGCTGCCTTCCGCGACAAGGTCACGATGGAACTCGACGAAGAAGTCGATACTGCCTACCCACAACGCTGGATCGGCAAAGTCACCGTGACCACCAAGGACGGACGCAGTCTCGCCGGTCGTGTCGATGAGCCAAAGGGTGACCCAGGCAACACGCTATCACGTCCGGAAATCGAAGATAAAGCCTTACGCCTTGGAACGTATGAAGGCAACGCCACTGAAGCGCAAGTCAAAAAACTGATCCAAACAGTTTGGGCTATCAGTAAGCAGCCCGCGCTTGGCCGTGTGCTGTCCGATTAATACCATCCAAGACCCATAACTGGAGACAACGAGCATGCGTTTACAAAATAAAGTTGCAATCGTCACAGGTGCCGCAAGCGGCTTTGGCGCAGAAATCGCACGCTATTACGTGCGTGAAGGTGCGAAAGTCGTCATCGCTGATCTCAACGAAACAGGCGCTCAAAAGGTTGCCGCTGAGATCGGTACCTCAGCCGTAGCAGTGAAGTGCGATGTCAGCAAACGTGCCGACATTGACCTCGCCGTCAGCACCGCCGTTCAAAAATTTGGGACTGTTGATATTGTGGTCAACAATGCAGGCTACACCCATAAAAATCAACCGTTTTTAAATGTTGACGAAGCCACCTACGATCGATGCTTTGATGTCAACGTCAAAGCGATCTATCACATGATTAATGCAGTCGTGCCAATGATGCGTGCCAAGAAATCGGGGTGCATCATTAACGTCGGCTCAACGGCTGGAATACGACCACGCCCTGGCTTGACTTGGTACAACGCATCGAAAGGTGCTGCGAACCTATTATCCAAATCACTTGCTGTCGAACTTGCCGGGGACAACATCCGTGTCAATGTGATTTGTCCCGTCATGGGTGACACGGGAATGTTGGGTGACTTTATGGGTATTCCAGACACCCCGGAAAACCGCGCAAAGTTTATTTCAACAATTCCAATGGGCAGACTCAGCGTGCCCCGCGATATTGCAAACGCAGCAGTGTTTCTAGCCTCGGAAGAAGCATCCTTTCTGACCGGACTAGAGTTGCCTGTCGATGGCGGTAGAACCATCTAGTTTCAGTAGATTGGGCAAAGCGGTCTGATTGCACAGGCCTACAAGATCAGCCCAGACGGGCTGATCTTTGTTTTTGCGCAAGTATTGCGATGCCCTCCTCAGCCAAGGCCAACAGAGTATTGAGCTCAGCGCGATCAAACGTGTGGCCTTCGGCAGTACCCTGCACTTCGACATAACGCCCCGCACCGGTCATGACGATATTCATGTCTGCATCACAACCAGAATCCTCAGGATAATCAAGATCAAGTACGGCCTGCCCGCCGACCATACCAACCGAAACAGCGGCCACCGAATCAATCAGAGGATTCTGGGTCAGTAAGCCCTGTTTAATCAACGCATCTACCGCGTCGGCAACAGCAACCCAGGCGCCCGTAATACTGGCGCAACGCGTGCCGCCATCTGCTTGCAAAACATCGCAATCGATTTGAATGGTGCGCTCACCGAGCGCCTTCATGTCCATGACCGCACGCAAGCTGCGCCCAATCAGACGCTGAATTTCTTGGGTCCGACCTGACTGCTTACCCTTCGCTGCTTCCCTGTCGGAGCGTGTATGGGTTGAGCGCGGCAACATGCCATATTCGGCGGTGACCCAGCCTTGCCCTTGGCCTTTTAGAAACGGAGGCACTTTTTCGAGTACGCTTGCTGTGCACAGTACTTGCGTATTGCCCATACAGATCAACACCGAACCTTCAGCGTAGCGTGTAAAACCACGTTGCATCGAGACGGTTCGTAACGCGTTTGCGGCACGACCCGATGGTCTTGGCTGAGCTGAGGCTTTTTGATTTGTACTGTTAGTTGACACGATGTGTTCTCACAAAAATTCGGATAGTGGGTCGACCATGAATCAAAGAAGCCAATCCCGCGGTTTGCAGCATCACAGTATACGCAGCGCAGCGCAACATGTCCTGTTGATCGGCACCTGTCTGAGCGTCGCCTTAACGCTACCTGCGCCGCTCACCGCGCAAACGACGGGATCTCATGCCAACCAGACTGCCGCGACCGATGCCGCAGTGTTGAGGTATGACGGCTCGTTTGAAATTTTCCATCCAGTGGTCTCAAGCAGCGGTATGGTGGCCAGTGAACACCGTCTAGCAAGCGAAGTCGGTGCGCGTATCCTGAACCAAGGGGGCAACGCCACAGACGCCGCTGTGGCAATGGGCTTTGCACTCGCCGTGGTCCTGCCCAACGCAGGTAATCTTGGGGGCGGAGGCTTCATGCTCATTCGCGACGCCGCGCTCGGTAGGACAGCGGCCTTAGACTTTCGTGAAACAGCACCCGCGAGCGCTCGACCAGATCTATTTTTAGACGCACAGGGACAAGTTATCCCAGGCAAATCAACACGGTCTCCCTACGCCGTTGGTGTCCCAGGCTCCGTCGCAGGGCTGATTCAAGCCGCGCGCGATTATGGCAGCTTGCCCTTATCCCAACTTATCGCGCCGGCAATAGGACTGGCCGAAAACGGCTTTACAGTCAGTGCGGTACTTGAGGAACAATTCAGATCCCATCGCGCCCACCTAATTCGCTGGCCCAGCACGCGAGAGGTCTTTTTTAAGCGAAAAGTCGGTGCATCAGAGTGTGCCCTACAAGATTGCCCTGCGGAACTACTCGAAACCTATCGCCGAGGCGACACGCTGATTCAGAAGGACCTGGCCAATACACTACGACTCATTGGGCAAGCGGGAGCGAATGGTTTTTATACGGGTCCTGTCGCGCAACAAATTGTGGCGACCTTGGCAAGCGCGACGGCACCCTCGCCAATCACGTTACAGGATTTAAGCAATTACCGTCCGATCGTTCGCCAGCCGGTTCTGGGCATGTACCGCGGACACCAGATTATCTCGATGCCCCCGCCTAGCTCGGGTGGTGTGCATCTCATTCAAATGTTGAACATACTCGAGCGCTATCCGCTCGCACGCTATGGCGTTGGTAGCGCACAAACCATACATTTGCTCGCTGAAAGTGCACGGCTTGCCTACGCTGATCGTGCAGAGTTTCTTGGTGACCCGGACTATGTGAAAGTGCCACAACGAGGACTGAGTGCCAAACGCTACGCAGACCAACTCGCACAGGGCATCAACGTAGAGAAAGCCACACCCAGCCAGAGCGTTCGCCCAGGTCAGCCTTTGCCATTTGAAAGTGACCAGACCACGCACTTCTCTGTCATCGATCACGCAGGAAACGTCGTGAGCTGTACCTACACCCTGAACTTGAACTTTGGTTCGGGCATTGTCGCGCGAGGTACTGGCGTATTGTTGAACAATGAGATGGATGACTTCGTCGCCAAGCCTGGAGTGCCAAACGCGTTTGGGCTTCTCGGTGGCGACGCAAATGCCGTTGAGGCGGGTAAGCGGCCCCTCAGCTCAATGACGCCTGTCATTGTTGTGAAGGATGGCCGCGCCTGGCTCGCAACCGGCTCACCGGGCGGGTCGCGCATCATCACGACAGTTCTGCAAAACCTGGTCAATATTATCGACTTCAATATGAATATCGCTCAGGCCATATCCACTCCGCGCACACACCATCAATGGATGCCCGATTACCTGCGTATCGAACGTGGCATCAGTCCTGATACGATCGTGCTTTTAAAGCAGATGGGACATGACGTCCGAATCATGCCGACCATGGGACGTGCGCAAACCGTGCAGCACACCCAGGGTCGCTTCTTTGGCGCGTCAGATCCGCGCAATCCTGACGGTGCTGCAATAGGCGTAGAGAAAACAAATGATTAAAAGTATGACAGGGTTTGGCAGTGCAAAAGCGGAGCAACCCTTCGGTTCCGTGACAGTCGAACTCAAAACCGTAAACAGTCGTTACCTAGATGTTCAATTCAGAATGCCAGACGAATTGCGTCTTGCCGAGCATCCCCTGCGTGAGCGTATCGCGAGCAGTCTAGCCCGTGGCAAGATTGAAATACGTGCAAGCTTTGCCCGCGCCGTAGGCGAACAACAAACAAATCTTGAACCCTTGTTGCTGCAGCGCATCGCGGATCAACTCGCGCAAGCACGTCAGACGCTTCCAGAGACCCCGGCTCCTACACTCACTGAAATTCTTGCCTGGTCGGCGACTCCCCAACAGTCTGTAGAGCCTGAGCGCTGGGCAAAGCTCTGCCTCGAGGCGCTAGAGCCTGCGTTGACGCAGTTGATAGAGGGACGGCTGAGGGAAGGGAGACGCTTAGCCGACGCGATGCTCGCAACCGCAGGGCAGGTGCGCGAGGTGCTACAAACGGTTCAGCTTCATATGCCCGCACTGCTTGTCGCGCACCGCGAAAAACTCGCACTCAAACTAAAAGAAGCGCTGCAAGCAGCACATCCAGCAGGTTTCACGCATATCTCCGGCGCCGAACTCTCGGAGCGCATAGCAAGCGAATCAAGTTTGTTCGCCATTCGCATCGATGTTGCAGAAGAACTCGCCCGTCTGACGTCACATCTCACCGAACTGGAGTTCCTTTTAGGTCACGACAAAACACCAACGTCCTCAAAAGGCAGTACGTCCGGCAGCGCAGGAAAGCGCCTTGATTTCTTATTTCAAGAGATGAACAGAGAAGCTAATACGCTTGGATCTAAGGCAGGCAGTATGGAGATGACGCAAGCGGCTATCGAATTAAAACTCCTGATCGAGCAAATGCGCGAACAAGCGATGAATATCGAATAGCCGCGTTGCAATCACGCGTGAACGTACTGCTTAACCGCGCCCAACAAAAGGCATGGTAGTTGCCATGATCGTGACGAACTGTACGTTTGTTTCGAGCGGATAGCTGACGATTTGTGCAACCATTTGCGCGACATGGTTCACATCCATGCGTGGCTCAACGCGGGTGGTGCCATCGGGCTGCGGTACACCTTTGGTCATACGTTCTGTCATTGGCGTGGCCGCATTACCAATATCGATCTGTGTACACGCAATGTTGTACTGACGTGTGTCAAGCGAAATAGACTTGGTCAACCCAGTCACGGCGTGCTTAGTCGACGTGTAACCAATCGAAAATGGTCGCGGTGCATGAGCCGAAATCGAACCATTATTGATGATACGTCCACCCTGCGGCTTTTGGTCTTTCATAATGCGGATCGCTGCTTGCGCGCACAAGAACATACCTGTCAAATTGATATTAACGATATCTTTCCAGATATCTACAGGCAGATCTTCGATTGGAACTGGAGGGCCACCACGGCCTGCGTTATTGAACAAGACATCCAGACGACCAAACCGCTTGGTGACCTCAGCAAACAGAGCCTTGACCGACGCTTCATCGCTCACATCTGTCACGACTGGATGCAGGCGTGCACTATGCACACCACCGAGGCTACGCGTCTCTTCAAGCGCATCTGCACGACGCCCAGCGAGCAAGACTTCGTACCCTGCAGCTGCCAACGCATGTGACACAGCACGACCAATTCCGGAGCCTGCTCCGGTGACTACCGCAACCTTCAAGTCAGACATTATTTTCCCTTTTTATAAAAATAGAGGTTTGGATTCATTATTAAAACAACTGACGCAATGTTAGATCTTCGCAGCACCGAGTTCGATAGGAGCGTCTGGTTGTGCGCTCCACTCACTCCAAGACCCACCATACAGGGCAGCGCCACTTAAACCGGCAAGCTCCATCGCGAGCAACAGATGGCAAGCAGACACACCCGATCCACAACTTGCGACGATCTCTGCAGGGTTGCGATCTCCGATCAAACGTGCAAATTCAGCACGCAGCACGTCGGGTGACTTCAGCTTCCAATCTGAATCCAAATTATCTTTGGACGGACGGCTCACGGATCCAGGTATATGGCCGGCTTTGGGATCAAGCGTTTCATTCATGCCTTGAAAGCGATCGCCAGGACGACCATCGATAATCAAACGGTCACTACGCCCCAAGCCGGCACGCATGTTTGCCAAATCAACCGCCTTGGTCAACGCCGCAGCTTGCTTGAAATTTCCGCGCATACGCGCTGCGGGTTTAGCGGGTGTGAGTTCAAAGCCGGCCTTGGTCCATGCATCGATCGTACCATCAAGCACAACAACCTTTGCGTGTCCCACCCAACGTGCAAGCCACCACAAACGCGCTGCGTAAGATCCCCCGGGGGCATCGTAGGCCACAATCAGTGTGTCAGCGTTAACACCAAGGGCGGCTAACTGCTCAGCAAAGACACGCTGCTCGGGCAAGGGATGTCGACCATTTGAGCCATTTTTCTCGCCGCTCAGTACGCGTCCAAGATCGACAAACACAGCGCCCGGAATGTGCGAGGCCTCATAGGCACGGCGCCCTAGTTCCGAATCTACCAAGTCATAGCGACAATCACAAACGAGAACCGAGCCGGGATCGCTGGCAAGCAGTTGATGCAGTGCCTGGGGAGTGATGAGATGTTGGCTGCTCATAGAGGGGGCTATCCTTAATCAATGTAAGAGTGCTACGGACACAGGCGTCGATTCTAGCGACTCTGCTATGCTTTTGTTTTGTCTTATTTTGCCATTGTCACCCATGTCCTCGGTCGCCGGAAACGTTTTTATGGTCGTGGCGCCTAGCGGCGCTGGAAAGTCCAGCTTGGTCAACGCCTTGTTAGACCAAGACAGCTCGCTGTGGCTTTCCGTCTCTTGCACTACCCGTGCGCCCCGATCCGGTGAACAGCACGGCAAGGACTATCGGTTTGTGTCCCACGCCGAATTTGATGCACTGCGCAATAACGATCAATTGCTCGAGTGGGCCGAAGTGCACGGCAACTATTACGGCACACCCCGGGACCATATCGATGCAGCACTTGCGCGAGGACAAGACGTGTTGCTTGAAATCGACTGGCAAGGCGCAAGACAAGTCAAAAAGCTATACCCCACCTCGAAAGGCATCTTCATTTTGCCCCCGTCGATCGAAACACTTCGCCAGCGCCTGACCGCCAGAGGTCAAGATAGTCTTGAGGTGATCGAGCGCCGTATTCAAGCTGCCGCGGATGAGATTTCACATGCACCGGAGTTCGAATATGTTATTATTAATCAAGACTTTAGCTTAGCGTTAGCGCAGCTCGGTGAAATCATTCGGTCAAACCGTTTGCGTTACGACTCGCAACAAGCTCGGCATGCTGCGTTATTTCAACAACTGAACTTAGCGCAAAGCAAGTAAGCACGAAGTCAAACCCGCACTACACCTTTTTGAAACAGGAATTCCATGGCCCGCATCACTGTTGACGATTGCCTCGAGCACATCCCTAATCGCTTCAAACTTACGCTGGCTGCAACATATCGCGCACGTGAACTTGCACAAGGTCATGCAGCCCGTATTGAATCGAAAGACAAGCCCACCGTGACCGCCCTGCGCGAGATCTCCGCAGGCCTGACGGGTATTGAAATGCTCCGCAAGGTTCCAACCTAAGCCAGGCGAGCATGGCCTTTCCCGGCTTACGATATGCGTCATCCGGGTTATTGGCCGCCCTACGGGTCGGCTCACGCCTTACCCGTAGACACGACTCTGACGTAGCACTGGGCACCGTATCCGGTGCCGCAACTCCAGTAGAAACCTCCACCGAGCCCGCGATTGCCTCCATGGCGTCGCTTCAGGGGCTGCTTGATGGTTATCTAGATTCTAAAGAGGTGGCTCTGGTTCGCGATGCGTATCGCTTCGCAGATCAGGCGCACCTCGGACAGTTTCGCTCCAGTGGATCACCCTACATCAGCCATCCGATTTCTGTTGCAGAGATCTGTGCGGGCTGGAAGCTTGACGTCAATGCTATCCGTGCTGCGTTACTGCACGACGTCATGGAAGACCAGGGAATTTCAAAGCAGGAGCTGCTCGAAAAGTTTGGAGATGAAGTCGCCGAACTTGTAGACGGTCTGTCCAAACTTGATCGCCTCGAATTCGCGAGCAAAGCACAGCAACAGGCAGAAAGCTTTCGCAAGATGCTCCTCGCGATGGCGCGAGACATACGTGTCATCCTCATCAAGCTTGCAGATCGTCTGCACAATATGCGCACGCTTGATGCGGTGTCACCTGAAAAGCGTAGACGCGTTGCGCGCGAAACGCTTGATATCTACGCACCGATCGCACATCGCTTAGGTCTGAATGCGTTGTATCGTGAGTTGCAAGATCTTTGTTTCATGGCGATCTTTCCGAATCGCTATCAAGTGCTCGAAAAAGCGGTGATGGCTGCTCGTGGCAACCGTCGAGAAGTTCTGACTAAGATCGATGAACAGGTCCGAGCTGCCCTACCCGCTGCAGGCATCGAGAGTGAAGTAACCGGTCGAGAAAAAACCTTGTATGGCATCTATCACAAGATGGTCGAACAGAAAAAGTCTCTGTCGAACGTTTTGGATATTTACGGCTTTAGGGTCATCGTACGAACTTTACCCGAGTGCTATATGGCGATGGGTATCTTGCATCAACTCTACAGACCGGTCCCAGGAAAATTTAAAGATTACATCGCTATACCAAAGGCCAACGGCTATCAGTCGCTGCACACGACCCTGGTGGGGCCTTACGGAACACCGATCGAGTTTCAGTTCCGCACGCAAGACATGCATCAGGTTGCCGAAGAAGGTGTCGCGGCGCATTGGCTCTACAAGTCCGACTCTTCCACCTTGCAAGAGATTCAGCAGCGCACCAGCAAGTCGCTGCAGTCACTGCTTGATATTCAAAGTCAAACGGGCGATTCAACTGAGTTTCTCGAACACGTCAAGGTCGACCTTTTTCCTGACGCCGTATACGTCTTTACGCCCAAAGGAAAGATTGTCTCCTTGCCTCGCGGTGCGACGCCCGTCGACTACGCTTACTCTATTCATACCGATGTTGGGAACCATGCCATCGGTTGCCACGTGAACGGCGAAGAAGTTCCGTTGCGGACAGAACTGTCGAGCGGCGATACCATCAGCATCACCACGTCACCCGATGCACGTCCGAGCGCACAGTGGCTGAACTATGCTCGAACAGGCCGTGCCCGTTCGGAAATTCGACACTACTTGCGCACAGTCCAGTACGACGAATCCGTAGCCTTCGGTGAACGGATGCTATCGCAAGCCCTGCAAGAATTGCAATTGAAACTACCGGACAGCAAAGATCCTGTCTGGGAGAAGCTTGCTCGGTCCAGCGGTGCGCAATCTCGTGAAGAAATCTTGGCCGACATTGGTCTAGGCAAGCGACTCGCGGCTGTTGTTGCTAGGCGCTTCACGCCGGACCATCCGCTTATCGCCACAACCGCTGCAGCCGACGACGAGATCACCGCGGCCCGAACGACACCGATTCTGATTCATGGGCATGAGGGCCAAGGCGTGCAACTTGCACCTTGCTGTGGTCCACTACCAGGCGATGAGATTGTGGCAGGCATCCGTGTCGGACATGGGCTGGTCGTGCATACGGCAGAATGCCCTGTCGCACTTCGTGCGCGTACAAAAGAGCCGGATCGCTGGATCGATATCGCATGGGATTCTGAGACCGCTAAGCACTTTTCTGCACGGATTGAAATCATCGCTCTCAATGAGCGTGGCGTACTTAGTCGGATCGCCGCTGAAGTCGCGCAGGCAGACTCGAATATCATTCACGTGACCATGCACGACAATGCCGCTTCGACCGTTGTTCTGAACCTCACCGTTCAAGTCGACAGTCGTCGACACCTCGCACAAGTGTTCCGCTCTATTCGACACGTGCCTCAGGTTAGAAAAATCATCCGCACCAAGGGTTAAACCCCTGACGCATCTCCATACTGAAGGATTGCTATGGCCCTCCACACCACTATTCAACAAACGTCCGATGCGATGGGCGAACTATTTATTTGGACCAATGTTGACCCTGCACACGAACAAGATTTTAACCGCTGGTACGACACGGAGCATATGCAGGAGCGCGCAGCCATCCCCGGTTTTAAATGGTCACGGCGCTATCACTCTAAAACCTGCGCGCGTCCCTATTTGGCACTCTATCGCACTGAGAGCCTGAAGGTCTTCACATCAGACACCTATCGCCAAGCATTTACCAAACAAACTGAATGGTCGGTACGGAACTTTTCTCGCATGTATGACACGCAGCGGCGCGTTGCTGCAGTGACGCTCGCCTTTGGTGCAGGGACTGGCGCAGGGATTGCCTTAGTGTCCTTAGGTTCAGTGGCAGTCGCCGAGCAAGCGCTTGCTCGATGCAAGATGCTTGGTCATTCAGCAGAAGGGATTCTCAGTGCGAAAATATTGACGCCCGACACCGCGCTTTCAACGCCGCTACCTTCTGAAAGCACTGACCAACGGGTTCTTGAACCGTACTTGATTATTGATGCAACATCATTAGGCGAAGCCGCAAAGGCCGCCTCAACGATCGCCAAACAACTCGACTTACCAGAAACCGCTTGCCACAGTTTTGATCTGCTCTGGGATTTGCAATCGAGCGATCTCTGAACATGCCCGTCACACAGCCCTTCCTTGGAGTAGCGTGCCTATTGCTCTCCATGTTGGCGCTCACCGGGCTCGATGCAACTGGGAAGTGGGTCATGGCGACTGGCGTCCCACTTCTATTCTTTTGCTGGATTCGCTACATTGTCCATTTTATTTTGGTATTGGCCATCGCCACGCCGAGCTTAGGCATGACGGTCTTTCGTTCCAAACAGCCTAAGTTACAACTCATGCGCGCTGTGGCTATGCTTTCGGCCACTCTGACATTTTTTACAACCTTGAGCCACTTGCATCAAGCCGAAGCGACAGCACTGATTTTTATTGCACCATTACTGATGCTTTTAGTCGCACCATGGTTGCTTAAAGAGCGGAGCTACCCCTCCCGCTGGATCGCGGCGGGCTTCGGACTCTTAGGGATCATCATTGTTGCTCGCCCCGATGCAGGCTTGCCTTGGGTGGGAGTCCTCTATGGGCTCATCACAGCATGTCTATTTACCGGACAGCATTTAGTCTCGCGCATGCTTGCAGGGGACAACGCTTTAACAACGTCCTTGCTAAGCGGTGCCTTCGGTGCGGTTGCACTGACCTGTACGATGCCCGTTGTGTTGCCTCAGGCATGGCCAATGATCTCGTCACTATCACTAAGCATGTGGGGACTCATCCTGCTGGGTGGCGTCTGCGGTGGAATAGGTCAGCTCATGCAAATTCAGTCCTATCGCTACGCGCCCGCCTCGATGCTTGCACCATTTATTTATTTACAGATCACCTTTGCAGCGACCTTTGGGTGGCTCATATGGTCACATCTTCCAGATGCTGTCACCTGGATCGGTATTGGTATTATTTGTGCGAGTGGCGTCATCAACAGCTTGGTGGAATGGCGCAGGGCACAGCAAAACTTGCAGCCGACCTGATACCTAACAGACCGCGCTTACGCCTAACTCATCAGACGTCCACCCTGCATCACAAACTGACGATCACAACGCGCGGCAAGCTGAGGATCATGCGTGACTAGAACCATGGTGGTTTGGTGCGTCCGTTGAAACTCAAACATGAGGTCGATGACCCGAGCGCCAGTCACCTGATCCAAGCTACCAGTCGGCTCATCGGCGAACAGCACAGATGGTTGTTGCGCAAAGGCTCTTGCAAGAGATACCCGCTGTTGCTCGCCTCCTGACAGAGTGGCTGGAAAATGATCAAGTCGATCGCCTAAGCCAACCTGCTTTAAGAGCGTAGTCGCGGTCCTCTGCGCATCACGTCCTGCCAATTCCAGTGGCAACATGACATTTTCAAGTGCGTTCAAGTTTGGCAGCAAGTGAAACGACTGAAAAACAAACCCAATACTTTGTGCGCGTAAGGCGGCGCGACCGTCTTCGTCGATTGAAAAAAGCGAATGCCCGAGCAAATTGACCTGACCAGACGTGGGGGTATCCAAACCCGCCAACAAGCCCAAGAGCGTAGACTTACCAGAGCCTGAGGCCCCGGTGATTGCCAAGGACTCACCAGCACGTAAACAAAACGTGATGTCATCTAAAATCGTCAGCACTCCAGCCGCGTCTTGAACGCGTTTGCTTAAATGTTTGACTTCTATTGCGTTGATTTCAACACTCATGTATTCGTTTTCTCACCTGCGTCAATTTGTCAGTCTAGCGCTTTTCAGCGTTCTGATCGGATTCACCCTCATAACGTGGGGACAAACAGCTTCCCCCTCAGCCGTGCGTATTTTAGTTGTTGGAGATAGCCTCTCGTCCGAATATGGTCTGACGAGAGGGACTGGTTGGGTTGCTTTACTCAAGAAAGCTCTCACCGAGGCACACATTGAAAGCGATATATTGAACGCAAGCATCAGTGGCGACACAACCAGCGGTGGCGTCACACGCTTAAAGCGTCTGTTGGCCAAGCACACCCCTAGCCTGGTCATTCTTGAATTGGGTGGTAACGATGCATTGCGTGGACTACCACTTGAGATGACGCGCCAGAATCTCAACACCATGGCAACCCAAGCGCGTGAAAATGGTGCAAAGGTCGTGATCGTTGGCATGCAGATTCCGCCCAACTACGGGCGAGAATACGCAACAGGTTTTAAAGAGGTATTCGAGTCAGTCGCAAAGCAAAACCAAGCGAGCCTCGTACCGTTTTTACTTGAGGGGGTTGCAGCTGATCCCAAGTACTTGCAAGCCGACAACCTCCACCCGAACGAGCTGGCACAACCGCAAATGATGCGCAATGTGCTGGAAGTTGTCCTCGCGTTACTAAAGACTTAGTTACAGTTTTGCTGCGTCAAGCTCACCACTAATCACTTTTGCAGCATCCGGCAGGACTTTAACCTTGTAGGTCTGACGCAAAATCTTCAACGCAGCCTGTTCCTCCGCTGCACCCCAAGCTTGCGCCAGTTGCGCCTGCAGCTGCGACACTTGCGCGGGATCGGGTGAAACAGCCTCTTCTACTTTTGTGAGCATCAAGATACTGTACTGATTGCTACCTTTTACGCCCAAGTACAGTGGTAAGGTCTTTGCATTCGCAGACATCACTGCTTCAAGTTCCTCACGGGTGAGTTTTTCTGGCGACTGGCGTGTCACTGTCATTGCCGGGGCAAAGCCAGTTGGATCCGTCGGTTTATCCGCTTTGAGCGTGTCGAGCTCTTTACTACCCGCAGCTACGGCCGCTGCAAGCGCACGTTCAGCGATCAAAACGTCACGAATGCGCGTCGTCACGGTATCGAGCGCCGGCACACGGGCCGGATGCACGGCCTCAACGCGTAATGCGACGATCACATCAGGTGATAACTCAATCACGCCAGAATTGAGCTTTTCTTTGAGGACATCATTCGAAAATGCGGTTTGACGCACTTTTGGATTACCAACAATTGTTTGATCAGCCTCGCTTGGTACATCCGAAGGATCACGCTGTTGTGCAGGCAATAATCCCTCACGGCTTAGACCCTTGACGGTATTGATCTTTAAATTCAGGGCATCTGCAATGGGTTTGAGGCTATCGCGCTGATCGTAGACTAAGTTGGTTAGCTTGCCGGCCATGTCTGCAAAGCGCTCAGCGGCTAACTGCTTACGGATCTCCGCTGCAACGTCATCTTTTACGTCAGCGAGTGGCTTGACCGATGCAGGCTGGAGCTCAAGAACATTCAATACGTGGAAGCCGAATGGGCTTTCAATCACGCCAGATATCTTGCCGGCATCCAGACCGAAAACTGCTTGTTCAACCTGAGGCACCAGCATGTTTTTACTAATCCAACCGAGATCTCCGCCCTGGCTGGCAGAGCCGCTGTCCTGCGAGAACTCTTTCGCAAGTGCTGCAAAATCCTTGGGGGACGCGGCAGCTCGCTTCGCGACCTCTTCCGCACGTAACTTGGCTTTTGCCTTGGTTGCTTCATCAGCAGCGGCTGGCACTTCGATCAGAATATGGCTGACACGACGCCGTTCTGGCTGACCATAACGCGCCTGATTTTGTTTATAAAAACTTTCAATATCCGCATCAGACACTTTGACGTCTTTCGTCGCAGCCTCTTCATTCAAGACAAGAAATTGGACATCTACGTTCTCGGGGATCCGCAACTGATCTTGGTTTGCGTCGTACCAGGCTTTAATATCCGCATCACTGATTTGAATATTCTTGGCGAAACTGTCGGCGGCAAAAACTTGACGAGCAACGACACGCTTTTCGGTGACCAACGCAAGAATGGTCTTCGCGACCTCAGTGGGCACGCGGGCTGTCAAGCCAATGGGCTGCAGGACTTGTGCGATCGCGAGATCGCGCCGCAAACCAAGCTCAAACGATGCAGGCGTCATACCCTGCGCAGCGAGCACTTGTCGATAGCGTTCCGAAGAGAACTGACCATCTTGTTGGACAGCCGGGATCGCTGCAATCGTACGCCTGAGGGTTTCATCCGACACCGAATACTTGCCTTTGCTCGCCGCAGCAGCGACGGTGCGCTGGTCAACCAGAGAGTTCAGCAACTGCTCGCGGAATAATGGCGTATCAAAGGCGGCCGGATCAAACTGAGCACCTAGAGCCGAGCGATACTGTTCGAGCTGTGCGGTCCGGGCGCGGTTGAATTCACCCAGAGTGATGGGTTGCCCATCAACCGAAGCCAATTCTGGCTCCTTTGCCATGAAGCTCGTATAACCTTCTAAGCCAAAAAAGACGAACGACGGGAGAATGAGCAGCAACAAAATCAGCTGCATCCAGCGTCGGTGATTGCGGATAAAGTCAAACATGTAGAGGTCGCTTACCTAAAGACTGAGCGGGGGCAAGTTTACCACCCAGTGCGTTATGCTTGCAGCCTGACCCCTCGCCCTGTGACGTTTTACGATGACACCTGCAAAACCCTGGAATTACCCACGTTTCGTCGCCCACCGAGGTGGCGGCTCGCTTGCTCCTGAAAACACCCTGAGCGCTATGCGAACCGGCACCCATTTTGGGTACAAAATGGCCGAATATGACGTAAAGCTGTCCTTAGACGGGGTCGCAATCTTGATGCATGACTCCGTTCTGGATCGGACAACAAACGGCAAAGGCTCGGCCGGCGACCTCACTTTTGCCGAGATTGCAGCTTTAGACGCAGGCAGCTGGTACAGCCCAGGTTTCGCAGGTGAAACCGTGCCTACGCTCGAGGCGATCGCCCGCTACACCCGGGCTGTTGGCATGGCCAGCAATATTGAGATTAAGCCGACTCCTGGGCTCGAGGCGATCACAGGCGCGCGCGTTGCCGAGTTGGCCCACACCTTATGGGCGTCCGCTGCCCTCCCCCCGCTGCTGTCGTCGTTTTCAATCGAAAGTCTGCGTGCAGCCAAAAAAGCAGTCCCCAGCCTACCTAGAGGCTGGATTACAGACTCGCTAGGCGAAGACTGGCAACGCACCGTGGCCGAGCTAGGTTGCGTTTCAATCCACCTCAAACACACATTGGTAACGCAAGCGTTGATCGCTGAACTGAAACAGGCAGGCCTACGAATCGCTGTCTGGACCGTCAATGACCCCGTTCGGGCCAACGAGTTGCTAGACTGGGGCATTGACGCATTAATCACTGATGCGCTCGATCGCATTGACCCCCAAGTAGTTTCTGCATGAATCGTTCCGGAGAACACTTTGTTTAGTTATCGCCACGGCTTTCACGCTGGCAATCATGCCGATGTGCTTAAACACATCGTCTTGACCCAAATTCTCCGTTACTTCAATCAGAAGGAAACGCCATACTGGTTCATTGACCTACATGCCGGCGCAGGCCTCTATGACTTGGAAGGCCAATGGGCACAGAAAAAAGGTGAATACTTAGCTGGTATCGCTCCGGTATGGGAGGCTAAAAATCCCCCCGCCGCAGTGCTGCACTACCTTGATCTGATCAAGGGTTTGAATCCCGATGGCGAGCTTCGGATTTATCCTGGCTCGCCCTGGATTGCGCTAGAAAGTTGTCGCGAACAGGACAAGCTAAGACTCTTCGAGATGCATCCAAGCGAAGCAGACATTCTTCGGCTTAACTTGGAACACCGGGGTTCACGCAGCCTGCGTCAAACGAACCTCTACCCGGAAGACGGCTTCGCTGGACTCAAAGCACACATCCCACCACCTAGCCGGCGGGCCATCGTATTGATTGACCCATCCTACGAAGACAAAAACGATTATCGGCAAGTCGTCGTCACACTGAAAGACGCCATACAACGCTTTCCAACGGGGTGTTATGCGGTGTGGTACCCGCAGGTGTTACGCCGTGAGGCACAAGACTTGCCGCGACAACTCGAGCGCATCGCGGGTAACAGCTGGACACACGCTAGCCTGTCGATACAGAAACCGGCTTCAGACGGACTCGGCCTTTACGGCAGTGGGATGTTTATTATCAATCCGCCCTGGACATTAAATGCCGAACTCAAGCAAACATTGCCTTGGTTAGTCAGCACTCTCGGCGTCGATGCACGTGCCGCATACAAACTAGACTTTCTGGACAAATAACTCCGGGCATCTAGTCGCCCAGACGCACGCACATTAAAAGCTCTCGTGTTGGCCTAAGTAGCGCCACTGCCCAACTGGCAAATCAGCAAGCATCACGCGCCCTATACGCACACGTTTGAGCCCTAACACTTTCAGCCCCACCAGTTCACACATGCGCCGGATCTGCCGTTTCTTGCCCTCTCGCAAGATGAATCGCAGTTGGTCGTCGTTCTGCCACTGCACGTGCGCGCGCTTCAAACGCTTGCCGTCGAGCGAGAGACCCTCGTTGAGTAGCTCGAGACCACCAGGCCGTAACTTGCCTTGAACCCGAACGAGATACTCTTTTTCAATCTCAGAGTCTTCACCTATCAGGGTGCGCGCAACGCGGCCATCTTGAGTCAGCACCAGTAAACCCGTGGAGTCAATATCAAGTCGCCCAGCTACAGCCAGTCCACGTAATTGGGTTCGATCAAACTTTATCGGGCTGCGATCCGTACGCGCTCGATTGGCCGCTGTCACGAGTGCCACCGCCGGTGTATAGCCATCCTCTGCCTGGCCCGACACGTAGGCCATAGGCTTATGGATCAAAATAGTGACGCGCGCACTCTGCTGCGACGCAACATTTTTGTCAAGCGTAATAATCTGCGCCGCGCTGGCCCGCTCACCGAGCGTCGCAACGACCCCGTCAACCTTAACCCAGCCACGCTCAATGTAGCTGTCCGCCTCTCGCCGGGAGCACATGCCGCGCTCGGCCATCAATTTAGAAATCCGCACTTTTTCCATAAGTTGCGATAATACAGCCATGCAGCAAACGATTACATACCAACGCTGGAACAGTCGCCCACCTCCAGCCCTGCACGCCACGCAAAAGCGCTGGCTCATGCGTACGGGCGCCCTGACCTCCGCATTGCGTCAGATCGGCAAGCTCGATTTGCGCGTACTGTCTGAACAAGTACGCAGTCTTACCCGCGAAGACAGCCATCTCTTGGGACTACCGTCGCGCAGCCCCGTCTGGGTCAGAGAAATCGTCATGCGCATAGACGGCATCGAGTGCATCGTTGCACGCAGCCTGACTCCCTTGCGCGCATCGCACGGAGTGTGGCAAGGCGTCCGACGGCTGCGTACCCGTCCGCTGGCGGATATGCTCTACCACGACGCCTCGATTCGACGTTCTGATTTTGAAGTGGCACGTGTCATGCGCCGCAGTGCGTTATTCCAGACCGTACGACGAAACCAAGCGAACAAGGCAACCTTGCCGTTACTCGCACGGCGGTCGGTCTTTTGGCGCTCTGGTCAGCCCTTACTTGTCGCTGAATGCTTCATGCCAGCGTTTTGGGAACGGCTTCAGTAGACCAAGACCTTGCAAGTCGGATCCAAGGAGATCTCTAACATGGTCACCATCCCGATCACCTCCTGTGCTTCAGCGATCATGGCGGCGGGTGTCAACCCCCGATCGCGCATCGCTGTGGAACACAAAGCGATCTGCACGCCACTGCGCAAGGCATCCTCGACATAAGCAGAAAGCGGTCGCCCTAAAGGCGCTACCGGAGCATGTCGCGCCGTATTCGCTTTCTGAAATAGCTCAACACTCGCACCCAACGCATGGATGCTTACCTCGACATCCATCGCAGCGGCACTCGCAGCGATCATGAACGGCGTTGCGCCGTGTTGCGGATCATGTGCACCGGTCTGCCAAAGCTGAATCACAAGTTTCATCACGTACCCTGACCAGCCTTGAAATCAGCAAAGTTTGTCATTTGATGCAGATCCATGAGCTCATTGGCTCGCACCACAACTGCCGTCCCGTTAAGTAGTAGCGTCTGGACTTCAGCAGGATCTTGGGCAGCGAGACGTGACAGCCAATTCATGTAGGGACTGCGATTAATTTTCATGGGAGTGGAGGTCAGTGGCTCATTCACGTCAAGCACCACACACGCAAATGGCGTACGGACAGACAGGACGGTTTTTGCAACTTCCACGAGCGCAAAAGCCTTCTGCGCCTCAATCTCACGCCCGACTGGGCGCGGATTAAACATGTATAAGTCACCGACAAGAGCCAACCCAAAGCTTGTGAGCCCGGCTTCGAACCGTCCAGCACCCAAATCCCGAAACCAGACGTTGAGCTCTTGGTCGTAACTTACATCATCTGGAAACTCACAACCTCGAACCTCAGCCACAGACGCGCTCCGTCAAACAAATAATTGGCGGAAGAGTATGGGAGTCGAACCCACCAAGGACTGTACGACAGCCCTTCCCGGATTTGAAGTCCGGACGTCCCACCCGGGAGCGACACTCTTCCTTCATGCACATCACAACAACCACTCAACCGACTTCTTGTTAAGACGAAACTTCCTGCTTAGTCGCGCTGTACAGCGCAGCATTTCTAAGTATTCTATGATCCTTTTCGGCTGTACGACTCGAACGACCCAAGCTCACCAAGCGCCTTGTCAAACCGACTCGATCAAAGGCCTCGAGTATTTGAATTGCCCGTTTACGGCCAATCCCCAGCCTGTCGCGAAAATTAATCACACTCACAAAGCCCTGCTCTGCCACCGTGTCACGAATCATCTCGGCCATCCGTACCATGGTTGCATCAGGATAAAACAAATCCTTGACCAATTGTGTCAGTGCAGAGGTACGTGCTTGCTTTTTAAATAACAATCGAATCTCATCGTCGGTCGCATTCACCATGGCAGCAATGTCGCGCACCCAAGGTGGATCAAAACCGGCGTCCAAGAGCTTGGGTAGCGCCCTTTCCCACAAAATCCGCTCGGGCCCTGAGAGTTCAACCTTATGCCCAACCGCGTGGACAAAATTTCCAGTCAATGCGAACATACCCACTTGGATCTGACCCATCAGCCAAGCTTTAAACACAGCAGGCTCAAGCTCAGGTATGGCCATCCGCCTTAAGCGCTCGTGTGCCAAACCAGGCTCATCAGGCTCCGACGCATGAAATTCATCGAGGCACCCCTGCACGCGCGAAACAAGATCATTCTGCGCCGCAACCCCTAGCACCAACTGGTGCGCTTCATTTTGTAAGTGCAGCGCAAGGTGTGGCTCGAGCAACCGTAATAGTTCTTGGCTGCTGCAGTTCATTGCGGCCGCCCAATGCGTAAGATCCAGCGGACGACGTGTTTTCTCCATCAAGGAGATCAATGTCTGCACTGGATCTCGCTGCTGTAACACTGAGAGTACGTCCAACCGTTCTTGCTTTTTCCGGCCGCGCACAGGTGGCGCAATATCCATGACCTGTGCACCGGCTAACGTGTGCCGAGCGCTCGCATCACGCAACACCATCCGGTCATGCCAACACAGAGCAAGCGGTCGATCCAACACAATTTGTGCCCACGCCTTTTGTCCAGCGCCGACTTGCGCACGATTCAACAAAATCAGACGCGCAGACACTTGTTGACACCCATGATGCAACAAGACAAGTTCGCCGTCCTTCAGGCCACGCTCCGCATCATGCGGAACAGTGAGTAGGCAATCCACACGAACCGACTGCAAATCAAGCTCTGGTGCAACAAGCCAGTCGCCGCGTGTGACTTGCTCAACACCGACACCCGACAAAACAATACCGCAGCGCTCACCAAGGCTGGCTTGCTGTGCCGACTGGTTCTGTGCATGAATAGACCGCACGCGCCCCTCCACTCCCGCATGGGCAAGTCGCACGCGATCACCGACCGCAACCTGCCCAGCGATGACCGCCCCAGTTACCGCAACGCCCATCCCCTTGACCACAAAGACGCGGTCGATCGCCAAACGAAAATAAGCAGACGACTCGGAAGACTCTGGCATCACCAGAGAAAATAAGCCGTCGCGCAGCGCATCGATCCCTGCATGCGTTCTGACAGAGACAGGATACGCGTTGACGTCACCGAACCGCGTCGACGCCACGTAGGCAAGCACATCTCGTGTGACGCTTGCAACGCGGTCAGCATCAGCAAGATCTACTTTTGTGATGGCAACGGACAGATGGGGAACGCCCAACAAGTCCAAAATACGTAAATGCTCTCGTGTTTGCGGCATCAGGCCATCGTCGGCGGCAACGACCAGCAGGCCGTGATCCATTCCGATTGCACCCGCTGCCATCGTGTGCACAAATTTTTCGTGCCCAGGAACATCGACAAAACCAACGATCGAGCCTGACGCAGTTGGCGTGTACGCGAATCCTAAATCAATGGTGATGCCACGCGCTTTTTCTTCGGGCAGACGATCCGCATTGACACCCGTCAACGCCTCAACAAGAGAGGTCTTACCGTGATCAATATGCCCGGCAGTACCGATAATCATTTTGTTGTGCCTAATCGCTGCGCAGCAGCCAACATTGTTTCGCGCAGCACCGACACTTTGTCTTCGGTCAAACACCGCAAATCAAGCAACAAAGTCTTTTCTGAGATCCGACCAATCACCGCGGTCGCTGAGCCGCGCAAAAGTCGCTCCAGACGAACGACTTTCTTTTCATTCAAACGGTCCACCGCTGCGATCGCGAGGGCAACTGAAGGCAAGCGCTCGACAGGCAAGGAACCAGAACCAATTTGAGACTTGACCGGCTGTGCACTCACCTGCAAGCCACAACTGGCGAAGGCCTCGCGCAGTGATGGAAGCAAACTATCGGCTTGTGCTTGCATTGCAGCTGCGGGGCGTGTCAGCAACTGAAGAACCTTCACACGCTGGGGCAAGGTTGCGGGATTACGATACATGCGCAACACCGACTCGAGCGCCGCGAGAGTCACTTTTCCAACCCGCAACACACGTTTTAAAGGATTTTTCTTGATACGCTGAATCAGATCCTTTCTGCCGACCAGAATGCCGGCCTGAGGCCCGCCTAGCAGTTTGTCACAGCTAAACGTGACAAGATCAGCCCCATTTGCAATCGTCTCTGCGGGTGTCGGTTCCTTAGGTAAACCAAACTGAGTCAGGTCGACCAAAGTCCCTGCACCCAAATCGACCACAAAAGGAATATTACCGGCGTGGGCAAGTTTCGCAAGCTCCGGCTCTGCGACCTCGGCCGTAAAGCCCTGGACGACGTAATTACTCGTGTGAACTTTCATCACTAACGCAGTCTTCGGCCCGATCGCCTCGGCGAAGTCTTTGGGATGCGTGCGGTTGGTCGTTCCCACTTCAACGAGTCGAGCACCCGCTCGCTTCATGATGTCGGGGATACGGAAAGCGCCACCAATTTCAATGAGCTCACCACGCGAGACGATAGTCTCTTTACGATTCGATAATGCATTGAGAAGCAGAAAAACTGCAGCCGCATTGTTGTTCACAACGGTAGCGGCTTCTGCTCCCGTCAACTCACAAAGTAATTCTTCAACCAGCTCATCACGATCACCGCGTTTGCCTTCTCCCAGGTCATACTCCAGCGCACAGGGCTCTGCCGCAGCACTCGCCATCGCCTCGATGACTTCATCAGGCATCACGGCACGACCTAAATTGGTATGCAATACCGTACCGGTAAGATTGATGACGCGACGTAAGTTCGGGCGTGCACGCGCGACCAGGCGCGCGTCAATCTGCGACAGCAATGCCGATGTACTCGGAACCACGTCGATCTCGCTCGACGTTATTTTCTGTCGTATGGCATTTAAAACGAAACGGACGCAGCGTAGAAGCTCGTCCCGTCCGTACTGTAAAACCCATCCACTGGCTGACTCAGACAGTAACAACTTATCGACCGAGGGTAGCTGGGCAAGTAACTCTGACACGGGCGCACGCGCCACGGGTTTAGGATTCATAGTGGTTTCAGTTTGTCGTTTTTAAACTATTCACTCTTGGATGGCTCGCTTTGACCTGCCACAAAAAACAGATTCCGCCCGGTCCGCTGATACCCCTCAGAGGCAAGCGCTAGGTCAAGATTCAGTGTCGCCAAATCATCCGCACCAGGGTCCATCTGCGGCTCTTTGGATTGAAACATGATTTTGATATAGCCGCCACAGTCATCACAACACTCCCCCTGCACGAGGCTGTCAGGCGTCTCGCCGAGTCGGGACACTTCTTTAGGCGTTTCGCAGTTAGTGCAGCGTGCGCGCGGCGCATACCACTCTGAGGCACACAGCGAGCAGACAAGATAGCGATGACCATCACGATCGCCTACGCGCAGCACACTCGCAACGGGATGCGAGCCGCACACAGGACACAGGCCATTTTCGCCTCTGTGCATGTGCGTAAAGCTGGATACGAGCTTAGCCTCGCGCGTCCACAGCAACTGCAACGTTGCCCCAATAAATGGCGCAAGATCTGCGGCCACAAGATGTTCGTCCGCCGCTAACAGCGCTTGCGCTTGTTGATACTGTTCAGTCAAAGGCAGTGCAATCAACCGATCCAGCGCCGCACGCACCCCGTCAGGCAACGTTTGCTTGCGCATGGCTGAGTCCAATGCGGACAAGACCGCTTCCCAACGTGAATCAGGCTTCCAAGTCGAAATGGAAATAGGTGGGACCCCGTGTTTAAAAGACTCTTGCACAACAGTCTCGTCTAAGGCAATCGTCTCGACAGCGCTCAAGGCGTCGACTTGCGCCTGCGCCAACTGAGCGCAGAACCCTAACCAGGCCGAATCGGCGTGCGTGGCGGCCAATTGAGCCAGACGTATCGCGCGATCCTGAAAAACTTGCCGCGCATCCATCACCACCAAGAGCGGCGTGTCATCCTCAGGCATTCCCTGAATCTCACCCGGCTGAATTAACTTAATCGCAGATACAGTCATTTGTTGATCTCAATTGCAAACACTAAAAAGAACAAGGGGAAGCATATCAGTCTTCCCCTTGATTACCCTGCTACAGCACAAAGTGCATCGGGTTACTTACCGCCTGTCACTTCCTTGAACCAACCTGGATGGTGCTTCCGCGCCCAGGCACGGCTCACAATCCCTGTGCGCATCGCACCGATTGTTCCCTGTACCCAAATCGCGGCATAGACGTGCACAATAATAGTCAAGATCAAGACCCACGCTGATACAGCATGCACGAGTGCGGCAACACGATTCACATCCACTGATACGTAGTGTGAAAAGTATGGACGCCAAAAAGCAAAGCCTGACACCGTCAGCAAGAGCATCGAAACAACCATCACCCAGAACGCGAGCTTTTGGCCACCGTTGTAGCGCCCGACTTCTGGCAACTTTTCATGGTTGCCATTAAGCACATCACCGATTTGACCAAGCCACTTGCGATCGTTCGCATTCAAGACATTGTGGTGCCAGAACTTGAACATGATGCCGACAAACAGGACAAACATTGACGCCCCGATAAAGGGGTGCACAATGCGTGTCCACGACCCGCCCCCAAACAACCCCGATAAAAAGAACATCGAAGGATGAAAGAGTGCCAAGCCCGAGATTGCAGCGAGGACAAAGAGCAGTGCAACAAGCCAGTGATTCGCGCGATCCGAACCGCTGTAACGCACCAAACCGTTTTGATTAGACATGGTGGTTCTCCTTAAGCCTTAGGATCGTGGTCGTCTTCAACCTTGTCCGGACCTTTGATAGCGTAATGAATCACACCAGCAAATACAGTCGCGGCCATGGTCAACAGTGCGATCGGTTTCATGATGCCCTTCCAGATACCGACAGTCGACGAAATCTTAGGATTCGCCGGCAAGCCGCTGTACTCTGTTGGACGATCACCGTGTGGCAACACATACATCACGTGCGTACCACCCACACCCTGGGGGTTATATAACGCAGCCTTGTCGAACCCGCGGCTATTGAGGTCTTTAATACGCTCGTTTGCGTATTGAATCCGCTCTTCCTTGGGTCCAAATGTTAGTGCCTGTGTCGGGCAGGACTTCACACAGGCTGGATCCTGGCCAACAGCCACGCGATCCGAACACAAGGTGCACTTGGTGGCTTTGTTTGTCACTTCAGAGATCTTGGGAACGTCGAACGGACAACCCGATACGCAGTAGCCGCAGCCAATACATTTATCTGAGTTGAAGTCCACGATACCATTGTCAAGTTTGACAATGGCGCCAGGGCTTGGGCAAGCCTTGAGGCATCCAGGATCTTCGCAGTGCATACAACCGTCTTTACGAATCAACCAATCCAAACCACCGGCGGCGGTTTCGACTTCGTTGAATTTCATCACGGTCCAAGCAGTTGGTCCTAACTCAACAGGATTGTTGTAAGAACCATCATTCGTGCCAATTTCGGGCCGTGTGCCATTCCACTCCATACACGCGACCTGACACGCCTTGCAGCCAATACAGGTCGAAATGTCGATCAGTTTGGCCACCTGCGTGGTCTTGGCCGCCGCTGCGGGAGGGGTCATTGTCGTGGCGGATTGAGCGACGACGTGTAGTGCTTGAGTAGCCATGTCGTTCTCCTTAAACCTTCACGATGTTGACGAGAAACGCCTTGAATTCAGGCGTCTGTGAGTTAGCATCACCCACGAATGGTGTCAGAGTATTCGCCAACTGCGACTGCTTCGTCAGACCTTTGAATCCATAGTGGATTGGGATTCCAACGTGATAGACAGTCTGGCCATCAACCTGCATACCCTTAAAGCGCTTGGTCACAACCGCCTTCGCATGAACAAACCCACGCGCAGATGTCACTTTGACCTTATCACCATTCGCAATGCCCTTATCTTTCGCAAGAGCCTCGCTGATCTCGACAAACATCTCAGGCTGGACGATGGCATTCAACTTCGAATGTTTTGACCAGTAGTGATAATGTTCGACCAAACGATAGGTTGTGGCAGCGTATGGATAGTCCTTCGGCGATCCAAACACTTCCATGTCGCCTTTGTAAACGCGCGCAGCCGGATTGGACTTGGCTTTGGCGTTATTTGGATGCATTGGGTTGCGTGCCAGTGGCGTTTCAAACGGCTCGTAATGCTCAGGGAAAGGACCCTCGGCCATCTGTGGTGCAAACAAGCGCGCGACACCTTCAGGGTTCATGATGAATGGCATCACGTTTTCCTCAGGCTTTGCGTTTGGACGCATATCGGGGATGTCATTCCCCCCCCAACGATCGCCCAACCACTTCAGCACCGAGCGCTTCTCGTCCCAAGGCTTACCGTTCATGTCCGTTGAAGCACGGTTGTACAGAATACGACGGTTGGCCGGCCAAGCAAAGCCCCAGTTAGCGCTCTGACCTAAGCCTTGATCCGAGGTTTCCTTCGGGTCACGACGCGCAGTCAGGTTACCTGCCTGACTCCAGCAACCAGAATAAATCCAGTTACCGCAAGCTGTATCGCCGTTATCCTGCAGCAAAGCAAAGCCTGGTAATTGCTGACCTGCAGCAACAAGAACTTTACCGGACGCATCCTTAATGTCCTTCAGGGCTTTACCGCTAATCTCACGCGTCAACTCGCCCGCGTCAGGATTATTCGGGTTGCTGTAAGGCCAAGTCAGATTCATGATGGCGTCGGGGAATGCTCCGCCATCCTTCTTGTACATGTCACGCAATTTATTAAAGAGCGTAGCCATGATTTCGCAGTCGGACTTCGACTCGCCTGGGCCATCCGCAGCCTTCCAGTGCCACTGAATCACACGACCAGAGTTCGTGAAGCTACCGTCTTGTTCAGCAAAACAAGTGGCTGGCAAACGGAACACTTCGGTCTGGATCTTTGAAGAGTCAACGTCGTTGAACTCGCCATAGTTCTTCCAGAACTCGCCCGTCTCAGTCTGCAACGGATCAATCACGACCAAGTACTTGAGCTTGGACAATGCTGCGCCAATCTTGTTCTTGTTAGCAACTGCGGCGAGCGGGTTAAAGCCCGAGCAAACGAAGCCATCCATCTTGCCTTGATGCATTCTTTCAAAAATCGCAAGAATGTCATAAGCGGCATCGCGCTTCGGCAAGTAGTCGTAGGCAAAATCGTTTTCCGCTGTCGCGTTGTCGCCGTACCAGGCCTTCATCAAGCTGTTAAACCACTTGGGGAAGTTCTGCGGAAAGTTCATCTGATTAGGACGCAGCGCCTTAGGAGTACGCGCATTGCGATAATCCGTATACGTCTTGTCCGCTTCCGCTGGTGACGACAGATAGCCAGGCAACACTTCAGTGTAGAGACACATGTCGGTGATGCCCTGCACGTTCGCGTGACCACGCAACGCATTCACACCGCCGCCCGCCATACCCATATTGCCTAGGAGCAACTGGATCATTGCCATCGTACGGATGTTTTCAGAACCGATCGAGTGTTGAGTCCAACCCAGCGCATAACAAATCGTCATGGTCTTGTCAGGCGCGGAGGTTGAAGCCACCATTTCACACACCTTCAAGAACTGGTCCTTGGGTGTACCGGTGATGCTGCTCACCAACTCAGGTGTGTAACGTGAGAAATGCTTCTTCATCAATTGGAAGACGCAGTTTGGATCTTGCAAAGTGGTATCCACTTTGGCAAATCCGTCTTCCATCTGATAGGTCCACGTACCCTTCGCATAACTGCGCTTGGCTTCGTCGTAACCCGTGAAGATGCCGTCCTTAAACCCAAACTCTGGATTGATCAGGAACGAGGCATTCGTGTAATTCAACACGTAGTCTTTGTGGATCTTATCGTTCGCAAGCAGGTAATTAATCATCCCGCCCAAAAACGCAATATCTGCACCAACGCGAATCGGCGCGTAATAG